>Ga0209208_10004743_pt1 | contig 19146 bp, 17 predicted proteins | sample S1TSphfallax_3_FD_187694 | JGI IMG/M metagenome (GOLD analysis project Ga0209208, IMG submission 187694) | Host-associated microbial communities from peat moss isolated from Minnesota, USA - S1T2_Fd - Sphagnum fallax MG (SPAdes) (version 2) | ecosystem: Host-associated > Plants > Peat moss >... | reverse complement strand
TTGATGAGTCTTCATTTCATTTTTGATACTTGTCAAACATTAGTAATGATTTGATGAAGAATTATTTTTCAAATTTCTTGTGAATATTGTGGGGAAGAAAGGGCATTACCTGGTCTTACCTGAAAATCACTTGTTCCTTAAGGTATAAAAAAATAACCAAAAATGACAAGCCTTTGATTCTGAATTTTTTTCAAAGATCCAAAACCAGCAATTCTTTGATCCTGGAATATTTAAAGAACTTGGTCATGTGATTCTGTGAAAATTCAAAGAACCGCTCAACACTGGTCATTATGGTCCAAGTGAGGCGGTCACATACAGGCTTTTCATAATTCAAGGAAAATAGAACAGAAGGTGACTTTGTGTGGTCTATGCCTGGCAATGTGAAGTCAACGAGGAGGGAAGACAAGAGAATCACTTGTGCAGTACATTTTCCATGTGCTTATCAGTTCAAGCAAGCTCTTGGTTGCCAATGAGTAAAGAAAATATAGTGCTGAAAATATGGTACCTGATATACAACTTACGCCGGTGACCAACTAAGTGGGCCCTTGAGCCAAAACAATTCTGGAAGCAGAGTTCAGAATTGAATAGTACCTCCCAACAATTGTTACTTCAAGGCTGAAATTTTCTTGGGCTCTTTGTAGTGAAAGGCTAGTTTTAGAGAGCCATTTAAAATTAAATCTGGCATCTTCAATCTACTTATCTCCCAGAAGTTCAAATACAACAAATTAGGATACAAATCATTTGGATCAATAGAGTTAGCAGTGAAGTCACACTATCTTGACCCAGTCTTTGGGCCTGCTTTCGTCTCCTATCCCCTCTTTCAATGGTATCCGCAAAGTGGAAATTTTATCATATCTCAGTGTGAAATGATCAAACTCAGTTTACCACCAAAATTGATAGGAGAAACTAGTTTGGGTCCCAGTTATTTCGTTTTGTAAAATTTTCATTCCCAGTTATGTGTTCAATACCCTATTATTTTGAAACTCGTCATTCTCGCCCCCTAACCATGCAACTTTACGAATAACTCTCATATGTATATATATTGGTACTTGATTTTCCTGGCATTTCCAAGCTTAAAAAATAGTATGCATATCCAAAGTCTATTGAACTTGCAAAGCAGTGTCTTTTTAAAACTTTGTAATCCAGCTGAAGTGGTGATCATCCACAAGAAGATGTAACCATTTCTGGCTATAACCAGATTGTTTTAAGCATCCTTCTATATTGTTGGCTACCTACTTGAACCTATTATGAAAATCAAGCATATTTTTATTTTACTTTTTTGAGATGTTGAAAATATAGTGCACCTCTGATAGGGGGCAAATATGTGGGCCTGCACCAAGGGAAAAGGTTCTTCAGTCACACTTGTTTTGGAGAGTTTTAGCATCAAACAAGGAGTTGCATGGAGCCGTATTTTCTGGGCTCCCTGATTCTCTGGAGGAAAAAGGAGCAAATGTTTTGTTTTCTCTGGAAAAAAATGTAAAGGAAGTGGAACAGCATGCTGAAGGGTACAAACTCATGATACCAAGTCTTCCAAGCTGGAAGATGAAGAAGCATTGGGCTGGCAGTGGGGCACGCCAGGGAAGGCGCAAAGGAGTTCCATGATGTGTAGGGTAAAGACTGAGGCCGCATTCTTTACTGCAAAAAGGGCCCACACAAAGCAGAGCCAGAGTATGGGTCTGATCAGATAAAGCCCACTCAGTATGCGATCTGAGTGAGGACTTTTATGAGCAGAAAGACCTCCCAACATCCCGCAACAGCAGAGGAAAAAATATGTTAGGTAACATGCTCTCCAATTAGACCAAAAAAATCTGAGTAGGTCTTTATGCAAAAGTGAAAAACAGGGTCCCTTCCTAAAGTAACAGGGAGTCTAAAATGTTGAGAACAAGAAGACAAGAAATACGCAGTGTATTTGCTGGGGAATTGAAATGGGTGAAATGGGTGCTTCTCTTGTTGATACTGGAATCCTGGTATGAACTATTTTGCAACACATAAAGTAAGTAGACTCACTTTCACAACAAAATGCAAACTAAATGCCATTACAAGTTTGGTGCGTGGTGCACCTATGGTGCAGAGCAGATCTCACAAATGAATTAATGCAGGCAGATGCTCTGATGTCTTTATGGTTTTTGCAATCATGAGCACACAAACCTTTTAAATCAATGGGTGAAGAAAGAATCAGAAAGTTCCACATCAATGTTTTTTTCATTTTTTTCATTTTCATGATGTTGCTGAAATGGCTATCATCCACAAGACAACAGGACATGAAAGTAAAAAAGTTTAAGCATCCTTCACATTTTTGGTTATGCGCTAGAACCCAGTACAGAAGTTTGACAATATTTGAAGAGTTTTTTAAAAAAAGCTTGGCAACTAGAAAACTGAAAAATCACAGATATTAGCCATTTTGGACAAAAACCATCAACTACCTAAATTTAGCCAGATAAAAAAAACTTTACACAGACACATCGACCCTAGCAAAGACAGTCAAAAGTCCAGAAACTCATTGGCCCTAAGCTTTGAAGATAGTCTAAACCTCTAAAGGATCATGTTTTGTAAATAATTTATGTGATTGAGAACCTCTTCCTTGGATAGTGTACTTTTGGAAAGTTAGTTTTCAGTATTTGTCCCTACTGGCTTGTTTGGTTGGTTACCCATCTCTGCTTTTCTTTGGGTTTGCTGGCTTGTTTTTCTTTTTGCAAGAGAATTATTCAGTTTGTAGTTTGTACATCTGCTGTCTGCACCCACTTTCAGTTCAAAGGTCTACCCAATTCAAATTGCATGGTGCAAGAACAACATACTGATCATGGTAAACGCTACCACACTCCCAGTGCCCATGTAGAGCGAGTGTACGTGGCTCCTGTTCCTATTGCTTTTATTTAATTTATAAGTTAACACATTTGGGGTTGATGCCATAGGGAAGCAAAATCATGGAAATCTTAACTCTATCAAATTATTGACTGCAATGGGCCAAACTAAACTCAGACATATCTGTTGAACAACCCAGCTAGTAGGAAAGGTTAAAAATTAGGCTCTCTACTTGGCTAGCCCTCCATTGCGAGGTTCATCATTTTGAGTGAGGCCCCATATTGGCTCCATTTTAACTCACAAAAAGTTAAATTTGAACTCAGAGATCCCAAGTTAGTGTTTCAAGGGAATATTTTTATAATGTTTAGAAGCAACCCAAATTTTCTTGATGATCTGGGGATGGGTTTCTATCATGGTACTAGCGTAGTTGTGTTAGATGCATGGGGCGCTCAATTATAAAGAGCAAGGGGCCCTTGTTTTGAATGGGATGAGAATATGAGCAACTTCCCTTAAAACAGGTTTTCTGCCAACATAGTTGTGTAGCATAGAGCCCCTGGGTAGGGCACTCTCAAAAATAGGGGGCCTAGGGCAAATCTGGCCGCACATTTTGGGATTGTCCCCAATCTGTGTACTTTACCCATTGTAATGCAGGAGGCACATGTTATCATGAATCAAAACATATGTAAATCATGAGGCCTAGGAAGGGGTTTGGTTATTATGTTTACTCCTTAATAGTGTGAGGGATCTTAGACAAGTTTAAAATCCATTACTCTCTTAACGAATAGGCATTAGGACTAATGCACCTTAAACCCACCAATACCCCACCTATAAACGTTGTAGGATCCCTCCTACCCATACGGAGTAAACATTATTTGCCACCTCTTTCCTAGCCATTACATTCACTGATATAAGGTGACCTCCACATAAACTAATAAATTTCTCATGGTGCTTTACCAACTTGTTGGATTCTAAGAACTTGTTTTCTCTTCAGAGGCATTTATTCACATACTATTATAGATAATATAGACACACACACAAACACCCAAGGAAGACTTATGTGAAACACACATGCAGTGGTAATGAAGACTTTTGTGTACGGCCCCCAATTTCCCTCATGTGAACAGTCTGCGATTTTCGAAGGTATATGAGTCAAAGCATGAAAAAAGTCAAGTAAGTTCTCAAGCATGTTTTGCTCCAGCGCTTAGGGGTTTCAGAAATGATCTTTTGGAACTCGTCAACAACTTACACTTATTGATGATCAATTATCGGTAGCAAGATGTTCATGTTTTTGCTCGGAACCAGGATGGGATAGCCAATCAATACTTGGACTCCACGTACAGGCTAGGAAACCGGGGAGAGGGTGCTTGTCCCTGGCTGCTGGTAATAGTCAAAGAGGCTCTGATGCATCCAGACTTTTTGAGGCAACCAGACACAACCATGCCTAATGACAATAAAGATGTTTGCTTTCCATCCACACAGAAAGCATTTATGACATCTTCATCCAGGCAGAGAAGGGTTATGGAATCACTGGGCCAATGAGAGCCAAGGGTGGTACTTGATGCTAACTAGTGGGTTGCTAACAAAACCAAGGTTGAAGGTTATGCCGCGTAACTGGTGACCTGATAGCCAATCCGAGTGTCCATATTCTCATCAGGGAATATGGTTATGGACGAAGTAACTAGCAAGATGCCAGGGGTTACCGGAAATAGCTGAGGCATGTACCTATTTCCGGGAATTTGATGACCTCAAGCCGATTACCAAAGGTTTAGCTACGATTCAGAGGTTCGAGAGTGACAGCCTAACCGGCCTGTCAATGGATGAAACGTCATGTAACCCTCCTCTTCTCAAAAAACGTGTTATAAGATTGTGAGACTTGGAAGTTGTTCAGAGCGTTTGTTTTTCAAGGGAGGAGACTTTTGAAGCCAGGCAAGCGTGATCATAGATCTTTGTAAGCTCATGCAGTAGCGTCCAACACTAGGATTCATATGTTAGGAGAGTACTTACACTACCAAATCTCATGAATGGTGATGAGGGTGTGCAGAGATCATGTGGAGAAAAAAAGAAACAACACTGCATGTTGGAGTTGGTTCACATAGCACTAGAACTGCAACTTCTGTGACTTACTAGTCATGATCTAATACCAATTGGGTGGTGATGCAATTTGATGTTTCTGCCTTCCACTCAAGTCTTCAATCTGCGCCAAAGAAGTCATGCAGGAGTCTAGAGAGATGAGAGGAGGAACGAGGAGCTGGGGTTGAATGATCAGTCGGTCTTTGCAGAGCTGCTACTTTCTTCGGATGAGTACTATCTATGAAAAACAAGAGATGGTGGAACTCCATCGGAGGAAACAAGAAGTTGTAGTATTTGAACAAGCGGACAGTTGGTGATGCAAAGGCGAGAATTTACTGAAAGTTGTGAAGTAGACTTCGATTGGTGTAGAGATCATGACGATCCACGAGATGCGTGTAGCTTTGCAAAGATTGGTGCTCTTAGTACTCCTTGTATCTGATTTTCTTCAGTTGTGCACTTCGACTCCAGTTCTCGCATTCAACAACAGGAGCTCTCTGAATCTCGCATTCATGCGTATCGGCACCTCTAGATCGCGTTTGATGGAAGCAGCACGCGCAGCAGGTGTGACAAACCTAGTGCAGCTCAAGGACATGATCTGTAAATCTGAGCTCGAGTCTGTGGACCTCGGTCTGAGCGCTTCACACACTTTTCTTTCGAGTGGGAAAAGCGAGGAAGCTGTGAGAGAGCTTCTTGCCGTCGACAACTCTCTTGACACTTGCATGAAGAATTTCATGGGCGACGAAGAGGAGGAGATCAGTACGCGGATTCATCAACTTCGGCCGATTTTCGAGAAGATTCGGCACAGCGTTTCTTCTGCTGTAGATCTGATCGATCGCAGTTCGCGTCGAAGTGCGGTGGAGCCACAAGAATCAAAAAATCTCGAGATCAATCCGCGTCTGTTCCAAAGTGTTGGGTCTGCTGATCAGACCGTCGTCGACGAAGTAGCTGACGAAACTCTTTTGGCTATGGCGGATGATGATGGCCCTCGTTCATGGGGACCCCAAGAGGAATCGAGATCAGCATCAACCAACTCGTTCAGTATGAAGCACCTACCTCTTCCGCCGGCAATTCCTTCCATAATGGACGAGATGATGAACGTCGATTACTGCTCACCGCATGTCGAGCTCTACGGTGCGACTGCAACCATCCGCATGGATAGCTCATGCGGAGGCAAGTTCCATTCACGAAGCAAGTACTCATCGGGAGTTTTCTCAGTCCGAATGAAACCTCCTCAAGGAGCTTCCGGAGCGAGCAGCAGTTTCTACATCTCATCCAACGACGAAAATCCCGACTTGATCAGCTTCGACTTCATAGGCAACCACCCCAACAGAATCCTCACCTCTTACGCAGTGCATGGAAAATACTCGGGCACACTGCAAACTTTCTCCATGGAGTTTGATACCACTGCAAAGCTCCATGACTACACCATCAAGTGGGACGCCGAGAGTGTGATCTGGATGGTCGACAATCGCGTGCTCCGGACCTTGAGAAGCTCCTCTCAAGTGCAGGACCTGGACTCCGACTACCCAAGAAAACCTGGACATGTTTATGGCTACCTCTGGGATGCATCGGATATGAACTGGGCCGGGAAGATCAACTGGGCTGATGGACCTTTCGAGATGGTTTACGCGGATCTAAGAACCACTTCGCCACTGGCAGTGGGTCAGTGGCATCCTCCACCAGCTGCGCCGGATCCTAGTGCAGCTGCTTCAGGGTTTCACCATGTTCCAGTTCCGTTACAACCCATTGTGATCGACTACTGTGGATCCAACATCGACATCCAGGACTCGGAGAATCATCATGAATTCTCCATCTTGTTCGATAGCTTGGGTTGCGGTGGGAGGATCAAATCACTGGCCAAATACTCGACAGGAATGTTCAGTGGGAAGGTGAAATGTGCAGATGGTGACACTAGCGGTCTTCTCACCAGTCTCTACATCTCCTCTGGCGAGGGAAACCCATTACAGGATGAGATTGATTTCGAGTTTCTAGGGGACAACAAGGGTATCGTGCAGACCAATTTCTACGTGAATGGCGTGGGAGGTCATGAGCAATGGATTGATCTGGGCTTCGATTGCTCACAAGGCTTTCACACTTACGCCATCCATTACAACACGCACAGCATTCAGTGGTTTGTGGACTCCAAGCTGGTCCGGACCGTGAGTCGATCTGAGCAGGTGAAGCTACAAGATTCGTTTCCTGTCAAGCGTATGCGCATGTATGCTTCAGTGTGGAATGCTTCAGGCGTTGAGAATGGCGCTTGGACTGGTCCATGGCGTGGTGATGACTTACCATTTGTTGCCAAATTCAGTGATCTTACTATCCAGTCTCCTCTTCCTTGAGTGCAATGCAAATATGTTCAAAAAATGGCCTACTTGGGAGTCCTCCAACTGGTTCTCCTGCCACGAGGGCTCAAATCCTCCTTCCAATTCTATCTAGACCCATAATTTTATTGTTGGATCCGCTTGTGATTAGGAAGAGCCTATGATGTAGTTCAAATCTCATCCGATCCCAGTTTTTGAGGAATTCATGAGAATTGAATTCACCGGACCTTGTTACTTTGAACTAACTGTGAATTTCATTTTTGGGGAAATTCATGGAACATTTCAGCCTATTTTGTAAAAGAAAACACTGTGAACTCCGAGCCTTAAGGGGCAGAGCTCAGCCATTACTAATTAGTAGGCGAGGAGCTGTTTGTTCAGACTCATTCTAGCTTGAAACCAGTACCCAGGTATAGATCAAATGTCCAGATTTATAACGCAGTTGGGGTGATTCAGTTCTGACACCACATCTTCAACTTTCTTGCTAGGCCAAGTCTAGGGGATGTTGATTTAGGTGTCAGAGTCTGACTTCACTCACGAGAACAAACACGTAATTTAAGTATTTTAGTTGTAAATTAGACTTTCAAATTTTCTTTTGTACACTGGCATTGTGATATAACAAGCATGAATTACTAAAATCTCCCAGTGCCCATGATGATCAATTTGGTTGCATGTGCTGCCTGGAGCCAATTTCAGCTGGGTACAGATTTCTCATCATTGATCTCAGATTTTTCCCTGATGTTCTCATTGGGGGCTCTCCATATATATAATTCAATACCCATGTACATAAGAGAATTCATTCAAAGAAATCTTTCACTTGGTTTTAATATCATGGTCTTTACAGTTATGAGGGAAGCAAATTGGAATTCAATCTATATTCATCTGTCATCATGGAAGCAATAATCATTGCTGTTTTTTCTAGCATAACATCCTCAATTATTAGGCCAGGTGGATTTGCAGGGGATTTTCTATACTGGAATTCAACTGTTTCTTTTTGTAAATTGACTGTAGCTGACCAACACCTCAACTTTCTCAACTAGTGGACTTCCCTATTTTGAAATATTATTTTTTTGTTTAATTTCCAGCTTCCACAATATGGTGGAGGATTGGCACACAAGATGCATGTCTAAAGCAACTTCCAGTACACACAATAGCCTTTGCTTTTTGAAGTTCAGTGCTGTCCTCAGAATGTGAATAATAACCGGTGGAGTTTCCATATCCCAATAACTGGCTGGTGGTGGGGTTTGCTATGGTGCAAACTGTTGCAATGTTTGAATTTGCCACCAATGAAAGATGTGACAGACCAACTGGCAACAACAACAGTTTTTACACTTCACCCGAGGACCTAACTTTGGCTTGGAGAAGTGATACACTTTGAATTTTTTAAACAATCCACAGATTGCAAATTGCACCAGATCTTTTATCTAAAATGTCAACAGACTGACACAAATCAGTGACATGCATTTTCAAAGCTTGTGATTGCTAATCTCCACCAATACTTGCTCCATCAAAGCTCACCTCTAATTTTTACAGCAAAGTCATGTCTCTCTTCTAGAATGGTTCTGTTTAGGGTACATCAGATCATTGATTTGCTGCTTGTAGCAAGATGATTGATATCCAAACCCAAACAGTCCTATAGTTACTTTAATGCCAATTCAATTTGTTCAGCTGATGTGTATATGTCATGTTGCTGCTTCCAATAGTACCCAGAGTCTTGAGGACCATGGAACTAAAGAACCTATGCAGATGATTCAGATTCAGATCCCACAGCACCCACCAAGATGGCATGACTAGGGTATGATAGCCCACCCAAAAATATGATCAGTCTGTCCCAGGTAGATTCACAGGATTGCAATTTTGTGAACACTTTAGCCATTTGTCTATGAAATTTTCCTTTGTGTCATAAGACATTGAGTGATCTAATGATTAGGGTGGACCTGGAGTACATTATTGAGTCAAGCAACTTTGAAAGGAGAGACTGAACTGCACCCATCAATTGTGTTCTATCAATGCAATGTGCAAAACCTTGCTGATGTGGATAGAACACTCCCCAAGCTTTAGAATCACCACCTGCACCAATCATGATGGTCAGCCAATAAAAAAAAAGTCATGTTTTTTAACTGCATCTTGTGGAGACCACTATAATATCTTGTGCACATATGTTCACATGAATTCTTCTCATAACACTTACAATCTTCACACTATAATCATTGACAATTTTTCTATCTTCCATCGTTTTCAGCAAGGATACCTGGCTATTAATTTTTGAACCTGTTTGGTTCTAATGACTGATGGTTCTGGGAGGAGCTCAAGTTGAAATATGGTTAACAAAGCCACCATTTTTTTGTTTGCAATTCCCAACAAGGAATAGGGAATATATACCAAATGAAAATGGAGAATGTTATTGAGTTTTTCTATTTTCTTAACACATCACCAAAGAAAGGTTTTTCATATATACTTTGTGAAAAAATGCTGACTTTCAAAAAATGGAAAGCTAGTGGATTATATAAATTATACATATGGCTCATATTACTTATTACAAAAATTCATTGTTATTCTCTATGGTCAATTGATTTACTGCAGTACAATCTTCTAATCATGTAGAGTGGAGCCTAGTTTAATATGGGGAAATGTCCACCTACACCAATTCACTCTACTTTTAGTTATATAGAAGTCCTAATGTGGGATGAAAGGAAGTTATAAGGTCATCACCAAGATGATAACCTAATGATCAAAAGACTAGACGCCAAATTTGGGAAAATGACAAGGAGGTATTAGTTGGTGTGTGTGTTTTTGGTGTTGTATGTTTGATGTAGGTAAATTGGCTAAAGAGTTCTATGGTGAGGGCTTACTTTGCAGAAGTTGTGAACAATGGTGTTGATGGAGTTTGTTTGGACACTTTTCATGCTTTTTGCCTATGGCAGGCACAACGAAAGAAAGTGGAGGGCAGCATTGATGAGGAGGCAAGGGACGCAAGGGCTTAAAAGGAGGAGCTCTTTTGAAGCTAAATATCTAGTTCTTGATGTGTTGTTTCATGAGTGGATTTTTCTTTGGCTATTGAATAGAAAAAACACATTAGAACAAGTTTGTTTAGAAATTTTTGGCTTGATGGGATGAATGCCTTCAGTTGGACTTTTCAAGTAGACTCTATCCCTTGCTATATTTCCGCTATGCACAGGAGTAAGTTTAGGGATTTTCAAACTTAGGAACATGAATAAAATGGTGGAGATGTTGGAAGTGATGATGATCAATAGGGGACCACATTGGCCAGTTTGAAAGAATTAGTAGATGTTAATGGGATTCTATGCAAAGGTTGGTTGAAGATTCTTGAGACCCAAGTAATTGGAACTCCAAAGTAAGGATATTGCAATATTTTGAGTGGGCAGAATTGGGAAATCCAATCACATTGGGGTATTGGTTATTTTGTCCGATTTTTGGGAGAATTTATGAATTAAAAAAATTTGGCTGATTCATAGTAAAACCATGATGGCCTATTGAGAGGATTCAGAATGCTTTGATCTAATTATCTCTACACTTATATGTGCTTTGGAATGACCCAATTTGTTGAATTAGGTCTAAATAGTCAAGGAGTCTATAGACCCATTAAAAGACTCATAAACAATAAAGACTTGCATTGCAATGAATTATGGCAATAGCACAAAAGGAAAAAGACCAATATAAGGATATAATGTTTGTGGCAATTGGTCAATCAAATTGTGTAGGAAGCTAGGCATTTTCTTGCAAATGTTCTTTTTTGTAACCAAACCCCACCATCATGGTGACACGTTGAAGGAAATTATTTGAATTATCATATTTGCAATTTTTTTGGTTGTACATGAACTTAACATTAAAAGTCATGTTCAAAATTATCATTATCAATTGTTGAATTATCCATGCTGAAATATACTTTAGGGGAATCATATTGAAAAATATGGATGAATTTTTTTTAAATAGTGAAACTCACATAGTAGTGACATACTCTCAATTTGATTCAAACATACGCGTATTTTACATATTTTTGGGCTTTTTAAAAAATACTTTAAAATACTTTATACAAAGGCCAATTTTCAAGCCTTTGTATTTTTATAATGTTTTTTTTTAAATACTTGAAAATACTTCTTTTTTAGCACCTTCGAAAAATACTCGTATTTCGTATGTCATTACTATGGAAACTCATAATGAATTATCAAAATGATGACATTGCACTATGCCAAAAATGTCAATCTATGACTAGTCCTTATCAACTATACTAGTTGTTTATGTCATTTGTAATTGATTCAGACTCATCATTTATACCATTTTTAGTCCCTAATTCATCTATAGTCGTGTAGGTTTAGTTATTTTTGGCGTAATGTTTTGTTTATCATGCATGTAAACTAAAAAGATTGAACTTTAAATATATGTCATATGAATGTCGAATTAGAAACTAGAAAATAAGCTACCATCAAATGAAAATTTAACAAAAATATGCATTGAAACTTTCTCAACATAAGAACTTTTGATATTCATGATTTTGTTTTCCATTTTAAATTGAAATTTCAAAGCGTTCAATTGAAATTTTGACCAATCACATACCTAACGATATATATAGGATGACTTATCAATATTTTTGACCAAATTTATACAAAATAATTATAAGGTTTATAGGTTGATAATTGTTATAATTACAAAAATATTAGTTAATGTAAGATGTGAACTTTTCAAAATGTCAAAATTGAACTACGTAACCATGCTATTATTTTGTGGAAGAAAAGAATATTGAAAATGTTTTGAAAACATTTTGTAAATTCCTAAAATCACCAAGAATTTTTTTTATGAATAAAAAGAACTTCACTTGGCAATGTCCTCCAATTTGATAAGAACTCTTGTTGCATCAAGAATGATTGGAAGAAAGTGAGAAGGGTAAAACTTTATGTGATAATCATCTTTACAAATTGAATTGCATCATGAAGTTGTTGGAATCAATAATATTAGTATTTAAGCTAACCAAATTATAATTATTTTGAAAAAAAAAACTTACACAAAAGTTATTCAAGCTATAACTTCCACTGTGCATACTTACATGTGTGGAGAGGAAAATGCTTCCATTAAAAAATCTCACCAAGGGATTGGTATCAACATGTGGCACAAACTTCTTGGTCATTTGGATGTTAAGGATGTCAAATTTCTTACATAAAAAAATCTTGTGGATGGACTACTAAAATAATCTAGAAAGTTGACTTTCTACAAAGGTTATGTGTGCAATAAACAACATAGAAAATTGTTTCCAACCAAAGGAGCTTCAAAGGCCAACAAATTGTTAGCTTTGGTGCATTATGATATATGGTGACCAAGATATTATCTTTTGGAGGAGCCAAGTACTTTGTAACATTCATACATCATTATTCTTGAAAAAGAATTTTGTTATTTCTTGAAAAATAAATTAGAATGTTTCACAAAGTTCTAGGAGTTCAAGGCACTTGGAAAAAGTCAAAGTCTTTGTGGGGGTGAAAGCACTTGGACTATTTGGAATGTGATAATTATAGTTTGTTTTGGATTACAAATGTTCACTTTAAATGTATTTAGCCATATTGAACACTAACATTGTCAAAAAGATTATTATCCATGTTGTAATAGACTTTAGTGAGAATCATATTAAAAGTTATGGATGAATTTTAAGAAAAAATGGATTCATAATGAACTTTTGAAATAATGACACAACATTTGTCAAAGGAAAAATGAAAAATATAAATTCAAATAGTATGTCATATTAATGTCAAAAAAATAAAATAAAATAGGCCACCACCAATTGAGGAATTTAAAAGTAAGAGGCATTGAAATTTTCCCAATACAAGATATTTTCATTTTTAAAAATTGAACATGTCGTGATTTTTGTCATTTTTATCATTTTTTTTCCATTTCACATTGAAATTTCAAAGCTTTCACATGGATATTTTGACCAATCACATGTTTAAAGATATCTATAAAATAACCTATCAATATTTTTGACCAAAAGCATAAGGGATAATTATAGGATTTATAGTTTGATAATTATTATAATTGTAAGAATTCTAATTACTGTTAATTTGTGGAATTTCAAAATGTCAAAAGTGAGCCACTTAATCACATTTTACATGCAATTCATAGTGTAAATTTCAAGGCTTATGGACTCATTGATGTTAGTATAGGATAATTTATTTTGAATTATGATGTCGTCTTCAATGAGACAATCACTTGTAACGTCCATGTATCTAAAAAGACAATGCACAAGTAATGGGCAATGGTTACTAACAATTTGACATTTCAAATCATGGTTTTGATGAGCTAGGTGGATGCAAAATGGATTGAATGGTCCATTAATTATTTTTTAAATATCCATACAAAGTCTATTCTATAATGTTAAATTTATAATTTGATTTGGTATCATTAGTTGAATGGTAATAAAGTCTATACATCAAAACAATAAATCCTAAGGATATACGAAAATATGATTTGATTTTAACCATTCAAAAATCCCTAACTTAACCCACTATCAAACCTTGGGATCACAAAAGGTCTTGGGTTCAAACCCAAGGGTGTGCAAGTGAAACTCCTATCAAGCGTTTGCCAATGAGCTTGATTTGAAGGTGCCAATGGCTTGTTAGGTCAAGTCTATTGTTTTGATTCAAGAAAAATAAAATAAAACCCTTACTTAAAATTTGGCAATAATTTTTTAAGAAAACATTTCATATAAATATTTATTATTTCATGTTACACCACATACTAAATCATAATATGAAATTTGTTGAAAACAATTTAATGATTTGTGCACAATAATAGCAAGAAAGGGATTTTTTTTAAAAGTTTGTATTGTTTCATGGGATTGTTAACATGAATTTTGTTCTTAATTACAGTTGTAATCCAACAATAATGCAAACTATGTGCAACTTTCCTATTGCATCATTCCTACTTCGGGAGATGAAGATTTGAAGGATGTGAGAGAAAAGTTAACAATATCAATCACACCATTTATAAATGGCACAAAAAAATATTAACCTTTGTCCATGGGTGGGTTAAAGAAATACACACACACCTTTTCATTTTGTTTGTTTCAAGCAAGTAATAGGGAAGTGATGTGGGCCAAGTTGAACCATAGTAGTGACATACTCTCAATTCGATTCAAACATACGCGTATTTTACGTATTTTTGGGCTTTTTAAAAAATACTTTAAAATATTTTATACAAAGGCCAATTTTCAAGCCTTTGTATTTTTATAATGTTTTTTTTTAAATACTTGAAAATACTTCTTTTTTAGCACCTTCGAAAAATACTCGTATTTCGTATGTCACTACTATGAGTTGAACCTACACTAGTGTCTTCACATTCTTGAATGAGGCATCTTAGTGGCCATATTAAACCCAAGAAATGTTAGATTTGAGCTCAAAGGCCTTGATTAAGTCTAAGCATGGGATATCTAAAATATTTAGAAGCAATCTAAATGAATTTTAAGTTTTTTACAATGGTATTAATGTAGGTGTAGGTTCACCCAAGGCACCATGGTGGATCTCCATATGTCTACACCAACACTCCAATCTGGTATTGCCACTTGCATGACCAATGAGCAACTTTGACTAAAGTCTAATTTTACACATCATTTTGTGATTTTATTGGGGGATTTTGCTTCCCATATTAATAGACATGGTTATGGCAAATTACTTGTGTTGTTTGTTTATTTTTTCACACCTAGCAAATAAAATTGTTGAGTGCTTCAAAAAGACTTTCATATTAGTCTAGTATGGGTATTAGGTCCAAGGTTGATTTGTGCATGGTATCCAACAAGTATAAACTTGATACCGGTATTGGTGTAAGCCAAGTACATATCAAATATTGTCTAAAAGTCATACTTGACTAATATGTTATCCAATACCCATACTCATATGAGTAATATATGCCTAGGTTGCACCTTAATTATAACACTAGTTTTTTCTAGTCGAGACAAGTGGCTGTGTTTATTTTTAGCCAGATGTTGATCTAGTTATCAAGTAGGCCCTAGGGTCCAATGGTTTTCAATTTTGAGCCAAGTGATTCTTACAATCTCTTGAACAATTTTATTGGTTGTTAAATTCCGTGGTGCTCCCACAAGCAAATGGGTGCTAGATGGGGCCCAATTTTTTGATACCATGTGTGTAATGAATTATTTTTATGTCACATGTATCCTCTCTCGTTATCACAAAGTAAAATCCACCCTTCACTAATTATGTGCTAGTTCCATGTGTGATCCCAAACAATGTGTGGAAACACTGGTTACAATCTAGAACAGCCTCCTACATGTTGTTATAAGAATGTTGTTGTCCACCAAGCTTGACATCTTCCTAAGTTGAACACGTTAGATTCTATCCTACAAGAACAAGTAATGAATTGTTAAAGCATCCTATGGTCTACTACGAACAACCATAGGGACTACCTCGAAAGGTGGAATGGCCTCAAGATTGACCCCTTCTCCTAAGCTAGAATGAACCAACAACCACCAATGCACCAATTGGTCGTTCTGTCCATTGGATGGGCTGTGTTTTTTCATTCGGCATTAGATGGGGTTCATCATAGTCCATTTCTTTTTGTTTTCATTGTATTTTTTATTTTATTTTTTTGCTTCTTGGTTGTTTTTCCCCTAGACTTGACCTCACACATAGCTACCCTACTCACCTTCCTACCCTCATAAGTAGTGCACCAACCTTAGTACCTTATTTATTATCCCCTACTGACATAGCTACCTTAATAACTAATTATGTTATTGACCTAACTATTATACTAACTACCTACCTTACTAACCTAGCTACACTATTAATCACATACCCTACTAATTTAACCATTGTACTAACTACCTACCTTATTGACCTAGTTACCCTACATACATAACTACCCTATTGACATAAGTACTTTACAAACTTAATCACCTTGATAAGGTCACTTGTTTCTTATGTATTAACTTGCCTATCTACCTAACTACCTACTTACCTACCTATGCACCCACCTTCCTACCTATCCATTATGCTTACCTACCTATCTACGTTTTTTACATAGCCAAATACCTAATTAACTACCTATTCACTTTTTCCAACCCCACCCCCCCCAATCCTACCTATTCATTTATTAAGGTTCGCTTTAGTTCATGGATGATGAACACAAGTCCCCATATGTACGTATTATAAACAATTTATAGTGGAAACAATGCCATAATTGTAGCCATTTTGGTTTAGTTAATGCATATTTTACTAAATTTTATTTACCTAATTTATTATGGAATGGACATTGCAATACATCTTTTCATGTAATTATTATAAGTATGTACTATTGGATTATGGTTTAAGTTTAGGGTTGGGACACATAAATTAATTAGTAAGTTTTTCACAAATGTATAGTAATTAACCTAAATTAGGTTAAATTTGGGGGGAAATTTTTAAGGTTTACACATATGTGAAATAATGCAATTTCATTCTATATCTTTTTCAATGAGAGTGGAAAAAATTAGGTCGGAGAAATCAGACAAAAGTAAGAGATATATCTTTTATTTTAGTTTTGTACGAAATTTATTTGATTTTTTTTAAGATTAAGGTATTTTCTTTCATTGAATAAATATTTATAGTTTAAAAGCTTTAATTTTGGTTTCTAAATTTTTTCCTATGTTCTTTTAAATTTATTTGTTTTACATTATATAATTTGTATAGTTTGTATAGTTTTTTGGGTTTAGGGCATATATCACTAAGATTTTTATTTTTTTTAAGGTTTATATAATTAGGGTTTAATAAGACTTATGGAAAAACATCATTTGGATTTTGAAGGTTATACCTTATGATTTAATGTATAGGAATTTGGTTCATATATTTCAGGGCTTAAGGTTCATACTTTAAACTTTGTTCATTGTATTGGTTTTTAATTTTATCACTTGTTTAGATCCATATCATAATTATGAATCTCTTTTGTTTCCATAGTTGTTAGAGTTCAATATTTTCTAACCCACTTTTGTATGAGTTATGATCTTTTAGGGTTGCGTTTTCAACTAGGACTACAAACTTTGGTGGAATGTTGTCATCTTTTATTCCTAAAGGTATGCATTTGTCTCTTGTTACTTCTTTTGTTGTGTATTTATGTTTTCACAATTCAACCTCTTTTCATTTCTTAGTTATTAGATATAGAATGGGTGTCAAATTTCATTAAGTATATAACCATAAATAAAGGTTTTATACCTTTACTTGGGTATTTCATATTCAATATCTTTTTGTAGTTTGATTTTTTCATACCCAAATGCGAATAATGCATTTACTCCCCACAACCAATGTGGGTTTTATGGCATAAGGCAAGTATTGCATTTTGCACCTCTCAAACAATGTGCATTAATGATCACTATGTGGGTATTACTACATGGGGTTTTCAAATACTGTGGGTTTAAAGTACAATCTAAGTATTGCATATCTGAATATTTTCAATGATGGAAAGTTTAATAGCTCAATGTGGGTATTGCCAAAGTTTGTTTTAATATATGGGTACATAATGCAAGTATTGTACATGATGTACATTGGAATAGTAAGTATTTTATATCATGATGTGGGTATTGTAATGGGAATTCCAAGTCACAACATCAAATTGAAGGGAGCCATGTAGGTATTAGATTTTGGGTTTTTGTTCAATGATGAATGTTTATAGAATTATAAATTATCCTAGTGCATGAATTTGTCTCACTTCTTTCAATCATGGGAAGGGTTCCAAAGTCCCATTCCATTCATGTCCAAAACCCCACCAAGTCCAATTTCTCAAACAAGGACTTGGTGTGGAAGTCCGGGATATGCCATGGAGGGCAAAATAAAATCACCGTTCAATTTGCTTATGTTCCATATGCTTGCATCTCGAAATTCTTAGAAGGTAAACGAGGGGATATGAACACCCCCATGGAATGGAATGTTTACAAAAACTTTCCAAGCCAAATTAATGTCAAGCAACCAATTATCAAAAACCACCTCAGGCATACATGATAAACATTTATAACATTAACCTTTTTAATTTCTTTAATTCATATACCAAAGATGTAATCATTTAGGTTTTGAAATTTTTTTGGTCTAAGTATTAATGTGGATATGGACTAAAGGATTATCGAAAAAACCCAACCCACACTCGATCTATTAAATGAAGATGCCTAACATCATTTTCAATCAAATGTCTATACACATGACTCAATGTGGTTGAGATCACGATTTATCATAAAAGCCCATACATGAATTGATGGGTCATTTGCACATGTTGAACATGACCTGAAATCCATTTCTCATATGTTTCGTTATGCTCCGCACATGTCACAAGCATTGAAGGACCACATATGGGCCCAACTAAATTTATGTCGCAACCCTAGCCTTGGGCTCGCGACTAAGGCAAAGGGGTTGCAAGAGTGTGGGCCAAGAGGAAGCCCTGGAGTCACATCACATACTCCTGGGAATGTAGGAAAGTGTGAGGGAGTGAACCCTCACACTCCCAAGGCAACTCCCACTTTGGGAGATGGAGTCCCGATGGACTCCTAAAACTTCAGAGAGCAATTTCAGGGGTCAAAACTGAATGTCTTATAGCATTTTTTTATATCATTGGAAAGCTCTTGGAACTTAGATGTCTAAAATGGGCTCGCATTACTCATTTGGACATCTGAAACATAAGTTATGGCCAAAAGAAGGGCCGGGAGTCAAATTGCTAGTTTGACTCCCGACCAGAAAAAGTCAGGAATCGACCCGATTTACTTAGTTGTAGATGACGTGCGACATACCGTTGGAAAGCTCTCAACAAGAGCTTCAACTTTGCTTTGGACCGCACTTCGATCTGAGGTCTTCTCACAAAGTTATGGGGCTCCAAAATCGCGGGAATCCTAGTTAGCGCGATTTCGGGACAGAAAAGCCATTTGGATGTGGGCCCCGTGGAGAGGTGCAAAGTATACTATAAGGGGGAAGGTGGTGGCTTC
>Ga0209208_10004741_pt1 | contig 19151 bp, 14 predicted proteins | sample S1TSphfallax_3_FD_187694 | JGI IMG/M metagenome (GOLD analysis project Ga0209208, IMG submission 187694) | Host-associated microbial communities from peat moss isolated from Minnesota, USA - S1T2_Fd - Sphagnum fallax MG (SPAdes) (version 2) | ecosystem: Host-associated > Plants > Peat moss >... | reverse complement strand
CCCTTCTTTTGGTCATAACTTGTGTTTTAGATGTCCAAATGAGCAATGCGAGCCCATTTTAGACATCTACGCTTCAAGAGCTTTCCATTGATATAAAGAGCGCAACAAGCCATTGAGATTTGACCCTCAACTCGCTCTCTGAAATTTCGGGAGTCCACCGGGACTCCCTCTCCCAACTTAGGAGTTGCCTTGGGAGTGTGAAGGCTCACTCCCTCACACTCTCCTACACTCCCGGGAGTCTCTGACGTGACTCCCGGGCTTCCTCTTGGCCCGCACCCTTGCAACCCCTTTGCCTTGGTCGCGAGCCCAAAGCTAGGGTTGCGACATTGTGGTTGACACATACCCATAACTTGCCATTCTTCTTTAATGCTAATACCACAGGAGAAACCCATTCAGTCATTTCCACAGGTCTAATGAACCCTGCCTCCAACAATTTGTTAAGCTCTTCCTTCACCATTGCCGTGTATCTTGGGTTCCACCTCCCTTGCTTGGCCCTGATTGGTTTGGCATTTGGTAACAGTTCAATTTTGTGTTGCTCCATGGTGATCTCCCTAAGGTCTTTGTAGCTGAAAGCAAAAAGATGGATATATTTACGTAATAAATCCTCATATTGCTTTCTTTTTTCCGGGTGAAGGTTTGATCCTAGTTGAATCTTGCCCAACCGCTCCATGACTTCTCCTTCTGTTAACACGCATGGAGTTGATTGGTTATCATCCCTGCGAACCCTTTGATTCGACAAAACTCCAACCTTAGGGATTGTCTCCAAAGCATATAACCCTACTTCCTTTTCACTAAAGTCATCTGTGTAAATCCCTTTAGAGCTAGAGCTTTGGTCTGTTTCTGATTCATCCTCATATTCACTCGTCCCTCCAGAGCTTTTCAGAAAACTGGCAAATGGAACTTTCTGTCGGTTAGAATGAACTCTAATGGTCATGTATCCTTCGCCCCAATAGTTTCTTACATGCGACTTTATTAATTAAGGCCTACCTAATATCATTGGATAAGCCCCATCTTCCTTTAATACCACATGGAAATCCACAATGGTAGAAACCCTCATTAGAGTGATCACAACACTGCTAATGACTCCTTCTGGCCTAACAACCCGTTTGTTAGCCATCTTTAAGGTTACTAAGGCTGGCCCATCAATTTTCAAGCCTAAGTACGTCATTGTAGGAATTATCATCACATTGACTCCTACCCTTCCATTCACCAACACTTCGTGCAACACTAATCCATTACATTGCACATCAATGATCAAATCACATTCACGCTTAACGGCTATGGCATTCAAAGGTGTGGGGACCTTTGGGACTTTAGGTGTTGATAACCTTTTCCTTAATTCCTTTCGAACTGACGACACCATTACCACCAATTGTCCAATGGTGATGTTTGCTTTCTGTAATCCCACATCTTTCACCACTGAATAAAGACCAAAATTTCTAAAAATCGGAAAGTCTTGGAAGCCAAACCTCCGCCTTCAATTTTTTTTCTTTTCTTTTGGGGCCCTCGCCATCTTTTTGAACCTTTTGACGCTTACGTCAGGATGAGTAGTGTTTTCCGCCGGTCATTTAGTTTGGGCCATGACATCCATCGCATCCTTAGGGATTTTGAGGCTCTTTTCCAAACCCATCAAAGCATTTTCTCTCCTTTCATTTATGGGCTCAATTAAATGCACTTGAGTTTTGCACTTCTCTTCTGTAGAAAACCTTCGAGTAGAAGAATTCACATTTTCTCGAGTAGCCAAGGCTAGCAAGTTTGGACATTCTCTTGAATAATGTCCGATCTCTCGACACTTGTAACATTAAATTGTTAATAAGTCCCTCTCCATGTTTCTGCTCCTACTAGTCTTTTGCTGTAGCAGATGGAGGCTCAACTAGTTCATTTGATTGATCATTTGTTCCATAGCTGACTCCATGCGGGAGTTCACTTCCAGATGCTTCCATAGTTGTAGTTCAGTCGAGAATTGAACTGTTTTCACCATGGGTTGCACAGTTCGTCGTGGAACTTCCTCCATGCTCACCTCCTTTTTTTCGGCCACCTTCGTTGCTTCATCGAACGTCGCTGCTTGTTTGTATCTCACTTATTGTCGTAATTCTAACAACAGAACAATGGTGAAATGTTCTAGTACTAATGCATTGACTTTCGCAAAAATTGGATCAGTTGTTTCATGACCTTGTGCCTTAAGACACCCTTGGAGTTTATTTTGCAATGTCATTGTCCTCTCCTTATACTCTCTTACTGACTTTAAAGCCCCCTGCTTTAGTTGACTCAATTCAAGTATTAAGTTTTGGTAGACAATCTTTCATAGAAAACTCCTTCACTAGGACCTTAGTTATGTCAATCCATGATCCCTTGAATTCTTCCGTCTGTTGTTCAAACCAAAATGATGCCATACCCTTTAAGAATTCAGGAAGAAAATTAAGCCATTCTGTAGCTATTATAAGCCCTGTACCAATAAAAGCTCGTTTATATTCCCTTAAAAACATTCCAGGGTCTTCACCCTTACTTCCCTTAAAAACTGGAATAACCATATTGATTATTATTTTGTCTCTAAAAAAACACACCACACTAATTAATTCCTTTAACCCTACCATCATTTAGCTTTTACAACCTTTCCTCATGAATAAGGAGATTCCTAATGGCCCAATTTGCAATCATAATAAAATTCTCCCTATCTTTTCGGTGTAAATCTCTAAAAGGACCAGACATTTCCAATCCTGCAATTATCCTATTTAAATGCCTGGATTGAAAAACTACATTTACAAGGTCATGACCATCACGAGTATCAATGATGCCTCCACTCCACGTGACATGCAAGTTATTAGTTCTGGCATAATCTGGAGTCACATCCTTCTTCTTAAGTCAGATGAGTAAATGTTGTTCTTATGTGATTGTCCTTTGGCGTTGCCTTGTAGGTTCCAAGTCAGGTTGAACTCCAAATTCCTCTTGTCGTCTACGTAGTTGTGATACTACCACACATGGTTCACCTATAGTCCCAAGTTCTTCCAAAGGTCTTTCAATAGGTGATCTTGGCCTAGGAACTCCTAATGTCACTGATGGGGTCTGTTGCCTATGTTCAGGAAATTGTGTACCAGGGGAATCAGAAGCCTTTCCTAACATGGACATTAATGTTTTCACTAAAACACTAATCCTAGAAATAAAACATATATTCTTTTTATTTCTTTCAACAACCTACAACATAAAAAATGTAAAGGTTTCAACAAGGTCTAACAAACATGAGTTTATTCAAGAACACTCACTATCCTTTATAAACTTCTATTTACATTTTTTCATATGGCTTAACACGTGCCATCTTCTTTTCCTTTCTTGCCTACAACTTTCCTTTGCGAATATTCTCAGATTCCCACAAATCCAACTTTAATTCATGCCTAGGATTACAAGTAATATCCAAAAGCAAGCTTGGGGTTAGACATAATGACTCGTGTTTATGGTCTTCATGATGTTGCTTTATGCACCTAATCGTGCACCAAACTCAGCTTAGTTTGCCTCTCGTGATCTCCATTGCCACAAGTTGAATCTCCTCCACCCATGTTGTCAAATCTGTCCATGATTTAGGGATAATCAAGTCACCTTGCATCTTTCGTTTTAAAACAAAAAATAATTTGTTCTTTTCTTTCGTTTTATTCTCTTCTTCCTACCAAACTTTCAATAATAGAATCAAGTTCCACAACACAAAAAACATAGACTCGGGTCCTGGCAATGGAACCAAAAAGATGTACAACACGAACAGGTTTGGAACCGAAACTATGTATGATTGTTACATAGCTATGAAATCTATGTTCTTGGTTATAAAATTATTCTCTCACCCTTCAATTGTCTATGCAAGCTTCACCATTCTCCTACCATGAACTAAACACAAACAACACCAAAACCATTCCAAACCAAAAGCCTTTCAAAAATCAAAACTTCAATTTTAACAAACTTTGCATTCATACAATAACTTTGTACAAATGATGGTGTCTCTCGAGGTCACAAACACTCACTTATATACCAACCAAAAGGAAACTAGTCAAGAAACTTCCTAAAGTTTATCCACCACATGGTTCCCCATGTGATTCCGCAATGAATCATAAGGAAACATAATCACATGGTCCCGCATATGATTTCACAATTGATCACAAGGAAACAATATCACATGGTCCCGTGTGTGATTCCACAATTAATCACAAGGAAACATAATCACATGGTGCACATGACTTCCACATAAATTAATATGTGAAAGTCAATACACCATGACCAAATTATGGAACCCTATCACTCAACTTACCCTTTTAAACAATTACCTAAATAATTGTGTAACTATATCAAGTTACACATCAAATTACAAAACCACCTAATAATAATTTCAAAGTCATCGCACATGATGGGCATCATTATATTCACCATTATGATTAAACCTTGGCAAACTTCATTGTTTTGTCATCACACATGATGGCATTATTAGCCTTTGAAAACGATTATGTATTGACATCCAAAATATCATCTTTCAAAAATCCTCGTATAAAAATAGACCTATTGTCTAAAGACCAAAATCCCTAGATAAATCTTGACTTGAGTCCTCTCTTTATTTGTTCCTTTTTTTCCCCTTTGTTGTATGATGCTTTGATCGCATTGCCTATGAAGGCAAGGATATGTTAGGTCTATTTTTATATGAGAATTTTTGAAAGATGATATTTTGGCTGGTGTTGAAACTTGAGATTAAATATAAAGTTATGATATCTTGAAGGATCTTGGTTTCTTTTAGAGGATTTTTTTGAAGATTATATTTTGGCATGGTGAAATATTTAAATTTTTATAATTCTCTTTTTGCCTTACAATATTTTAAAATGTAAATGACAAGGCCAAAGTGTGACACACCCCTAGTTTAATGAAGTTTGCTAGGGTTTCATCATTTTATCATTAAAAAATAGGGGCATCTTGACGATGATCAAATAAAACCCAATGATTTAACGAAAAAAATCATGCCACTTCTTTATGTGGCCTGGCAAATTATACCTATCTTTAAATGGATTTTGGAATGGGATGGCTAATGAGAACAAGACCAACCCTTATGAATTTGTATGGTCGTGTTGAGTGGTTCGGTGGGATCTTCAATGGGTTGAAAAGAACACCATAAACAAATTTTCTTTCACCAATATAAATTCCAAATCTGTAACTTGTTATGGTTAGGGGATATATTTTCCCCAATTTTTATATATAAATTAAGTTTTTCTCAAAATATCCCCCCCCCAAACATACGTAACTACTCGAATTCTCACTAGAAAATAAAAATATCAAAAAATTGTCCCAAATGTTTTGGTTAAAAACCAACAAAATTTGTCCTCATAAAAAACACGGTTTCTTGTGTGTGTCATATTCTGACACGCTTTGAGCCCGCTTTCTTAACCGACCCTCTAGACGGACAGCCGCCCACTGGGTCCACTTGTAGTACAGTCAGTTCCACCTGCAAAGTGAATCGACGGCGGAAGAAGCTCTTGAGATGAGAATCGACGGTAGGAAGAAACCAACGTTGTTGGAACCTCAGGGAGGCCCTGTCAGAACCCAGTGCCGACGGCGACGGACTAGGCTTACGTGGAACCACACGTGCATAGTCCAAGCTGCTACCAAAGGGAGCTTACAGGAAGTCGCACTTCCGGTGGCGAAATTGTAGTGAAATTCGTAGGTCTGGGACGCGTAAATTCAGCGGATCTGAATCTGAAAGAAGAAAAACTTGGATGGTTGCAAACCCATCAATCCATTTGTTCGTGTGTTGCGTTATTCAATATTTCGAGAGCACAAGCTGCTGGGATAGAATCGGTCTGTTGTTTTGTTTTTGTTAGTGTGGAGTTTCATCATCGGTTTGTGTGTGTGTGTGTTTAGGAACTTTGGAGTTGCAGTAACTCCGCCTCAGTTTTGCAAGTCCGATCCAAAAACTCTAGACCTTGGAAGCAGCAGCGGGACATTAGATCATGGAACAAGCGTATCCGCCAGGCGGGGAGAATCCATCTTGGGGTGAAGTACCTGAAAAGAACCAGCAGCAGCAGCAGCAACAACAGAAGCCGCCTGCCATGTCCCAGCCAACTGATCAGTACCGACAAAAACTGCGGCTCAAGTACGGGCTACCAGAGGTAGAGCAACCTCGCGGGGACGACTGCACCGAGTGCTGCTGCCTCCCATGCTGTCTAGCTCAGCAGACCGGAAAACTTAAGAGGCTGGAGTACGGGCTACCAGAGCAACCCTGCGGCGACTACTGCACCGGGTGCTGCTGCCTCCCATGCTCTCGAGCTCAGCAGACCGGAGAAATTAAGAGCCTCAAGAACGGGCTACCAGAGCAAAGCTGCGGCGACTGCTGCACCGATTGCTGCTGCACCGATTGCTACTGCACCGATTGCTGCTGCCTCCCATGCTCTCTAGCTCAGCAGACCAGCGAACTTAAGAGTCGCGGCGTCGATCCCAACCTCGGTAAAAAAACAAAACAAATCCCCTTCCCTTCAAATTACAAACACCCTCTCTCTTTCTTTCTCTGCTTTTAGAAAGGAATTCTCTTTTGGGTTTCTTTTTCTTTTTTGGAACATGGGTGCAAAAGGCTCATACAGCAGTGCCTTCCCCTTCCTGACAAGGGGTGTGTCGCACTGTGGCCTTGCCATTTACATTGAAAAGTTTCTGAAGGCAAACGAAGAAGTATGGAAACTCAAATATTTCACCATACAAAAATATAATCTTCAAAAGATCCTCTAAAAGAAACCAAAATCCTTCAAGATATCATAACTTTATAACTAACCCTCAGGTTTCAACACATCAAAATATCATCTTTCAAAAATCCTCAAAGAAAAATACACCTATTGTCTAGGGGCCAAAATCCCTTAAGCTACTATACTCTCTAATGAATCTAAACACAATATCATTGCCTTATTAGCAGGCAAGGCCAACAAAATGAGGTGATCTGAGGATTCAGATCACCTTAGGCCATGACCCTAGGCCTGTTCTATTTGGTGATCATCAGATCTGCAAACCAAAAAGTACTAAACAGCCTTCATGAGTCCCACCCCTCAAATCTCAAAAATTATCTTCAAGAATCATCATTTTGCAACAGACCTCCATGGTGAAAGCTAACACTTGCTTGTTGTATGAATGATTACAGGGTGGAAGTGGGAACCAAACAGAGAAGCACATCTTAATAGTGTTCCTCAGGTTCCAAAGATGGAGAAATATCAAGTGCCTCATTGTGACGCAATTAGTTGTTGATTATAGGGAGCATCTCGCCTATGTATCACCACACAATTGGATGTTAGCTCAAAATTTATATATCACATGCTGCTGCTCGAACACCTTGTTGGATGTTCCTTGTGGGCTGAATCTCGCAACCTGCCCTCTAGTGTGTCCAGTAACCAGTATGGTCAGTGCTCCTGGATGATCAACTATGTCCAGTAACCAGCACCCTTTCACTGGTTACCCTGTCCATATTAGCTTTGCCCCTCATCATAGGTTCAAACCCGCAACACCAGTTTAAAACGAAATGTTCCATAAATGTTCACAGAAAAATGGAGTCACATTTCACAATATGAAATGTTGTATTATTTCTCATACTGTGAAATAAGTATGATATTTCACAATATATATTACACCTAGTGAACATTCTTCAAAATGTGGGACCAAATAAAAACTTCATGTGGAAGTTTTTCTCACTTGCATGCATAAAATTACATGCATAGGAATTAATGTAGTGTCCAAATGATAAAATGTACCACTACAAGAGAATGTGTTCTATACCTGTGGCAATAAAAAAAATGATGGCTCAAGATGGATGTGTGAGGTAAATGTTGTGATTTCATCCATTACAATTCAAAATATATGGTGCTTATTGTTTATTGTGGCATATTAACATTTCTTGTAGTGCTCCCACTCAAGTTCAAATATGTTAAATAACTCCTCAAATAAATAAATATACATATATATATATATATATATAATTTGAGGAAACAAGGTATCAAACTCATAACCTGATGCAAGCTAATAAGGCCTACTTTAGACCATGATCAGGGTCAAAAAATCTTGGGGTCATGAGAAAATTTGAGCACTCTTCGGCTCATTGTTTGCCCCCAAGTTATTATTAATTTTTTTTGTTTGGGGTCAATGAGTTTATGGAATGGCTTTAAACATTATTTTATAATAATGACTTGATACATTACCATAGTTCAAAAACGAAGACCGCCAATATGTTATCCATATGTTCATAGGTTGTGTGTATATAATAAAAAGCAAGAAGAATAGCATAAAAAAATGAAAAAATAAAAATAAAAATAAATTGTTAACCTAATCCTCTCACATGCGAGTGTGGACACATTAGGTAGATGCACAGCATCTTATCTATTGGCAGGGCCATCGTGTTTGTGATGCCTTGTTTTTCTTGCTCAGACTTGGGTCCTCTCTTTATTTATTCCTTCTTTTCTCCCTTTGCTGCTGGATGCTTTGATGGCGTTGACTATGTAGGCAAGGATATTGTGTTTAAATTCATTATAGAGTATATTATCTTAAGGGATTTTGGTCCCTAGACAATAGGTCTATTTTTATACGATGACTTTTGAAAGATGATATTTTGGCTGGTGTTGAAACTTGAGATTAGTTCTAGAGTTATGATATCTTGAAGGATATTGGTTTCTTTTAGAGGATTTTTTTGAAGATTATATTTTGGCATGGTGAAATATTTAAATTTCTATAATTCTCTTTTTTCCTTACAATATTTTAAAATGTAAATGACAAAACCCAATGATTTAGGGGAAAAAATCATGCCATTTCTTTATGTGGGCCGGTGAACTGTACGTATTTTTAAATGGATTTTGCAATCAGATGGCTAATGAGAACAGGATCCTTATCTTATGAATTTGTTTGGTCGTGTTGAGTGGTTCAGTGGGATCTTCGATGGGTTGAAAAGAACACCCTAAACAAATTTTCTTTCACCAATATAAATTCCAAATCTGTAACTTGTTATGGTTAGGGGATTTATTTTCCTCAATTTATATATATAATTTTTTTTGCAAAATTTCCCCCCCTAAAAAAAAGCATACCTAACTACTCGAATTCTCAGTAGGAAATAAAAATATCAAAAAATTGTCCCAAATGTTTTGCTCAAAAACCAACAAAATTTGTCCTTGTAAAAAACACGGTTTCTTGTGGGTGTCATATTCTGACACGCTTTGAGCCCGCTTTCTTAAGCGACCCGCACCCAACTAGGTCCACTTGTAGTACAGTCAGTTCCAGCGGATCTGAAGCTGAAAGAAGGAAAGCTTGGATGGTTGCAAACCCATCAATCCATTTCTTCGTGTTTTGCGTTCTTCAATATTTCGAGAGCACAAGCAAGCTGTTGGGACAGAATCGGTCTGTTTGTTTTGTTTTTGTTAGTGTGGAGTTTCATCATCGGTTTGTGTGTGTGTGTTTAGGAACTTTGGAGTTGCAGTAACTCCGCCTCAGTTTTGCAAGTCCGATCCAAAAACTCTAGACCTTGGAAGCAGCAGCGGGACATTAGATCATGGAACAAGCGTATCCGCCAGGTGGGGAGAATCGATCTTGGGGTAACGTACCTGAAAAGGAGCAGCAACAGGAGCCGCCTGCCATGTCCCAGCAAACTGATTACTACTCCTCGTCCCCAAACAGTGGCGCTTGGCAAACGGGCATATGCGGTTGCTGTTCGGATATGGAATCTTGTGAGTGAACGTCTCTTTTTTCTCGAATCTCCATCGCTTCTCTTCCTCAACTTCGAGGGCAACAGAATCTTACGATGATGTTCATGTGTATTCCCACATGATCAAAGGGCAAGATCCCGACATAGCCGCTCGATATGCTAAACACACCCAATTACCAAAGAAGCTAAAGCTTTCATGATCCCTTTGTGGCTGCAGATTGTTGGGCTTGTTGGTGTCCGTGTGTACAATTTGGACGCAATTTTGAGATCATTGACGAGGGCAATACAAGTAAGTATGCATGGATGGATAGGTCGCCCCTCAGCACCCACCCAATTCCATTTTTTGTGTGGATTCTTCATATTTACATGTTCCTCTCCGGCGGCCAGTAGTTGACTAGTGGAGAGGAATTCAGACTTAATTCACGATGCGCAGCAGCTTGAAATTTATTTGCGTGTGTGGGTGGGTTGGGTTTGTGAACTACTGTTTACTAGGTTGCCTGATTGGCGGTGGAATCTTTTACTTGATACATCAGCACACTTGCTGTGGCGCCATGTACAGCTGCGGGTACCGACGAAAACTGCGGCTCAAGTACGGGCTACCAGAGCAACCCTGCGGCGATTACTGCACAGATTGCTGCTGCCTCCCATGCTCTCTATCTCAGCAGACCAGAGAACTTAAGATTCGCGGCGTCGATCCCAACCTCGGTAAAAAAAAACACACAAATCCCCTTCCCTTCAAATTACAAACACTCTCTCTCTTTCTTTCTCTGCTTTTAGGGTTTCTCTTTTGGGTTTCTTTTTCTTTTTTGGAAGATGGGTGCAAAAGGCTCATACACCAGTGCCTTCCCCTTCCTAACAAGGGGTGTGTCGCACTGTGGCCTTGCCATTTACATTGAAAAGTTTCTTAAGGCAAACGAAGAATTATGGAAACTCAAGTATTTCACTATGCAAAAACATAATCTTCAAAAGATCCTCTAAGAGAAACCAAGATCCTTCAAGATATCATAAATTTATAACTAAGCTCAAGTTTCAACACATCAAAATATCGTCTTTCAAAAATCCTCATATAAAAATAGACCTATTGTCTAGGGGCCAAAATCCCTTAAGCTACTATACTCTCTAATGAATCTAAACACAATATCATTGCGTTAGCAGGCAAGACCAACAAAATGAGGTGATTTGAGGATTCAGATCACCTTAGGCCATGACCCTAGGCCTGTTCCACTTTGTGATCATCAGATCTGCAAACCAAGAAGGACTGAACAGCCTTCATGAGTCCCAACCCCTCAAACCTCAAAAATCATCTTCAAGAATCATCATTTTGCAACAGACCTCCATGGTGAAAGATAACACTTGCTTGTTGTATGAATGATTACAGGGTGGAAGTGGGAACCAAACAGAGAAGCATATCTTAATAGTGTTCCTCCGGTTCCAAAGATGGAGAAATAACAAGTAGCTCATTGTTACATAATTAGTTATTGATTGTAGGGAGCATCTCGCTTATGTATCACCACACAATTGGATGTTAGCTCAAAATTTATATATCACATGAGGCTGCTCCAACACCTTGTCGGATGTTCCTTGTGGGCTGAATCTCGTAACCTGCCCTCTAGTGTGCCCAGTAACCAGTATGGTCAGTGCTCCTGGATGATCGACTATGTCCAGTAACCAGCACCCTTTCACTGTTTACCCTGTCCATATTAGCCTTGCCCCTCATCATAGGTTCAAACCAGCAAACACCAGTTAAAAAGGAAATGTTACCTAAATGTTCACAGAAAAATGAACTCACATTTCACAATATGAAATGTTGTATTATTTCTCATATTGTGAAATAAATATGATATTTCACAATATATATTACACCTAGTGAACATTCTTCAAAATGTGGGACCAAATAAAAACTTCATGTGGAAGCTTTTCTCACTTGCATGCATAAAATTACATGCATAGGAATTAATGTAGTCTCCAAATGATAAAATGTACCACTACAAGAGAATGTGTTCTATTCGTGTGGCAATAAAAAAATGACAGCTCTAGATGGATGTGTGAGGTAAATGTTGTGATTTCATCCATTACAATGCAAAATATAGGCTGTTTATTGTGGCATATTAACATTTCTTGTAGTGCTCCCACTCAAGTTCAAATATGTTAAATAACTCCCCAAAAAAGAAATAATAAATATATTATTTGAGAAACCAAGGTATCGAACTCATAACCTCATGCAAGCCAATAAGGCCTACTTTAGACCATGATCAGGGTTAAAAAATCTTGGGGTCATGGGAAAATTTGAGCACTCTTTGGCTCATTGTTTGGCCCCAAGTTATTATTATTAACTGTTTTTTGTTTGGGGTCAATGAGTTCATTTGTAAAGCCATTGAGGCCAAAAGGTAGGAACTAAGGTTCTAACCTTTCATTCTTTATTTTTTGGTATTATTTTTTTTCTCATCTTGGCTTCTTTTTTGAAGTTAAACCCTAAAAGTTAGACCATTGTGGATGAAGACAAACATACTTTTTTTTGTAACTTTTGTGTTTTTCATGACAATTTGATATGTTATTATTGTAATTGTGGCATTGTAATAACTTGCATTTCATCAACATTATAATGATGATCATCCTTTTCATTATGGAAGCAAATGGAATAGCAAGAGAGAGAGATTTGTATGGAGCTATGAATGAGCACGTGGTTTTGTAGAAATTCAATTTTTGGACAACTATTTAACGAAGATGTTCAAGCAATAAACAAGGTTAATCCCAACAACTTTTCATTACTTGTGCAATATTGTGGCTTCATCATTGGGTAAGGTAGATTCAAACATGAGATCATGCATTTTAGTTGAAACATGAATAACCATTGCTTATCCCATTTAAGTAGTGGTAACACCTTTAAAATGTGTGGTGAAGTTTATGGAATGGCTTTAAACAATATTTTATCATCGTAAAAGATTTTTGTGCAGCCATTAAAAGGCACTTGAAACCTTTCTTGATGAAAATCCTTTAAAAAAATAACATAAGAAAAATGGCAAATGACTTTGAAAAACTTCATATGTTATATTTTTGCGTTAGTAGATGTTAGCCACATCCCAATTATTGCACCATTTGTAAATCAACTTCTTACTATTGTTGAAACGGTTTCTATTTGGCTTTATTACAAGGTGTGGTTGATGCAAAATGCATTTTTTTGGATTTTCAATGGGTTGTTCATTAAAATTTGAACACAATGATTTTCAATAAATAGCAAGTTACCTACTCCATTGTTGTTTCACACTCAAAGAGGCCAACCCCAAAACCCACTTTTTTTTTAGGTACAATTGTGTTTTTACTAAGTTGGCATAGGCACACATGAATTATGTTTTTGGTAAATGGATAAAAACAATAGAAGGAACAACTTGTCATTGTAGGTTTTTGCAATGGATTTTGTTGCATCAATGCCCACATAATCTACTATAGCAAACAACTTTTTATGTTAGGTGTTGATAATCAAAACAATCATGTTGTGTCCCCTTGGTGGCCAAGTAGGTGGCCATGAAGGCTAAAAATGGTGTCAAAATAGTTCAAATAAGTTCCCCTTGTAGCATTTAATTTCTTCACTTCAATTTCAATGGTAATGGAGGTACAAGCAACTATTTCAATTTCCAATTATAACTTCTTAAAATTTTCACAAGCATTGTAATTGTTGATTGTAATTCATTTGTAAGCAACTAATATCCTTTCCATTGATTCAAAACACAAGTAAAAACCATAAAAAATAATGTTGAAACAACTACCTCAACAATTACCCATGTAATGAAAGTAGGAATGCAAGTTTGCAAAGTCGTGTTTTGATTTTCGTTAACATTAGTGTTTAACCTTCTTAAATCAAATAACATCTTGGATTTATAACCCTCTAGAAGTGAATTGGGTCTTCGTAGGTGTGTTCAACTTTCAAGGACACAAACCACTATCAATGCATGCTTGGATACATGCTTGACATTTTTTCTATGTTTTTTTTGGGGACATATGGTTGAATAAATATTTGTGCCTTTTTTATAAAAACATGAAATGACTTACAATTGGTAGAAACCTTATCATTGTTTGTTGCATATTGACACAATATGATAAAAACATGATTAAAACATGCATCATCTTCACATAGTACTACATTATGCAAGCTCTCACAATTAACAATAGATTTCAATGCATGTGTAAGAGTTTGCAAATTTGCCCCTTGATCCTTAATGTAACATAACACCTTCTTTTTTAAACCAAATTTATCCAAAAGTTGTTTAGATTGAACAAGCAATTTTACACTTGAAGGCCAAAAATATCCATTGTAATATATGTTGGGGTTCCCAACCAAGTGTTAAAAAGTTTATAATTAGAGTGAAAGTGTCTTGAACACCTTTGTTCATCTAGAGATCAAATATTGCAATTATAATCATAGTCACAACAATTTTTAATAATGGATGAACATATTTGACCAATGTCTATTCAAACACATAGGGCAACAACTTTTCAACTAATACCTTACATGATGGAAATATTATTTAAGGATTTCAACTCAAAGTGTAAAAATGGAACTGACCAAATTTTGCAAAACTCAAAGGATGATAGGATTATGCAATGAATAGTACCAGACATTTGTTGTTGGTCATGTTTTTTGTAGTAGATAATGTTACCATATTTCCCATGGTAAATTTTGAACATTTCTTACAAGGTTCAAGTTCTAAATCCTTTAATGCGTGATTGTATGGTTAAATGGTTCACTTTTGATGTCACAATGGTCATTTTTGCATAGTGCATTATCTTAAAATTCTTGTGGTGAATAGCATAATTTTGAATTAGTCAATTAAAGATTGGCAGTACGTTAACATGATTATTATGAGCACATTTGTGAAATTATATTCTGAAAATAATGCATTCATTTGACTTTTGAATTTCAAAAATATGAACCAATAGGTTGGTTGGATTGTTAATATATTGAAATTTTCATATCAAATTTCACTCTAAATTGTTTATGTGATTAAGCATGCCTTCAAGAATGAAATTATAAAATTAATTATGATTTTTTTTTCTTTAAAGCTTTAACCAAATGGTAGTTATGGAGTTTTGAAAGGTTGAAATTGGACCTTATTTTCCAAAAAAATAAAATTGAAATGGATTTTCTTTTTCACAAAGATTGTGCCTAATGAACATGTTTTTTAAAAATTTATTTTGACATTCATTCATATGGATTTTGTGAGTTTTCTTTTTAAGATTTTCAAGTGACATGTACCGTGGTAACTGACATAAATAATTTTTGATATTGGTTTTGACCTAGGTTTAGGAGGTTTCATAGGTGGATGAACATTTGGCAATAAAAAATTACAATATTGAGATCTTGAAAATAACAACCATGTCCATTTTATCATTTTTAAAAAACTTATTATAGACTTGTATGGAATTTCTATCTAAAAAAAATGGGCCACTGAACCATGCATTCACCTTAATGGGTTCAACTTTTTTGAAAATAAATCCTTAACATACCTACTTGAGATTTCATGATGTTTTTTATTTACATGTGTTTCCATTTTTGTTGTTATATGTGACCATGCCTTTTCTAGCTTTAGTCTTTATGATAAAACTTGATCACTTAAACATGAATCATGACATAAAATATAATGCAAAACTTGTGGTGTATTCAAGCTTACAAGTTGATTATTGTTGTTGTTGAAAAATGATCAAGTTGTTGCTTTTCAACCTTAGGGTACCCAAAATGTAACTTGTTGTCGTAGCTTGGTAAGATCATTTTGTAAAGTTCCTTCCCTTGCATCAAGTGCATACATCTTCATGGTGGTTGATAGTGCATGAAGAGGAACACCCATTAGAGGTCACATTTGTACAAATATTTGAAAGTTGCAATAGATCAATATAGGTACTATTTTTGGAACCCCGAGAACATCATCCATGCTACAATAACCAACATCTCCTTTTGTGTCTAAAGACCTTTTGAATGTTTCAAATGTTAGATCGAGATCAAAATCAGAACATCTTTTCTCCATTGGTCACAAAAGAAGGTCGCTCATGCAACATGATGATTCAAGTGACAAAAAAAAAAATTGGAATATGGGAGGTGAACAATATGATTTAATATAATCACAATTTTTGTAACAAGTTTCAATTATGATTATATCTCCTTAAGCTCTATAATGGTTTATGTTAAATTATTGATTTGCACTATTTTCTTAATTGTCGGTTAGCCATAAATGTCAAATATTGGATTTTTCTATTACAATTTTAACTAGATACATAACCGACGGTTATAAGCTGATGAAATATATAAGTGCCCAGCACTGGTTATCTACTTTTACAGAATTGGAATTTTTTTTATGGTAGAAACATCATCTGTTGCTTGCTGCTAAACCCTAATTAAAACCCTAGGAATTAAAACCCTAGGGTTTTGGGTGTCTGTGTTTCCTGCTTGTGGATTCCAACTTTGACACACATGATCTACAACATAGGTACCTACTTACAGAGTTGTAGCTTTGTAGGGTAGATTGAAAGTAAAAATCATCTTTTGTTGTTTCTTGCTGCTAAACCCTAGTTAAACCCTAGGGTTTCTGTTCACTGCTTTTCTTTTTTGTCGATTCAGGCAGGAGGAATCACCATCTCTGAGGCCAGGAATTAGCATCTCTGAGGGACGAGGAGGAAGGGAGAGAAGAGGGCCCGGCATCAACCATCATCATCATCATCTGCAGGAGGAGCAGTGATGGAGCAATCAACAGCACGGGGGAGTGTGGTGTTGGTTCTGGATTTTGGGTCGCAATACACCCATCTCATAACGCGGCGGATTCGTCAACTGTCAATCTGCTCCATTTGCTTGCCTGCGGGAACGTCGCTGGCGGAGATCAGCAAGTTAAATCCCCATGTGGTTATCCTCTCGGGAGGGCCGCATTCAGTTCACGAGGAAGGCTCTCCAACTCTGCCGGATGGGTTTTTCGAGTATGCTCAGGAGCACAAGGTTAGCGTGCTTGGCATTTGTTATGGACTTCACCTCATTGTGAAGCTGCTGGGAGGAGAAGTGAAGCAAGCGGAGAGACAGGAATATGGACGTATGGAGATCACTGCTGTGAAGAACAGTGAATTGTTTGGTGATGCCCAGAGCTTCCCTAACCAAGTGGTGTGGATGAGTCATGGTGATGAAGCTGTGCAGTTGCCTCGTGGCTTCAGTGTTGTGGCCACCAGCTTGCAGGGGAATATTGCTGCTATTGAGAATAGTGCTGCTGGTATCTATGCTTTGCAATATCATCCTGAGGTTTGTGTGCCCCTTTTTGCCTTCTGTTTCTACCTATGTTTGCCCATGGGTTTTGCTTCGTGCTTGTGGTTTTGGGTTGCTTGTAATGGGTGTCAGTTGAAAGTGATGAATTCAATGTTGATTCTTTCTAGCTATATTTGCTCATGGGTTTTGCTTCTTGTGCTTGTGTTTTGGGTTTGCTTGTGATGGGTGTCAGTTGGAAGTGGTGAATTTGATGTCAATCCTTTCTAGCTATGTTTGCTCATAGATTTTGCTTCTTGCACTTGTGTTTTTGGTTTGCTTGTAATGGGTGTTGGACGGAAGTGGTGAATTTGATGTGGTTTCTCTCTCTCTGTGACTTACGAGTGGCTTTGGGATTGGAAACAGGTGACACACTCATTGCGTGGGATGGAGACTCTCCGTCATTTTCTTCTGGAGGTGGCTGGAGTCACTGCTGAGTGGAAGCTGCAAGATGTTTTGACAGAGCAGATAGAACTCGTGAAAGCAGCAGTGGGACCGGATGAACATGTTGTTTGTGCTCTCTCAGGGGGTGTGGATTCTACTGTGGCAGCCACTCTGGTGCACCGAGCTATAGGGGATCGCTTGCACTGTGTTTTTGTGGACAATGGTCTTTGCCGCTACAAAGAGGGGGAAAGGGTCATGGGGACTTTCAAGAGTGATCTTCATTTACCTGTGACTTGTGTGGATGCAACTGACATGTTTCTTAGTAGATTGAAAGGTGTGGTAGATCCTGAGAAAAAGCGCAAGATCATTGGTGCAGCATTCATTGCGGTCTTTGAGGAGTTTTCAGTACAACTGGAGAAAGAACTTGGAAAGAAACCCACATTTCTGGTGCAGGGGACATTGTATCCGGATGTCATTGAGTCTTGCCCGCCTCCAGGCAGTGGGAAATCACACTCCCACACAATCAAAAGCCATCATAATGTTGGTGGTCTGCCTGCTGATATGCAGTTCAAATTGGTGGAGCCCCTTAAGTGGCTCTTCAAAGATGAGGTACGGAAACTTGGTGCATTGCTGGAGGTACCTGATTCCTTTCTGAAGCGGCATCCTTTTCCTGGACCTGGTCTGGCTGTGCGCATACTTGGTGATGTCACACAGGGGAATGCTCTCGAGACCATTCGCTTGGCTGATGAGATATTCGTGAACAGCATACGGGAAGCAGGATTATATGATGAAATCTGGCAAGCATTTGCTGTCTATCTCCCAGTCAAAACGGTGGGAGTTCAAGGGGATAAACGAACTCATTCAAATGCAGTTGCTCTGCGTGCAATCACTAGCGAAGATGGAATGACTGCAGATTGGTATCACTTTAATTCCAAGTTTTTGGCAGATGTGTCCTCCAAAATCTGCAACAGCATAAGGGACATCAATAGAGTGGTTTACGATATCACATCAAAGCCTCCATCCACTGTTGAATGGGAGTAAAGGGTCATGTCATAAGGGGCTATTTTTTTTGGCAGCAAAACCATAGGAACCATGGAGGTCGGGATAGAAAAAATTGTGGTTTTCACTTAGTTCAATTTGTGGGAGTGTAGAATCTAAACTCTCTATGTTGCAGAGAGTTTGCTTTGAAGTTTCTCTGCTGTGGACTAGTTTTCATGTAGTCTCTCACTGGTTGGGCATGTTTCTTGCACCAGTAATGGCAGGTCTTAAATGAGTGGGAAGTTGCAATTGGCAACAAGCAGGTTGTTTTAATGCAATGCGAATCTCAGAGATTATCTTGATATGGTTTGTTTTTTCTTACTAGGGTTTAGGGCCCACAGGTACCTTGACATGGCCATTGGTTTAAGTCATTCATCAAGCTTGCATGTTGGGGAGGATTGGGATTGGTGTAAGCAAGTGATCATATTTTGGGAAACTCCTGTTTTAGAAAGGTTCAAAACTATAATTGTGTTTAAGGACATTCAAGTATTAAAATCTAAAAGGGTGTTTTGAATGTTTTGAACACATGGATCCATTCTTGTGGAATATATTAAAGTTCACAAAAAAATTGAAACAATTTGGTGAACATTTGATAAGGGAAAAAGACTTTTGATTAAAAAAAACTACTTGTCTACATGTTTTTCTTGAATGTTTTAAACATATAAAAGGACTCTTGAAATATTATGAATTTTCATGAAAGTTTTGTAGTTGCAATTTTGAAAGTATAAGAACTTTTATTTATTTATTTATTTATTTTTGATATAATGTTCTCATGGTGAT
>Ga0209208_10004740_pt1 | contig 19156 bp, 10 predicted proteins | sample S1TSphfallax_3_FD_187694 | JGI IMG/M metagenome (GOLD analysis project Ga0209208, IMG submission 187694) | Host-associated microbial communities from peat moss isolated from Minnesota, USA - S1T2_Fd - Sphagnum fallax MG (SPAdes) (version 2) | ecosystem: Host-associated > Plants > Peat moss >... | reverse complement strand
AAATTAAATTAGTTTTTTCATTACATTCTTCATGGTTGAGGTGGTGCAAATGTTAATGCACTTGAAGTAAGTTGCAAGTACTTTGTGATGATTTTCTTTTTGTTGCCATTGATGGTGAATATATTCAAGATTACACATGGATTGAAACCTTTTGGTTGATCAAACATGAATAAAAGAAGATTGAACATGCAAGTTTTAAGCCTTTCAATGACATAATTACATAATTGAAAGAATGTGTGTTTGTTGGAAGAAATGTGAGCTTCATTTGTAAATACCAATCCTAATTTATGAATTGTTAGTCACCAATGTTGCCTTAAGATTATTTTTTTGCGTAGGGACAAGAATGGAGCCATTATGGGAATGATGCATGACATATGAGAGATGAATAAAATGTGGGACCCAAATTCCTAGATTGTTCCCTTTGAAATCTTTGCTCAACCTAAAGATTTGGTGAAATTTTAAATTGTTATGATTATTTTTTAGAAGGAAAGGAGGATAGGAAGTATTTTACATGTAAGGTGCCATCATTTGTCATGGCAAAAAAATTATAGAAGTAAGGTGCCCTCTACATACATTAAAAAAATCGACAAGTTTTTTATGTGTAAGCTAAGGCCCAAAGTTAAAGGCATTACCAAAAGAAGGATTTGCACAAGCCCACTTTAAGTAATGCCCTCAATCAAAGGTTACCAAATGAAAATAATTTGTTAGAAATTTTCACAACCAACACCCATAATCAAATACTCATCCTATCTTTATGATATAAAACACCAAAAATACCAATTTTACAAAGTTACACAATACCATCACAAAAGAATGACCCAAAAAACTATGTTTGAACAATTTGTATTTTATCTACCACATGGCGTACAATTTTTGATATAAAAAAAGATCTTGGGAAATGACATTCAATAATTTATACCTAGCATTTTTTATTTTCAAAAATATATATATCAACATATTACATGAATGTGAAGAATCAAGAGATGTAGATAAATTATTCAAAGTTGAATCAATCAAAAATGAATTTGAAAAATCAACAATGCATCCTTTTTATAATGATGAAATTGATTTGGAGGAAGTTAACCAAAACATCCATGATATAAAAGAACACAATACATTGTAAACAAAAGAAAACCATGAAAAAATTGAAATAAAATATATATTATGTAACATAAGCATTAATACTTATGTCTCTAACCCAACAAAACAACTATAATGGAAAACAAAAAAATAACCAAAATATCAAAATTCAAAATACAATTTCATCGTCAAATCTCAAGCTTATATCAAACAATGGAATCAAGATTTTAAACATCCAAAAATGCCAAATCTTGATACAACACAAAAACTTTTACATCCATACTCAAAAGTGACCCATGCAAATGTAAATCAAAATTCACAACTAGAGCTATGCCACTTACCATTTAGTGGCATTCATCTATATAATTATTATTGAAAATGATATAAAAAACAGAACCTTCATTGATAATGTAATGATTCACCATTATTCATTAAAAACACATAAGAAATACAAATTAAACTATTTATAAATAGCTTCATTCGAAAACTTCATTGAAAGTACAACAACTAATCAAATATTACAATATATAAGAGGTGTTGTGGGTACTAGAAAAACACAAATAATCAGAGTTATCCAAGATTATTTTTTAACAACAAAAAATCAATAAAAACTTCGTGTTGCAATGTACATTACAAATGCAACATTATTAATAAATGGAACAATAATAAATTCATTATTGAAATTGTCAGTTGATAAACACGCCACTATAACCAAACCCAACACAATCAGAGACGTATAGCCCGATATCCAATCCATCATTATTAGTGAAATATCAATGGTAGGTTGCACTCTACTTGCCACAATACATTTAAAACTACAAAAATTTAAATCTATCATTTTACCATTTGGAGGAATCAACATAATGTTCATGGAATATTTTTTACAATTTCCAATCACTAACACACCATTATATTTCACAAACATCCAACCAATTTTTACATTCAAAAAATCAACTCAAAAAAAGGTTAGAAGTAAAATCTTTTAGGAAAATTACATTAAGCTAAATAGTTTTATATTAACACAACAAATGAAATAGAACAAAGACATTCAATATGCAACTCTCTTAAAAAACCTGCCAACAAAAAAATTCTAAATTCAAATTTCAACCTATTAAAAACACATTTCCTTTCTAACTTACATATAAATTTATTTGATGATCCATGGAATGCTGCAAATACATAGTTCCTTGCAATGAATTACAAAATGCCATAAATTGTTACATGATAGCTAGATATCTAGTTAAAAACATCAAAACAAAAATGTTACACCATTGTCACAATTGACACTTATAAAAAAATGCCAAATACGTAATGATATATATTATATTATAAAACAAAAAATTTCTAGAAACAAAACTTCATACTTAGCACCTTTCCTTTAAATATATAAATGAATGAAAGTCATTATAACAAAAAATTATATCCTAAATTAGGAATTGTCAATGGAAGCATTGGTATATAGAAAAAACCTCCTTCATAGATGTCAAATGGATTAAAAAATATATTATGATGCATCCACCAATTAATATCTTAATCAATTTTAATAATTTCATTAAAAACATGTTCGTTTATAAGACATAATACTTGAAAACTTCCCTAAAAATATCAAGGACCCATATAGGACCCATATCAAGGAGTTTCCAATATCATCACCAAATACTAGAATCAAACACTTCCAAAACATTGATAATCAACAAATATCTATTACCAATTGCCCCAACTTTTTGTTTAACAAATTTCAAAGCACAAGGATAAACATTTGATCACTTAATCATGGACTTATGCCAACCACCTAATAACATGCCATTAAATATGCACAACATATATGTTACATTATCACAACTACGTTCTATAGATGGACTATTAATCCTTTGAGATATACCTATTTAAGACATACACAAAGCAAAAAAAAATAAAAAATTGTTAAAAATGATTACACCTACATCAAAACATAATACAACCAATGAAAACAAAACCATCCAACACAAATTTATTACCCATTGAAATTTAATAATGAAAAACATAATTTTATAATTACAATAAATGATGATTCAAACAATGACATGATTTATGATGTCATCAACAATTGGGACGAAGAACTCTAATTAACTAAAAATGATGAAAACACATTCTTCAATTCTAATGGATGGTTAAACAACCAACATTTGGCAACCACAATAAGTATGTTGTACATTCAAAAATTACAATCATTAGGTTACCAACAACACACATATGTAATCATAAGAACCACACATAGATACCTAAACAATTGTCTTTGACATGTATTCATAAATAACATTCATTGGATATTAATAAAATTACATGCCTCTAATCCAAATATGCATTGCACAATATATGATTCAAATGCACCAATGATAATAAAAAATACCAAATGACACTATACAATTATTAATTAATATAATTAATGTCGAACACTTATTATACGAATATGCAAATGTCATGCGACAAATAAACAATCCATCATGTAGCCTTTTCATAATAGCATATGCGGTTGGCATAGCATTTGGACTTGACCCTGAAGAATTTATATATAATGTGGCACAAATGTAATTACATTTACTCAATAACATTAACAATCAAAATATACCTCCATTCCCCAAACATCCACCACAATAACAAAATAGTGGATTGTCATTGGTAGTGCGTAGCATCACGAAGCCCAAATGTAGTTATTAATATTGATAACCTACTTAGATGACAATTAGGTCATCCCTACAAGTTATTAGAGTTTTGAAAATTCAATACCAAATCAACGATAGTAATACCAAAAAACAAATAACCAATTATGACATCTAATGGACAGTAATAAAAAATGTAATAATATCCACAATTCTTCTAGTGTGTAATTCAAATGTGTAATTCTAGTGAAGAGTATGGGGGAATTTTTGGAATCCTTCATATGGTCATCTATCAACCATTTCAAAAATAATTAAAAAAATAACCACCTCATTTGCAATTAAATTTTTAATAGTTGTGTTGGACAAGTTGCATGCGACACCGATTGCAAATGACAGAGAATTTTGGACACAAAAAAAATCTACAAAATACACTTTCATCTTTTGAATGGCTATATATATATATATATTATCACTTACAATTAGGATGTTGTTAAGGACATGAAGAACCACAAGAACAAAGGCTGAAGGAAAAGGTCCAAATCTAACTTTCAAATAAAAAACAAGACAAGATTATGTGATTCAAAAACAAGAACTAAAGAACTAAAGACAAAAACACAAAATGTGCAAGGCCAACATGAAAGTGAATATTTGTTATGCTAATGTATGCAAACATGTACATGAAAAGAACCTGAAAGGCTATGGTGCAAAATCATGCCTAAGATTAATGTCGAACAATTTGAAGGAAATGAAGGGTCATACTCTTATTTATATCCCTTTGGGGACCTAGGTCAAAAAAGTTTCCAAGGAGGCTTTTATGTGTGCATCAAGTAAAAAAGATTTATCAAAACCTTCCTAACTAAGAGTCAACTATGAATTAATTGAAATATAACTAAAAGTTAATTCGGACTAAACTAGGAATCAACTAAAGATTTAATTTGAATTTAACTAGGAGTTAACTAAGACTTAATTAAGAGTTAACTAGGAGTTAATTGGGAGTTAACTTAGATTTAATTAAAAATTAACTAAAACTTAATTGGGATTTAACTAGGAATTAATTAAGATTTAACTAAGAGTTGATTAGGAGTTAACTTAGATAAAATTATGAGTTAATTAAGACTTATCAATGAACATCATAGATGAATTCCATCCATTAGAAAATGGCGTCTAATGTTTGCATTCGTCACATACGCAATTTTTTTATTAAATAATTAGAACAATTGATGTGTTATAACATGTTCCAACTTTTACATTTAAAATATTTTTACTATAATTTTGAATTAATCTAAGACATTTAATTTTTATGCTTGAATGGTTTTAGATTGTGACATGGTGCAATAAAAATTTGCCACGTGATATATTAATTGAATATTTCAAAATAAATTTAAATCAATATTTAGGTGTGTATGTCAAATTAGATAGGTAAGTAAGTAGGTAGGTAGGTAGGTATGTATTGTAGGTTAAAGAGGTAAGTAAGTTAGATGTAAATACATGAATATTTATATTATATTTTGGGTTAAACATTTTTTATTGGTTCATCCCATGTGCCCATAGTTTTTAATATTAAAATGTAAGACAAACACCTTGTTTATATACTTTTCAAGGTGAGAATGAAAGCCAAAAAATATGGGATAGATGTTTTAGTTACAAGTAGTTTATGATTAAATATTTTTAATCACAAACTACTTGCAACAAAAAAGTTTATCCCATTTTTTTAGCCTCATTTTAATTTTTGTAAATTATAAAATTACATAAGTAAATGACTAGCTAATTAGTTAACTAATTAATTAATTATTAAAAATACTAGTTAATTAAAAAAATAAATAACTAAAAAAAATTTAAAAATAGTTGACTAACCAATTATTTATAATAATAATCATTCATGATTTTTAATTACATAATTATATCATTAATTTTTACTATAATTAAATTGGAAAATTAAGAATATTTAATTAGATATTACCTATAATGATCTATCAACTAATTTAATTAACCAATAATTGGCCAATATTGAAATAACTAACTAATTATTATTAACTTATTAATTAATATTTCATAAAAATAAATTAATAATTAATATATTGACTAATTAATAATTATTAACATAAATTATAAAACTTAAAACCTAAAACTCTAATAATATAATTAATAGCCAATCTGAGCTAACTATTTTATTATAATGATTCCCATTATTTTATCATTTGATAGGTAATAATAATGTTCATTGAATTATTATTGTGGCTAGTTGGCAACCAAAGCCAATTTTTTATTTGTATGATTTATATTATTATTTCACTTGTTATAACTATTTATGAACTTGTATAATAAATCTATAAATCTTAATTTTAAAATATATATTTAAAATATTTTTTTTGAAAGTAAAATTTCCATTTATATAATAATTTACTATATTTCCTTATTAAATATTACAGTAATTATTATAATGTATCAATACTTAATAATTGATTATTGATGATGATAATATTAATGTCATTTGTAGCCAACCTACGTGAATTATTATGATTTATTACATTAAAAAATAGTATAAAAAATTTAATTTATAATAAATACATTAGTCATTTGAAAAGAATTATAGTAATTGGTATAAATAAGTATATGAATATTAAAATATTCACATATGATAAAATTATTATTGGAAGTATTAACTAACTTACACTACTACAAAATATGGGTGCAATTCACTAATCCAAATCCACTAGACTAATGAATTCACTATTTCCCCATTAGGTGTTGTTCATTATGACCAGTGAAATCATTTGGCATACATGGACACCTTTTGTTGTAATGTTAGGTTAACTATTTTGTTATTCATATTTTATTATTATGACAATTTGCATAGCTCTTGTAAAACTATACATTTTAATATTTAATAATGATAATTACAATAATTTCAATAGGCATAATGGTTTTAGTTTCAGTATATAAATATTTTTATTTACATCTCTATCATATTAATATCATCATCATTATGTAATGAAATAATTTTAAATTTAAAATTTTATTATAAAGAATTTAATATAAATAAATAAGATATAATAATTATAATAAAATGTCATTTGTAATCATTTTAATGAATATAATAAGATGACTTGGATAAACTTGTAATATGGTCATTCATATACATTTAAAGTATACATTTGTAAATTTTAATATATCCAATTATATTCCTTAAAATACACAAAATACACCTTTGCATAAATTGATTCGGGAGTATTAAATGAATACAAATTAGATTGGATGTAGGTTTTTTTTTATTAGTAAAAATTCATTAAAAAGCAAAGGAAGAAAGTAACATGTGAAATCTATTGAATGAATATATGTATAAAATCAACATATCATGTAAGTGACGTTAAGCAAGATTGCCACACTATGTTATAATCTCCAAAATAGATTGATGGTTATAACCAATTGAAAATTTCAAATTATCATCACTTTGCAACCTTTAGGTTTGGGTCAATCATCTAGTAACTCCAATACACCAAAGGCTTTGGCAACACACCACAATTATTTGTAATTAACATTCAGCACTACTTGTAATCATTGCAAGGAAACCATTACCACTTCCAACAATGAATGTGAACAGTTGAAGATTCAACAACAATAGCATTATGAAAATTAATGTGCTCATGTTTTTGTATTTAAATGGATTTGCTTGTGAATGCATCATGCAATCTATTTATGAAGTGCATGTATGGATTTTGAACCTTTATTTCTATTATTGTGTTTTCAACTTTCAAATGTATGTTGTGTTTTTCAAGTTTTTTTTGTTGTGCGTCAAAAAGTTTAGACTTTGAAGTTTGGATTTTGATGTGTGAATGCCATGGCCCCAACTAGGAAGCACAAAGTACATAGCATTTTGCCAATTTTTATTCAAGTCTAGCAAAAATCCTAACGATTTGTCTCTTCTAAAAAAATCTTACATAGACTTTGATTGGTGCCTTCTTTTAAGGCAAACTTGAATGGAAATAATGTCAAATTGAAATTAGGTTCAAGGTGTGGTAATCTTGGAGTTTAGTTTGTGTGCTCATGTGGATTGCCCATTTTTGTTCCTCCTACACCCAAAGCGTTTGAAATCCATGTTTTACTATAAGAGGGAAATGGTCCCCTAAAAAGCCAAAAGCATTTACAACATCTATCCTAAGCGTAAAGGGAGTTGGGCTACATAGTTATCATGGGCAAAAATGTTAAATAATGATTATGGAGAAGTCCATCATGTGAAGTGAATTGTCTATTCAATTGTGAAGGGCAAAGATGTGATTTTTGGGCAAAGGTATGACATGCTTGAAAAGAAAGATGTAAGCAATCTATGACATGCCACATTTGGACAAGAAAAAAGGGGAATTTTACATGAATAAAAAATGTGGTCACACAAAAAATGAACTTTTTGTCAACAAAGTCACCTCACGATTCCTAAACAAGTGATTTCAAGAAATTTGAAGGGGGAAGAAAAAGAAAGAGGTAGCAATTTGACACAATTTTCCACTTGCTACAACAAGCTTGGCCTATGTTGGATTTCAAAGCTATGAAACCCTATTTTCTTTTCTCCATGTACCAATAAACCCAAAAAATCATTGGAGTGATTTTGTAGGTTGGACAATGGTTGAATGTTTACATAAGCAAGTGTTTAAAAATTTGAAAGAAGTCAATATAAATGTCATTTTTTCTATATTCAAGATTACCATGAATTCTAATGTTTTTGTTGCAATGGAGCCTCCATTGCATATGAAATTATTTGAAATTTGGCTTTGACACACATTGGAGGCTTCTTGCACCTCAAGGCATCCATTCATTGAAATTTTCAAACTAACAAATATTACAAAGGGTGCAAGTTTTGGGATTAGTGGAAGATGAACAAACCTTTTCCACCCTCTCTTTTAGGATTTCAAAGTTGAAGAACTATTTCAATGGGCATGCCTACGCACTATTATTATTCCCAAAATTTCTATACTTTGAATGCCTTTTCATATGATGCATATTTTGATGATTAGAGGGAGCAAAACCCTAAACGAGCTTTGAATTAGATTCTAATGATAATGGTTTAGGGTCCCATTTTGACAATGACAACATTTGGCCAAAGTTGGGTGGCTTTTCATTAAGGAAGTTATGGCATTAGGTTTGCCTTGTTAGTTTGAAAATGTTGGTGCTTTGCAAACCTTGTTTGAAAGTCTACCATTGTGTTTGTCATTGAAGGTCTACCATTGTGTTTAAGTTTGAGTTTGAAGGTTTGAATGTATGAGTTTGAATGTTTGCCCATTTCTCACTTTGTGTCTAAGTTTGAATTTGAATGTTTGAATGCCAATTTTTGTGTGTGTTTGAGTGTCTATCCAATGTCCATTATGTTTGAATGTCCACTACACACTATTTAATGTTCAATTTAAGTTTAAGCATGTGTTTCATATGTGTGTCCATATTCCATTGTTTATGTGTGTTTGATTAAGTATGCTTATATCTAATATTTATGTGCATTCTATGTGTATTTGAGTATGTGTGTGCATTTGTGCAATGTGTTTAAACTCTTGACTATAGTTATGAAACAATCGCCAACAATTAGTAAGGCCTTTTTTCATGCATGTTTGAAAATTTTAACACATAAATTGCCCTATAGCGCATTGCCATAAAGTTATGTAAAACATATGCTTCCTAACCAAATTTTATATTGTCCTTTTTAAGTATCACCAAATTTTGCAAGTGTAAATTTGAATATTTTGGCAACTTGTAAAGATTTTTTGTCTTGCATGTAGCCAATCTTTTATTTATTCAAGTTATATTTAATTAGAAGTTACACAATTCAATATTTGCAATATTGCCAAATATGCATTAAAATTGTACTTGTAAAATCCATTTACTCAAAAATATAAAAGTTTTTCAAAAAGTTGATTGGATGTGCAATAAAACAATACAAGGTTATCAAGGATGCAAGTATAATGCAATTTGACCAATAGTACTTCGTTTTCTAAAAAACAAGGGATTTGACAAGTCAATTTGTTGATGCGGTCATCAATGTGTTGAACATATCTTCAAATTCCAAAATTAATGCGGGGGGAGGAAGGAGGATAAAAAAAAAATCAAGACAAAACAATACAAAAAATGATATGAGTTTTCCTCCAACAATAGGTTTTTGTTTCATGACCAATGTGTGAAATAAAATACATGGTCTCATCCATTTCAATGTCAAATATGTGTCATATACTACAAGGCAATGTCACATTTTACATTAATGTCAAACTATGTTATAAAACATGTATTTTACTTTAATTTTAATTTCTACATTGAAGTGGATGAAACCACATAGTCTACCTCATAATGTCATCAACCAAGGAATAAAAATCATATTTTTTTGTAATGAAAACTGGGCTCTTTTTTATTGTTGATCTTTAAAAAAATTTAAATGCCAAAAAATTCCAAAAATGGCCTCTTAATTAAAATGTGTTCCTAACATAGTTAGGCATCCAGCTTGGAGACATTGTTAATGTTGGGAATATTTGGCAAATGACCACCTAGTTCAGAAATGCTTTCAATTATATATCAATATAATAAATGAATCAACTTAATTAATAATTATCATAATTTTAGTTAAATTTTGAAAAAATCCCAATTGTAACATAATTGCAAATGACATGTAGTTCAAAACTTTTTGGTCAAAAAAAAGGTGTTTTTTTATTAATGGACATATCCATGATTACTCAAAATGAATGCATTATTTGGTTCAAGAACATCAACGTCAAAGTCCTCCATGGTTCCTTAATAGTCCAACATATTTTGGACACCTCCACAACTACTCAATGTGAAAACATTATTTGGTTCAAGAACATCAACCTTATCAAAGTCCTCCAAGGTTCCTTGATAATCCTTCAACATATTTTTAACATCTTTGTGACAATTCAAAGTGAAGGGTGAAAACACATTACAGTGTAGAAAAAAACTATCATAGTTTGATAATTTTTGATACCTATGGAACTTTGATATATAATGGTGGTTGTTTGGAAAACATTTTATAAATATAAAATTCAATTAATGGTAGTTTACATCCCAATATATCGTTGTATCATGAAATTGGAGCAAATATGAACAAATTAATTAGTAATTGGATTACATTTTCACTTTGCGACAACCTTGGCACAATGTTGCAATTGTTCAAAATGACTACAAAGGACTAGATTTAATGGTAGTTTATCCATGAAATTTTACACATGTGAAAAGATAACCATGAGAAAGAATCTTTTTCTCTTAAATTTTTAGTTTCTTTTCAAGTTGTGAAGTTCATATTAGATGTTTAAAAAACATTTGTTAATACATTATGATGTTATAATGATGATTTTTTTAATATTTTAAAGTTGTAAAATGTTCTTCCATTGAAGATGGGCTAAGTGTTGTTTTTTGTATTTTCAATAACAAGAATGGATTTTTAAAATTAATAAAAAATGGTAATCTATTGTAAAATAGGGGTTCTAAATCAATTCTTATAAAATTATTGGTTTATTTTCAGACTATGATAAAACTACTAATCAATTGCATATTGATGGGTTTATTAACTTATTTTACATTTGAAGCTCAAATAAATTACATGTGATTTAAAAAAGAATTCAAAGTGAGTGAAATTCTTACATGTTATTACTTTTTATACTACATGTAATCCCAACTTTCCCTAAAATTGTCTACAACATAATGTGTTTTCACCCTAAAAGCATTGTTTGGTTCAAGGACATCAACATTGCCAAGGTCCTCCAAGGTTTTTTGATAATCTTCTAAAATATTTTTGACATTTTCATGACTATTCAAAATGAATGCATTTTTTGGTTTAAAAACATCAACTTTGTGAAAGTCCTCCAAGGCGCTTTGATAGTCTTTCAAAATATTTTTGACATATCCATGATTACTTAGAATGAATGTAATGTTTAGTTCTAGAACATTAGTTTTGTCAAGGTCCTCCAAGGTCCTTTAATAGTCCTTTAGCATCCATTTGACATATCCATGACTCCTCAAAATGAATGCATTGTTTGATTAAAGAATCAACCTTGTTAATGTTTTCCAAGGTTCTTCGATAGTCTTTCAAAATACTTTTGATAAATACATGACTTTTCAAAGTGAATACATTATTTGGTTCGAATGCATCAACCTTGTGAAGGTCTTTTAAAGCTCATTAATATCTTTCAACATAATTTTGATATCTCCATGACTTTTCGAACACTAGTAGAAATCTTCAAATATATGATTGAATTTATGATTAATATTACAATCATAAAGGGAAAAAAAATGATTAATAGCCCTAAAATCATTATGGACAAGTTGTTTAAAACAATAGTCATTTAGGACATGATGTGGCAAATATCATCTATTAATCATAAAAGACATGTGAAATCATTAGTGATAGTAAATATTCATTGTTTATTGTTATTACAAGTTGGACCCAAAAACTTGGGCAACATTATTTTAAAGTTTATAATATTTATTTTTATAAATTTGTTATTTCAAATATTTTTAATTTCATTAATTTCATCCTATCAATTGTTGACACATGTCACCAACTAAATTACATTAAAAACCTAATTTAAATGGCTAAATATACCACCTACTCTACTTATTTAAGTTTGCATAAATAACCACCTAACCTAGGTAGTTAATTAAGTACAGAATATTCGAGATCAATATTCCAATGTTGATCACAATGAATGTCATTTGTGAAGTTTAATCTTTGGACCCCAAATATATAGTTCAATTTATTTACCACCAAGCCACCCCACTTGTTGTGTAAATAGTTTATTATTTATTTTATTTAAATTATACTTCATTTAAACATTACACAAAACCTCAAATTTGATCATTCATATCTTATTGATAATTTGTCCAAAAAGTTTTAAATGTATTCATAAATTTTCTTCAATAATTTACACAATTATTTAATTTATTAAAAAATTTAATTCATTGCAAAAACTACATATTTGAATTTTTAATTATTGAATAACATTTTAATGACCATTTTTTGGAAAAAATAAATTCAAACACATGATTTATAAATAGAAAACCTTTGTGGCTAATACATAAATAATTTTATTTTTTTCATATTTTAAACCTTCATTTGATTTAGGATTTTATATTATAAAAGTTAGCTTCCATTATATATATCATAGTTTTACCAATAACTTTTAATTTAGACATATGAATTCATATAATTTATCCATGGAAATTTTTAATAATTGGATCATAAATAAATTATATATATAAATGAAATATGATGTATAATTTTTATTCATTTTTACACATGTAAATAAATAAATTTATTTATATAAATATAGTATATATATAAACATTGATGATAAAATGTTTATTGTAAAAATATATTATATATTTCCCACATCTTACACTTCTATTTTATTTTTAAATTGCAATATAACTTTTTTAAGAATAATATTTCATATTCTTACCATTAAAATTGATTTCAATGTTTAGTATTTAATTTACTCATATTGAATATTTTAAATGGATCATATATCAAGCATATATTTTAAAAATGTAATAAAAAAATTATTACATATATGTATAATATTAAACAAAAATTATTCCTTACATGTTGTAATTCATTATGTTTATTTTACCCATGTTAAATTACTGATAGTTTTTTTGAATCGTTGTAAAAATAATTTTATGACCACATTATTTATGTAATGACATGTCATTTTGTCCAAGTCATTTGCATAGTTATTTGTTAATCATATTTGAAATGATTTTATCTTAAACACGTTTTCAAATGATATCTTGGACATCCATGTCACTTTATGATCAATCATGGATGCCATAAGGATCAAAACTTATAACGAAAAATGATGTCATCTTTCTTATTACCATGTCATCATTTACTAATCAAATGCACCACTAATATATCATTACAACTTTTTCCACATAAGATTTGAAATAATACCCTATGAATACAATCAATTATGTATTCATTTAAGACATGTAGTTATTGATTTTTTGTTTGTAAAGGACAAAATTCCTTTTGCTGAAAGTGAATGCATTTTTTGATTTAAGAACATTGGCGTTATCAAAGTCCTTGAAGGATCTTTGATAGTCCCTTAAAATATTTTTGACATATCCATGACTGTTCAAAATGAATACATTGTTTCGATCAATAATATCAACCTTGTCAAGCTCTTCCACGGCTCTTTCATAATCTTGTTTTAAACATTTTTAAGACTCTTCAAAATAAATGTTATTCGGTTGAATAACGCTTTTAGAAGATCCTCCAAGGCTCCTTGATAGTCTTTCAACATTCTTTTGACATCTCCACAACTCTTCAAAATCAAAGCATTGTTTGGTTCATTAACATGAGCCTTGTCAAGGTCCTCCAAGGCTCTTTGATAATTCTTCAACATCATTTTGACATCTCCACAACTCTTCAAAATGAAAACATCATTTGGTTCAATAAAATGAGCCTTGTCAAGGTCCTCCAAGGCTCCTTGATAATTCTTCAACATCATTTTGACATCTCCGCAACTTTTCAAAATGAAAACATTGTTTGGTTCAATAACATGAGCTTTGTCAAGGTCTTCCAAGGCTCTTTGATAGTCTTTCAACATTCTTTTGACATCTCCATAACTCCTCAAAATGAAAGCATCATTTTGTTCAATAACATGAGCCTTGTCAAGGTCCTCCAAGGTTCCTTGATGGTCCCTCAACATCCTTTGACATCTCCACAACTCTTCAAAATGAAAAACATTGTTATGTTCAATAACATGAGCCTTGTCAAGCTCCTCCAAGGCTCCTTGATAGTCCTTCAACATCATTTTGACATCTCCACAACTCCTTAAAATGAAAACATTGTTTGGTTCAATAACATAAGCCTTGTCAAGGTCCTCCAAGGCTCTTTGATAGTCCTCCAACATCATTTTGACATTTCCACAACTCCTCAAAATGAAAGCATTGTTTGGTTCAATAACATGAGCCTTGTCAAGGTCCTTCAAGGCTCCTTGATAGTCCTCCAACATCATTTTGACATCTCCACGACTCCTCAAAATGAAAGCATTATTTGATTCAATAACATGAACCTTGTCAAGGTTTTTTAAGGTTTTTTTATCGTCCTTTAACATCTTTTTGATATTTCCACGACTTTCAAAACAAAAACATTGTTTGGTTCAATAACATAAGCTTTGTCAAAGTCCTCCAAGGCTCCTTGATAGTCCTCCAACATCATTTTGACATCTCCACGACTCCTCAAAATGAAAGCATCGTTTGGTTGAATAACATGAACCTTGTCAAGGTCCTCTAAGGCTCCTTGATAGTCCTTCGACATCATTTTGATATCTCCACGACTCTTCAAAATGAAAGCATTGTTTGGTTTAATAACATGAGCCTTGTCAAGGTCCTCCAAGGCTCCTTGATAGTCCTCCAACATCATTTTGACTCCAAGGATCCATGATAGTTCTTAAACATCCTTTTGACATTTCCAAGATTGTTCAAAGTGAATGCATTGTTGGGTTCAAAGACATTAGCCTTGTCAAAGTCCTTTAAAGCTCCTTGATAATCCTTCAATATAATTTTGACATCTCCACGAATAGTCAAATTGAATGCATTATTTGGTTCAAAAACATTGGCATCGTCAAGATCTTTTAAAGCTCCTTGATAATCTTTCAACATGTTTTTGACATATCCACGTCTTTTCAAAATAAATGCATTGTTTGGTTCAATAACATAAGCCTTGTCAAAGTCTTTCAAGGCTCCTTGATAATCGTTCAACATCCTTTTGACATCTCCACGACTGCTCAAAGTGAATGCATTGTTTGGTTCAAGAATGTCAGCCTTGTTAAGGTCCTCCAAGGCTTCTCGATAACATTTCAACATGTTTTTTACATTCCCACGAATTTTGAAAATTAATGCATTGTTTGGTTCAAAAACACCAACTTCATGAAGGTCTTTTGAAGCTCCTTGATAATCGTTCAACATATTTTTGACATATATCCACAACTCGTCAAAATGAATGCATTGTTGGGTTGAAGAACATCAACTTTGTTAAGGTCCTTCAAAGCTTGTTCATAATCCTTCAAAACCATTTTGACATATTCATAAATCCTTGAAATATATATAATGTTTAGTTCAATAACATCACTTTTGGCAAGGTCTTCAAAATTTGTTTCATTTTCCTTGAAGATGTTTTTCTCACAAGTTTTCAAACTTAATGCACTTTTTAGTTCATTAAACATAAATCATGTCAAGGTCCTCCTAGGCTCCTTGATAGTCCCTCAACATCGTTTTCACATTTTCATGGGTTTTATTTAAATGAATGTTTATATGAGCATTGTTTATATGAACACTAGCCTTGTGAAGGTCCTCCATGGTTTTTTCATAGTCCTTCCAATTGTCAATAACATGAAATAATGGAACTACAAAACTATTTTATAATTACTAATAAATTGAACATGAAACAAAATGTTTGTGATAGGGACAAAAAAAATTGATATTTTCCCACCAAGGTTATGTGACCTTACTTTCATACATGAAATATAATATATATATATAATTACCAATAGATTCATGAGATGCAACATTTGTGATAGGGACAACAAAATTTGCAATTTTCCACCAAGCCTATGTCACCTTACTTTCATACAATAAATTAAAAATAAATAAAATTACCAACATATTTAACATGAGACACAACATTTGTGATTGAAAAAAAATTGGAAATTTCCACCAAGCTTATGTCACTTGACTTTCATATAAATTTGAAATGTAATTGTCACCTACATAATGATTAACATACATAATTCTTAGCATTGTTGATTATTTTGCTTCAAAAAAATGTGGTTTGCTAATAAACATTTCATTACATTATGCAATTTGTTCAATTTAGTAAGTGTAAACGAATGATGTGCATGTTAATCAATGGTTTTCTTTCAATTTTCGAATGGAGCTAGGGTGGTAAGCATCCCTAAGCATAATTTGATTTAACTAATGACAATATTTCAAAGAACTTTTTAAATTATAGCCAATAGGCTTAAATGTAGAGACAAATTCCCCCAAAAAATATATTTCTATTACTTTTGGGAATTTTTTTCCAAAAACCAAAATTTGCAACAAAATAATCAATATGTAAAAAATTGTGTCACTTTTTGGTGATTTTTCGCTAAAAATTTTGATTAATCATAATTTTGTACCATGGCCTTACTACTAAAATCTTTTTTCCCATTCCTCTATTATGCACCTTGAATGTCTATAAAATGGGTTTGGTCCAAACATAAATGGGCAAATAATAATTTACAAAAAATAAATTGTTGAATCATTTTGAACATGTAATAATTTAGTTAGTTATCATGTTCATATTCCATTTCAATGTAATTTGAGTGATAAACTTAATCATTGCTGAACAATATTGTTGTACAATTCCATCACATGCATAATTACATGCATATGCACAAACCTTGTCCGACATTATTGTTATCTTATTCCATCACTTGAATGGAGTGTTTTCCTTGACAATCATTATAATTGTATTACTCTATCTGCGAAATTCATCATTTTTTATTATTACAAAACTATTTGGAATAATTAGATGATGTGAATTTCACTTTGTTTAAATTAATTTTTTTAATATAACCTTGTTTGAAACTGAGGAATATTTTGTTCATACTATAATTATTCATCACTTGAACTTTAATACAAACTCTAGTTATCACAACCTTCACATGCTTGAATGGGAACACAAACTTATTTTTGACATTGTAGAACATATTGAGTCGAAAATGACAAATGTTTGTGTTGGAGGCACATACCTACAAGTTCTATGAAATCGCAAAAGAGGTGATGCTTGAATGACCTTGATAATTTTTATTGACCTTTTGCATTCGTCGCTAGCCCAACGAAATCCATGTGAGTGTTGTGGCAAATAAGAGCACCAAGTTAACCCACCTTAATAAAAAAATTCAAATAGATGAACCTTTGTGCAAAATTGAATCATTACACAATCATTACTCTAGGTCGAATATTCATGATACTACTAATGCTTTCAAGGACATGGAACTAAAGTTTTGGTGTTTTAGACATACTAGGTTGGACATAAAAGACATTATGATATGTGAGATGCACTTGCATGTGGCAATTGGATGATGAATACTCTTGTTGTTGCATTGAGCCACGGAGCCCTCTAAATGTATCCGAGGAGATTGAGATCAATAGCGCAACCAGGGAACCAACCTTGATATAAATTTGTAGCAAACTCCTGGATGCAAATTTGAGTCAAGGGAGAATTAATCCATTGGATTCCCTGCATTTATGCTAGACCTGCAAACAACTGGGAAGGTGGTTATGATGAGAGGTTGAGAGGAAGGATCCAAGTCGTCCTCCTAGGACGGTGCATACCGCGTGTCAGCTAGAATAGATAGTTGAGGCTGGTGAAAGTTTGAAGTGCTACCTGGTCAGAACTTTACTCGGAAATATTACCTATTGCAGCTGGATGCTTTACTGACTTTTTCTCTTGCCGTCTTGTGCTTTCACACTGTTCAAGATTGGAAGTCTTTAATAAAGTTATTCGATGGTTACGTGAATCCTGGACCTGCAAATTCCTGTGATCACCTAAGTTTGTGGGGTTTAGAAAATGGACGCTAGTGGTCCTTTGATGGATGGTGCCCATCATGAGTCAGCAAATAAAAGTGAGGCCAGTTAGAGTTTGCCACAGTTCTTTGTTAGAGTCCAAGTGATCCTTCTAGTATGGTGCATACAGCACGCCTTTAAAGATAATTGAGGCTGGTTGAAGTTTTTCGTGCCACCCACTCAAAACTTTACATAAAATATTAATGCAGCTGGATGCTTGCTGACTTTTTCTCTGGTCTCCTTGTGCTTTCACGCTGTTCAAGATTGTAAGTCTTTAATAAAGTTATTGGATCCCTGCGTGAGTTGTAGACCTGCAACTTCCTGTTTAGAAAATGGATGCAAGTGATCCTTTATGGATGGTGCCCACCATGAGTCAGCAAAGAAAAGTGTGGCCGGTTAGAGTTTGCCAAAGTACTTTCTCAGAAGTTTCCTCTGATACCAACTCTTTGCTTTGTCTAAATTTTTCTCCCCTGATTACCTGCTGCGAAACTTTGTCCACAATTTCAGCCATGCGCCTTGTAGGTGCTAGACCTCAAACTTTCTCATGTGTAGGTGCAAGACATGATTTTATTTGTTTGTGTGATCAGTGTAGTTTTCAGCCTTTACATAATGAAATGGATGCACTTAGTTATTGTTTGACGATGCAAGGCCTGCACATATCAGTAGAGAAAAGTGGGTCTGATGTTGTCTACTTATATAATATCCCTGGGTGGTCGTCCTTTAGGGGTCGAAGTGCAGTGACGGCTTTAGGTGACAAAACCAGTTTTGGTCCCCCTTTTGTTTTCTGTGTACTGGAGTTATCCAGAAAGTCACCCTGTCTTTGGGCCTGCTTCCACTCC
>Ga0209208_10004739_pt1 | contig 19156 bp, 17 predicted proteins | sample S1TSphfallax_3_FD_187694 | JGI IMG/M metagenome (GOLD analysis project Ga0209208, IMG submission 187694) | Host-associated microbial communities from peat moss isolated from Minnesota, USA - S1T2_Fd - Sphagnum fallax MG (SPAdes) (version 2) | ecosystem: Host-associated > Plants > Peat moss >... | reverse complement strand
GTTGTTGTCGCCGATCTTCGCGCCGCTCGTGGCCGTCGTGGTGTTGCCAGTGTTGCTCTGCGCAAGGTCGAATACGCCGAAACGGACGCTGATATCGGGCGTGAACTTGTAAATTCCGATCACTGACGGCCCCGCTTGCTGAGAAACCGCGAATGCGCCGTCGGCACCGTAGTCGATGTTGGCCTGTAGGCTGCTATCGCTCGGATACCCATTGGGCCGCAGCCCGAACAGCAAGGGCTGCGCGCCCGCGGACAGCGCGAACCCAGTCGTCTTATCCGCTCCGATCACGATGAACGCATCCTTGATGCCGATATCGCTGCCGCCAAATGTTTGGCTGAGGCCCGTGCCACCGAAATCGATGACCGCCTGAACGTCCTGGGTCGTTGCCGACAGCAACAGCAGCGACTTCGTGAACCCCAGCCTATCCTCGCCATCCGCGACGGCGTACCGATCGCCATTGCCATAGTCGGCACGGATGAAGCCGCTGAACGACAAAGTCACCGGATAATCGTCGACCGTCAACTGCGCATCCGCCAGCGCGACGCCCGTCGTCGAAAGACCAAACAGCGCAATGAGTGCCACTCCCCTCTTCATCATGAGATCTCCCTATCGTTATCGTTAGTTATTCGCGGAGTCACCGCACGCTCGTCGGCGCGCTCCAGTTGCGCAATGCAATCTAGGTCATGCGAGATCAATTAGGAAATTGGATGTTTTGACAGTGATGTAGCGTTTTCCTAATATCGCCGCATGGGAGTTCAACGCATCGCCTCGTTTCGGCAGCTGCAGGCATTCCATACGGTTGCCCGACTCGGCAACGTCACGCTGGCCGCCGACGAACTCCACTTGAGTCAATCCGCCGTTTCGATTCAGATCGGTGAGCTAGAAAGTACGTTCTCGACGAAACTATTCATGCGCACCGGACGCGGCGTGCGTCTCACCGAGGCCGGCGAGATGCTGAACCACTATGCCGACAAGATGCTCACACTCTGGGCGGAGGCCGGAGACGAGATGTCGACCTTCATCGGCGAATTCTCGGGGACTCTGCGGATCGGCGCGGTCACCACCGCGGAATTTTTTCTGCCGCGTCTGCTCGTCACGTTCGCGAACGAGAACCCCAAGGTAAAGATCAAACTGCGCGTCGACAAGCGCGACGAGATCGTCCGCAGTCTCGCGAACCAAGAGATCGACATTGCCGTCATGGGCCAGCCGCCACACGAATTGAACGTCGCCGCCTCTCCGTTCGCGAAGAATCCGGTCGCTTTCGTCGCGGCTCCGGGCCACCCGCTGATGTCCCATCCGAAGCTCACGATGGCCGAGCTCGCTGAATCCCGGCTGCTGGTGCGCGAACCCGGGTCCGGCACGCGTGCTACGGTCGAGCGCTTATTCAAGGAAGCCGGACTGCGTCTGCGAATCGGCTCCGAACTGTCTGGCAACGAGGCAATAAAGCAAATGTGCGCAGCGGGTTTTGGTCCAGCGTATCTGTCGCTGCATACGTGCATACTCGAGATTAAGGCGGGCATCCTTGCGATAATGCCCCTGCCTAACAATCCCTTCCTGCGCGAGTGGTTCGTCGTACGCCTGTTCGCGAATCAAGTGGCGCCGCTGGCGCTCGCGTTCGAGCGATTCCTGTGCCATAAAGGGCAGTCGGAAGTCGCAAAGCAGCTGCCCAAGGAATGGCGGCCGCCTGCTCTCGTCGACCGGGCACCGCGCGCACGCGCCCGGAAGCACTGAGTCGCGCCCGCCGCGGTTAAACCGGCGCCCGCATCAACTCGCCTTCTTCGCGTTGGGATCGTTTTTATCGGTCCAACCTTGGCAGTAGCAATGCGTGCAGACGTCGCCGACCAGCAATGCACAATCACCCGAATCCTTGCCGTAATCGCCGGTGCTCTTCGGGGAAAAATTGATGCAGCCCGAGCAAGTGCGTCCGCTGTCCCCGGGGGTGTCCTGGAAGTAGAAGTCCTCTTTTGATGCCTTACCCTTGGCTAAAGCGGGACGGACGGCGAGTACGACGACCGCGATCGCAGCCAGCGCCCGGGCACCCGTGGACAAGGCCGTCCGCCGTGAAAACATCGCCTTCGGGTCTTTGCTCTGCATGGATCACCACCTCATGTTGCGTTGAATGACGGGCGGAAATCTACGGCAAGCAGGCTCGGGATAGAAATTGAATTTTCGTAGCACGAGTTCGCGTTCGGCGAATATCGGGCTGCCGGCCGCTTGAGTTAATCTTCTCGGCGCGGGCGGCGAATACCCGCATCGACTCTATCAACAGCGACTGCGGAGACTGGCATGGCTGCATCCCCCGACTACACCCCGCCGAAAGTTTGGACCTGGGTCAAGCCCAGCGGCGGCACGTTCGCGACCATCAACCGCCCGATCGCCGGTGCGACGCACGAAAAGGCACTGCCGGTGGGTCGGCACCCACTTCAGCTCTACTCGCTGGGCACGCCAAACGGGGTGAAGGTCACGATTCTGCTGGAGGAATTGCTCGCACTCGGCCATGGCGGCGCCGAATACGATGCATGGCTGATCAAAATCAATGAAGGGGACCAATTTGGTTCGGGCTTTGTCGATATCAACCCGAACTCCAAGATTCCGGCGCTGCTCGACAGGAGCGGACCGAGGCCCATTCGGGTGTTCGAGTCCGGTTCGATCCTGCTCTATCTGGCCGAGAAGTTCGGCGCGTTTTTACCGCGGGATCTTGCGCTGCGCACCGAGACCTTGAACTGGCTGTTCTGGCAGATGGGCAGCGCACCCTATTTGGGCGGCGGATTCGGCCACTTCTATGCTTACGCTCCAATGAAGATCGAATACGCGATCGACCGCTTTGCAATGGAGGTCAAGCGGCAGCTCGATGTGCTCGACCGTCGCTTGGCAGAGAGCGCATACCTCGCCGGAGAGGACTACACGATCGCCGACATTGCGGTTTTCCCCTGGTACGGCGGACTTGTGAAAGCTTGGACCTACGGCGCGGCGGAATTCTTGAGTGTGCAGGAATACCGGAACGTACAGCGCTGGGCCGACACCATTCTCGCGCGGCCCGCGGTCAAGCGTGGACGCATGGTCAATCGCGTCAACGGTGAGCCGTCGGACCAGCTTCGCGAGCGCCACGACGCTGCCGATTTCGACAACAAGACACAGGACAAGGTCGCCCGCTAGGCCGGGTGGGCCTGCCCGCCACGCGTCGGACTACTTTCCCTGTTTCGTCCAGATGTGGAAGCGCCGAAGTTCGAGCACCCGCGGGTCAGCCCCCACCACCTTGAGCCGCAGCAAGCGCAACAAGCGCCCGGGTGTTTCCGCTCCCGCTTTGAAGCTGTTGACGCCGATGTCCCAACTGGATCCCTGTTCGCCCGCGGGCGAACACCAGAGCGGGATCCACGTCTTGCCATCGACCGAGCCATCGACTTGTAGCGCAGCGCCCTCGGCATTCGCCGCAAGGCTGATTCCGGTCACATACTGTGGCCCGTCGAGAGCGATGTCGATTTGAGCTCCGACTTGCCTGTCGGTAGCGAACGCTTGCATCTCTGCCGCCGTACGAGTTACGACAGTGGCAAGATCAGCCCTTGAATCATGCGTCGACAATGAGCTTGCCGTTACGGACACGCCCGATTGCAGCCGGGAACCGTAGACGAGCTCATAGTCGAAAGGAGACAGCCCAGCGCCGACTGCCGTGGCATGATCGCCTCCCTCGTAAGAAATTGGAGCTACGCTGCCGAGATCCTGATCAAACTGAATCTCGATGACGGTGTCGGTCTTATCCTGGCGGCCTGAGGGGACCTGGATCGACAGGCTGCCGCCATTGATTGCATACTGGAGATTAGCGTTCGATCCCGCAGTGATGGCGGCGTCGCTCAAAAGGCGGACGGCGAGGATGCGCTTGTCGACCGGCATCTGCATTTCGATCTTTTCTGCAGCGATCGATCTCGCATGAACGTAGGCAGTTGCGCCACGATAGGTTGAACCTCCCCAAGGATGGGCTTTCCACGGGCCGCCGCGGGTCCCATAAATCGACTCGCCGTTGCGCGTCAGCCACTGACCGACTTCGCGCATTGTTGCCATTTCGCCGGGATCGAATTCACCGTCCCAGTGTGGGCCGATGGACAGCAAAAGATTGCCGTTGTTTTCCGCGGAATTCACCAGCAGCGAAATAACCTCGGTGGCGGACTTGTGCGGGCCGCCGGTGTAAGACCATGTGTCTTCCAAGGAAACCGCCGCCTCGAATGGTCGCCAATTCTGAAAGCCGCCGAGGCGCTGTTCCGGCGTGTCGAAGTCCCCCGGAACCGTCGCGCGGTTGTTGATGACGATATGTGGCTGGAGCCTGCGAACCTCGCGCGTTAGGCGTTCTGCGTCCCACATTTCCTTGTTGAACATTCCTCCCCACCAAAGAGCGTCCCACCAGAAGATATCGATCTTTCCATAGTGGGTGAGCAATTCACGTACGGCACCGAACTGATACTCGATGTACTTTCGGTGCGCCGGCCCCTGTTCTTTACGATCCTTACCGAACCCGGTCGGCTGATAAGTGGGACGATACCAGTCGCGTTGTGAGTAATAGATGCCGACCGGCATGCCGGCACGATGGCAGGCCGCAATCAGTTCCCCCAACATGTCGCGGCCGAACGGTGATTTCGTCACCTTGAAGTCGCTCAGTTGCGTATCCCAGAAGTGAAATCCCTCGTGATGCTTTGCAGTAAATATGATGTATTTGAAACCGGCGTCCTGCGCTTGCTTCACCCACCGGTCGGCATCGAATTTCTCGAGCTTGAGGTCGTCAGCCCAACTCACCCACGGCTGCGAAGGGGTGTGCACTCCGTCGGATAGCGCATCGCCGTCGGGCATTTTGCGGTGCGCCTTGTCGACGACCCCCCAAGAAAGTTCGGCCTTGGCCCGGGTGGTGATGCCGAAGGACACCAACAGGCCGAAGCGCATGTCCTGGAACCGCGCAACGTCCTCGGGCGGAGCAAAGTTGCTCTCGTCCCACTCTTGCTCCGAGAAATTTTGGACCAAGTACCCCGTCGATGATCCGCTGGGCATGTCGGGCTTGCGTGCCCACTGAGCCGCCGCGGGTAAGGAGAGAATACCGAGGGCCGCTACCGCGAGTGCATGCCACGACCGTGCACGATTCGACATAAATACTCTGTGCGGTTCCGAGCGGCTCGGCGCCACGGACCCGCGAGGGACCGTGGCGTCGACTCCGCCGGCTCTAGGCTAGAGCGTCCCTCGCAACGCCAGCACAATCGTCCGGGGCTGGGTGTAATAGTCCAGGAACGTCGAGGGGGTATTCAAATAATCCTGGCGCGCAGCCTGCGTCAGATTGATCGCCGTCACGGTGAGCGAGAGATGGTCCAACAGGGAAATCGTCGTACTCGCATCGAGCGTGACCGAACCTTCCGTAAACGTGTTGACGAAAGCGGGGGACTGCGGAAACTTGCTCAGGAAACTGCTCCGATAGACCATGGAGAATCGAGTATCGAAGCGCCCCTTGCTGTAGTAAACACTGGCGTTCGAATTATTCTTGGACGATCCGAGGAAGGGCACGTTCCCCAGGGCCACGTCGTCGATCTTGCTCTCGACGTAAGTATAGTTTCCGTTGAGACCAAACCCGTCCAACTTGTCCCAGAGCCGCTGTAGTGGGAAGTTGAAGGCCAACTCGAGTCCATACACTCTACCGCCAGACACGTTTTCCGGAAGAATGCTGTTGAACGGTATGTTGTATCCGGGGATCGAGACGTTGGCGGCCGCAACCGGATAAATGAAGTTATAGACTCTCTTGAAAAACAAGCTCGAGACGATCGATCCGCCACCGGACAAATAGTGATCCAAGGTCGCGTCGAAATTCCAAGCGGTTTCCGGACGCAAATTCGGGTTGCCGGTTTGCGCCTGACCCGGCGCCCCCGAGCCTGCGGGCGGTATGCTCACCGAGGCGATGGGTGAGATGTCCTCGAACTCGGGGCGGGAGAGGGTTTCGCCAACGGCGAACCGCGCATCCGTCTGCGGAGCCAGGAAAAACGTCGTGTTGAGCGCAGGCAAGGCATTGGTATACGAGTTGCTCGCCGTCACCGGCACGAGGGTGTTGGCACCGATGGGCACATAGTCGGGGAGCGCCACCTGTTCCACGCTCTGAAAGGCCTCCGAGAACTCTTCGGTGCGGACGACCCGAACACCGGCGTTGCCCGCGTAGCGAATCTCGCCCAGAGAGCCCTTGAAATCAGCCTGTAAGTAGATCGCTTCGGTTTTTTCCCGGTTCGTATGAGCCACGGCCACATCTTCCTGCCACCCGTTCACAGAATTGGCCGAGCCGAAGAAGGAGCCATTCAGAAGTGCACTGGCTGAACCCTTGGTTGGATAGTAAGGCAGACCTGCATCCGCCAAGGCAGACGGATTCTCGATGAACTGCGTGTTGCTGCCGATGGATTGCCCCGGAAAAATCGTCGTCGTACCTCCGGGGAACGTCAATCCCCCCGCCGTGGCCAGACCCGATGCAGGGACTGAAATATTGTTGACGATGTCGCGTATGTCGATGTGGGTGTCCGAGTATCGGGCGCCGAACTTATAGGTCAAGGCTTCGCTCGCCTCGTAGGCCACATCAAATTTGGCCGCAAAGGAATACGAATGGTTTTGTTCGTAGCGCAGCGCGGGATAATAAGCCGTTGGGACGCTCCCGATCGGCGCGCCGGCATCATAGGTGGCGGGCCCGCTGGCGCTCGAGCTGTAGTTGATGTCCGACAGCGGAATGTTCGAGCCGACCGCGTAGTCGCCGAGGTAACTGCCGAGCGTGTCCGTGAGGCTGCCGGACACATCACCAATTGCCGTCCATGCGCCGTCCTGCCACTTGGCATTCAGGCCGCCGACATGCATCGTATCGACGTTGTCGTAGTCGTAGGGATAGTACGCCAAACCGAACGTTGACGGCGAGCCCGTGGCCGGCGTGTAGTTGGCATAGTTGTAGCCCGTCACGGCACCGTTCTGGATGGTGACGCCACCCGGACCGAACGTCCCGTTCGTGGGTGGCGCGAGGTACTCGATGAGCCAGTTCGCGGGCTTGTCGAATCGGCTGAACGTATAATCCGCGCTCAACTCGAAGGCGTCCGACGGCTTCCACTGCAGCCCGGTACTCACCGCGTCGCGTTTGTTGTTCTTGTTGATCTGACCGAGCAGTTCGGCCGATGGAAACTCGATGTTGTTTTGCGTCGTGACGACCCCGGCGGCATTCGCGGTGTTCAAATTCACGTAGGTCGGCCGGGTCTCTTCGAAATTCTCGATTAGATTGTCCGTGCTGTGTACACCCGATGCGTAAACGCCCAAGGTGCCGTCGAAAAACTTTCCGCCGATGATGCCGCTGAGGCCTTTGCCCCAGCTGGAGTCACCGCTGTTGGTCTGGCCCTTGAGGGTCAGCGCGCCAAAATAATCGCTGCCACCTTTCGTCTTGGCATCCAGAGGCTTCAAGGTTTGCAGATCCACCGTGCCGGCGAGACCGGACTCGATCTGTTCAGCCGAGGGCGTCTTGTAGACCACGGCGCCGCTCAGCGTCTCGGTCGGGAAAATATCGATGGGGAATTCTCGCAACTCGGTCATTCCCTCGTACCCGTAGCCGAGCGGAGTACGTCCGTTCACGGTCGTGGTGACGTATTCCGAACCGATGCCGCGAATCGAGACGTGGTCGCCGGTGCGCCCGTCGGTGTTCTGGTCAACCTCCACGCCCGGCAAGCGCTGCAGCGCGCCCGCAATGCTGTTGTCGGTAAATTTGCCCAGATCCTCTGGCGCGATGGCCTCGATAACCTCGGCGGATTCTTTCTTGAGGGACTCGGCAGCGTCCAGGGACGCGCGATATCCGGTGACCTGGATCTCTTCCAGTTGGTCCGGCGCCGCCGTCGTTTGCACCGGCTGGGACGCCGCGATTTGTTCGGCCAACAACGTCGTCGTCGTCAATCCGCAAACGAGCCCAGTCGTGGCCAGGAGAGATAGCTTAGTGTTCATGGTTGCCCCCGTTGTGATGATTGCGAGGGCTACTCTGCTGTTCGAACGCCCCCGTTCTCCGTTTTCACGGGCGATATTACCGTTTGTATATAAACAGTCAAGCCGGTTACCCCGCATCCATCGTAGCGATCGATCGAACCGGCCGGCGCACGCCGACTTCCTGCCGGGGCTAGGCCTTCTCGATCATGGATGCCGAGATTCGACGGGCGCATATGCAAACCCGACTCAGCGATTCGGCCATGGAGCGGGGCAACTCGAGGCGCTGCACGAATGGCACGGTCAACGCGGCGACGCAGATCGTCCCGGCCATGATCGGTGCGGATAAATCGGTGATGCCCTGCACGAAATCGCTTCCCGCCTGGGCAAAGCCCAGCGATCGCACGGCATCGGCATGGCTCGCGAACCGCTCGAGCTTGCCGGTGTCGGTGGTTTGACTAAAGCGCGACAACCACTCGGTGCGGGTGGTCTCTGGCTGAAACGCAAACAGTGTCAGACCGGAGATCGATTCGATCAGGTTTTTACGGAATCCGGGGCGCACCGAGAATCCCAAAAAACCGGGATTCTCGACGCGGGCAATGACCACGATCTGATCGCCCGCGGCCACCGCCAGATGGCAGGATTGATCGATTTCGCGTGTCAACTCCTGCATGATCGGCAGCGCGATTTCGAGCAGCGCCGCCACCTGGCTGCGCGCCGAACCGAGTGCGAACAGCTTGTTGGTCAGATCGAATCCCTGCTGATCGCCTGATTGCGCGATGTAGCCGCGGGCCTCCAATGTGAGGATCATCCGAAACAACTCGCTGACCGAGCGCTTGAGCTTGGCCGCAATTTGCGATGGCGTCATCGCGATGCCTTCGCGGGCAATCAGTTCCAGAATGTCCAATCCCTTGTCCAGGGCCGGCGCTCGGTAACGCGTCTGCCCCACCAACTCCTTGCCGGAGGGGGTGAACGCATTTTTATCTGTAATTGGTTTATCTGTGATTGGGGATGTCGCCGATTTTGCCATGGCCGTCGCTCGCGTCGGATTCAAGGGTGAATACTCGTTTACGCCATTAAGGTAGCTCACTCCCTCGGAGAATTCAGCCGCCCGACAGCCTCGCTTGACAGGGAGCGCTGCCGCCAATATCTTATAGGCGCTTTTCATTTTTATTAATAAACCGATTGGCCGTATACTCATCAATGACCGGGAACCAAAAACACTCCAGTCAGCTGATACTGCTGCACGAAAGGGACAACGTATTGGCCTGCCGACGCAAGATACGGCAGGGCGAAACGCTCTCGATCGACGGCACCACCATCTGCGCCGGTGGCGACATAGGTGTGGGCCACAAACTGGCGCGAGTGGACCTCGTACCGGGTGATGTCGTGCTGAAATACGGGGTTCCGATCGGTTCCATCACCCAGTCGACGCGCATCGGCGAGCATGTGCACACTCACAACATGAAGAGCGACTACATCGCCATCACTACGCGACAGTCCACCGGCGAAGACGCGCCGACACCATGATCGGCTATATCAGGTCCGACGGTCGCAAGGGAATTCGTAACGTCATCGTCGTCACGTACTTGGTCGAATGTGCGCATCACGTGGCCAGACGCATCGTCGACGTCAGCGCCGACATGGACGTACACCTGATCGGCTTCCCGGGCTGTTATCCGAACGAATATTCGCTGCGCATCATGAAGAATCTCTGCGTACACCCCAACGTGGGTGGCGTGCTGATCGTTTCGCTCGGATGCGAGGGCTTCAACCGTGCGGGACTGCAAGCGGCCGTCGCCGCCACCGGACGCCCGGTCGACACGTTGGTGATTCAGGAGCGCGGCGGCACCGCCGCGACGATTGCGGCGGGTGTGAAAGCCGTGTCCGCAATGAAAGAATCGATCGCAAAAACGCCCCGCGCGCCGATTGGACTCGAGGATTTGGTCATCGCCACCGTCTGCGGCGGGTCGGACGGGACCAGTGGACTGACGGCCAACCCGGCGGTGGGAAAATGCTTCGATCGACTCGTGAGTCTCGGCTCCACCTGCATTTTCGAGGAGACCGGCGAGTTGATCGGCTGCGAGCAGATCATGGCCGAACGCGCCGTAACGCCCGAACTGGGTGAGGCGATCACGGCCTGCGTCGCCAAGGCCGCGAATTATTACACGATCATGGGCTACGGCAGTTTCGCCCCGGGCAACGCCGACGGCGGCCTCACCACCCAGGAAGAGAAATCGATGGGTGCTTATGCCAAGTCGGGCGACTCCCCGATTTCGGGCGTGATCAAACCGGGCGACCATCCTCCGTCAAGCGGCCTCTACCTGCTCGACGTCGTGCCCGATGGCGAGCCTCGGTTCGGCTTCCCGAACATCAACGATAATGCCGAGATCGCTGAGTTGATTGCCTGCGGGGCGCACATCACCCTGTTCACCACGGGCCGCGGCTCGGTGGTCGGCTCCGCCATCTCGCCCGTAATCAAAGTTTGCGCCAACCCTGAAACCTATCAGCGCATGCCTGACGACATGGACATAGATGCCGGACGAATCTTGAATGGAGACGCGACGCTGGACCAAGTCGGCGGAGAGATTTTCGAAAAGGTCATTGCCGTGGCCTCCGGTCAACGCAGCGTGTCCGAATCGCTCGGCCATCAGGAATTCATACTGACGTACAAATCCTTCGAGCCGGTCGGTCCGGCCTGTCTACCCGTCAGGGCTCGACGTGCTTAGGGGATTGCACGGTTGAAATCAGCCCGCATCGGCGCCGCGGGTCTCGCACGTCCGGTCATCCTTGCCGAAGATGGCCGGTGCCGCGATATCTCGTCTCTCGTTCGCGACCAACTATGGCTCGGAATCGGGGGACTCGGTGAGCAGCGTCAAGTCGTCGTCGTCGAAAGCCGGGAATCTTGAGTGGTACATCTACGCGTGATGGCGCTGGATTTGCGGGACGATCCTGAACTCATCGAGCAATACCGCGCCTGGCATCGACCCGGTGGACCGCCCGCCGCGATCATCGAGTCGCTGCGCGCGACCGGAATCACCGAGATGGAAATCTTTTTGACCGGCAACCGCCTGGTGATGATTCTGCTGGCATGCAACGATGCCTCGTTGGAGGCGCTCGCGAATCTGAACGCATCGAACCCCGACATTCAAGCATGGGAAGCACTGATGTGGAAATTCCAGAAGGCGCTTCCCTGGGCGCAGCAGGGCGAAAAGTGGGTTGCGATGGACCGCATATTCGCGCTGTCACAGCACTGAACTTTCACTGGACTGAAGGGCTTTTGAGCCCGGCTCGGTAGCCCTTCAGCGCAAACGCCCCGACGACCAGGAAGCAAGCTCCCGGAACGAGCATCGCGGTCGCGATCGATGTGAGATCCGACAGCCTGCCCATCACGACCGGGATCACGGCTCCGCCGATGATCGCCATCACGAGCACCGACGAACCGATCTTGGTCAGCGGGCCCAAGCCCTTGATCGAGACAGCGAATATGGTCGGATACATGATCGACATGAAAAAACTCGAGGCGATCATCATCGCGATCCCCGGCCAACCGGCGAGGCTCGCTCCCGCGAGACACAGCACGACGTTGAATCCGGCAAAGATTGCCGTCAGCAACACCGGTCTGCACCAACCCATCATCGCGGTTCCCACGAACCGTCCGACCATGAAAGCGACGAGCGCCGCCATCAGGCAGGTGGCCGCGGCCTGCTCGTCCATGCCGGCGACAGCATGCTGGGAGTAACGAATGAGGAAACTCCAAATCCCGACCTGCGCGCCGACGTATGCAAATTGGGCAAGCACGCCGAACAAAAAAGCTCGATGCTGCAGCAAGCCGGCGAAATTCCCCGAGTCCCTCACGGGCGGCACGCCGTGCTCCGGTTTCTCGACGCCCTCTTGCAGCGGAGGAAATCGCACCAGTGCAATGACCAGCGCCCACAGCAAAATGCCGATACCGAGCACTAAATACGATGACTGTACGGCCAAGGCCTGGCTGGCATGCAGTCGCACGATCTGCTCAGTCGTCAGCGTCGCCAACGCGGGTCCGGTCGGCGCATGACCGGAAAGAATAAATTCTCGACCGATCAAGACCCCGGTGATCGACCCCAGTGGATTGAACGCCTGCGCGAGATTGAGTCGGCGTTCCGCGCCTTCCGCACTTCCGAGAATCGTGACCAGCGGATTGGCGGACGTCTCGAGAAAGGTAAGGCCGCTCGCGATCACGAACAATGCCCCGAGGAAAGCGGCGTAGGATCCTAATTCGGCTACGGGATAGAACAACAAGGCTCCGATCCCGTAGACACCCAGTCCGAATACGATCGCGCCTTTATAACCGAATTTTCGGACGAATGACGAGGCCGGAATGGCGAACAAAAAATAGGCAAGATAAAACGCCGATTGCACCAAACCGGATTGCCAGTCGGCCAAATCAAATGCTTTGCGGAATTGCGTGATCAACACGTCGTTGAGGTTGTTCGCAACTCCCCAGAGAAAGAACAGGCTGACGATCAGCGCGATCGGAAGAAAGTACTGCCGATTCTGACGCTCGCGGGGAACGGACATCTTGGTGCCTCTTGGTGTTGACCCACTTCATCAAATATGAAATTATTTGTCAAATATAAAAACGAAGGTCTCGGCACGAAACGAGCCGCAAGCATTTGATTACGCATTCCGGCACCGCTGCCCCGCTCCGCTCAACGAAAGGAACACTATGACGCAGTCGACTTTGAATCTGGCCGAGCGCTACTCCGCCGCGTACACCGGAGCCGTATTCGATGTGCTTCGGGCGAAGGGACATCGAGATTGTGTACTGCCTAGCGATATCGTCGCGCTCGATCGCGATCGCAAAATGGTGGGCCCCGTGTACACCATGCGCGGGCGCCAGGCGCTCGGCTCCGACCCGCACGAGACCCTGCTGGCGTGGACCGGATTTCTGGATCGAGCCCCTCAAGGCCACGTGGTCGTGTGTGAAGGAGGACAGGCCGATTGCGCGTTGATGGGCGAACTGTCCGCGGAAACCTTGCACATGCGCGGCGTGGCCGGTTACCTGACCGATGGTGGCTGTCGGGACGCCGACTTCATCCGGCGCATCGGGTTTCCGGTGTTCTCACGTTTTCTGACGCCACTCGATGTTGTCGGCGCCTGGTTGCCCGAAGCCTATGAAGAGCAAATTACGATCGGCAAAGTTGCGATCACCCCAGGCGATTATCTCGTGGCAGATCGCGATGGCGCCGTGGTGATCCCGGGTGCGCTCGTTACCGAGGTACTCGAAGAGGTTGAGCGTGTCATGAATACGGAAAATCTAGTCCGCAAAGCCATCCTGTCGGGGGTCTCGCCGACCCAAGCCTATCTCACCTACGGCAAGTTCTAGCAAGGACGACAGCACCCGCGCGCTGATGCCGCGCAAGTTCTTGACTATACTGTGGCAGCGTCGGCGGAAGGAACTCACTGCTTGAGCATCCAGACCGCGCTATCGAGCGGGGGTGAGTCGTGATTTCTTGGCTAATAGCGAAGCGTGCGCATGGAGCGGCATGCGCTGCGGCTGCCACCGTCGCACTGTTGATGGTGGCGACGGCTGAAGCGCAAATCGACTCGAGTCTTTTTGAAGACATGCAGTGGCGCAACATCGGGCCATTCATTGGCGGGAAGGTGGATTCGGTATCCGGCGTCGACGGACGTGCAGGGATTGCGTATGTGGGCACCGATAATGGAGGTGTCTGGAAGACCGAAAACGCCGGCACCACCTGGTCGCCGCTTACCGATGCAGTGCAGCTTGTCCGGGGCGTTACGGCATTGGCGGTAGCCCAGTCGCAACCGTCCGTCGTCTACGCGGGCGCCGGGAGCGTGTTTGGTTCCAACTATGGCAGCGGTGTTTGGAAATCCACCGACGCCGGAGCGCACTGGCAGAGTGCCGGCTTGCGAGATGCGGGAGCAATCACGTGGCTATTGGTGGATCCAAAAAATCCTGACTTGGTGTTGGCAGCCGCGCGCGGAATCGATCATCGTCGAGGCGGCCCGCGCGGCGTGTTTCGCAGCACTGACGGTGGGCGCACGTGGACCGTGGTGCTGAATGCAGAGCCTGAATCCGGCGCGACTTACCTGGCCTGGGCAAGCGATGATCCACGGGTGATTTTCGCTACGGTGACACAAACCTATCTTGCTCCCGGAGTCTCGAGTCGTTCCCTCTTCGAGCATCCGCGACCAACGAGCCTGTATAGGTCCAGCGACGAGGGCCTGACCTGGGAGAACTTGAAAGGCCCAACCCAGCCCGAACTACTCGGAGCGACTGCAGTCGGAGTGGGCGCTCATGCCCGGCGAGTGTACCTATTGGATCACGCAGGGCTTTACCGATCGGACGACGGTGGCGCAAGTTGGTCGGTGGCGACCAAGAGTATTTACACATCGAGCAAACAAGTTCTCGTCGATCCGCAGGATCCTGACGTGGTCTATACGATGGGTACCTGTGTCTACAAATCCACCGATGGCGGTCGTACTATGGTTGCCTTCAAAGGCGCGCCGGGAGGGGATGACCCGAATCAGTGGTGGATTGATCCCACGGACCCGGGCCATATCGTGTACGGCGGCGATCAAGGGGCATCGGTCAGTCTCGACGGGGGTCAAACCTGGAGTTCGTGGTACAACCAAAAAACAGCCGAGATCGAAAAGATCACCACCGACAACCGGTATCCCTATTGGATATACGGCAGCAAACAGGACAGCGGCGCGTTTGCGATCGCCAGTCGTGGCGCGCTCGGACAGATTACCGACCTCGATTGGTTTCCAATGCCGGGTTGGGAGACCGGGTTCGTCACCGTTGACCCGTCCGATCCCGACGTCCTCTTCATGAACGGCCCGCTGGGATTTTTGCAAAAAGTGGACCGCAAAACATGGGGCGCGCAGAGCGTCGATTTTGGCGCGGGCACCATCAGCCGGGTTAGCGATATCGATTTTCGACGCGCGGTTTCGGCCCCGATCGTTTTTTCGCCGCAGAACCCGACTGTGTTGTATTACGGCACTCAGAACGTTTGGGAGAGTGAGGACGGTGGTGATAACTGGCGAAAAGTCAGTCCAGACCTGACTGCCCATCCCGGAAAGCCACCATTGCCCGATCCGAAAGGAGTCCATCACGGTGACGCACTCGTCGCGTTGTCGCCCTCGACCGTGCAAGCCGGCGTCATCTGGACGGGCAGCAACAACGGCGTTCTTTATCTCACGAAAGACGGTGGGAAACAGTGGGTCGATGTCACTCCTCCCGATATGTCGATGTATGGCGTCATCGGCGTTCAGGCCTCGCGATTCAACCCCTCCGAGGCTTATGCCGCGGTGAGGAACGACGCCATTGGAGATTACTCACCGCACATCTATCGCACGCGTAACTTTGGCAAGTCATGGGAGGAGATCGTTACGGGTCTGCCGACCGATCAGCCCACCGGCAGCTTCGTGCGAGCCCTGCAGGAAAGTGCTCACAAGAACGGTTTGCTGTTCGCGGCCACGGAAACGTCCCTGCACGTGTCGTTCGACGACGGCGATCACTGGCAATCGTTGCGCCTGAATCTTCCCACGACCTCGTTTTACGACTTGGCGATCCACGACGACGATCTGATCGCTGCTAGCTACGGACGTGGGATCTGGATCCTGGACGATATGTCGCCGCTCGAGCAATTGACCGCAGAGCTTGCGGATCGCCCAGTGGTCTTGTTCCGTCCGCGAGCCGCGATCCGCGTCCAGGCGAACATCAACCAGGACACTCCGTTTCCGCCCGAAGTTCCCCATGCGAATAATCCGCCCCAAGGAGTCGTGATCGACTACTACCTGAAACAGCCGGCGGAGAAGGTGCAGCTACAGATTTTCGATGCCGAGGGCAATCTGGTGCGTTCGTACTCGAACGCTCCGCTCGGCCCGCTCGATCAAGCGCCGCCGCCCGCGCCAGGTTTTTGGGCACGACCATCGAGGCCATTGCCGGACACTGCCGGCGAGCACCGCGTGAGCTGGGACATGCGTTACCCAACGCCTCCTGCCTTGTTCTTCGATCAGTCCAGTGGAGCCGTGCCGGATGACACAGCATTTATCCCGGAAGGACCCATGGCGCTGCCTGGCGACTATACGGTGAAACTCAACGTGGACGGAGTTTCCTACAGTCAGCCAGTTCTACTGAAACAGGATCCACGACTCGATCAAACACCCGTGGCGATGGATGGCATGCGCCGGCAATTGACTCTTTCGCAGCAAATCATCGCGGTCATGTCAGTCAGCAAGAGCGCTTACGAACGGGCGAACGGCTTGGATGCGAAGCTCTCTTCGCTGCGCGCGGGGGCGTCGAGCCGATTGGTGAAGACGCAGCGGAAGCAAATCGCCGAACTGACCGGCAATATCGACGACGCGTCCATCGGCCTCTCGGGCGGGTCCTATGCCGTGCCGCCAGTCAAGGGTGCCACGAGTTTCAGCAGGATCAACGGACAGGCAGCGGCGCTCCTCGAGATGGTTGAGTCCACGAGTGATCAGGCGCCCGTACCATCCTTTTACCGGACCTACGCCGATCTGTGCAGGGATTTCAATGTCACGTTGAGCGCATGGCAATCGTTGCAGGCAAGAGTCGAAGGGGACGTGGGCTCGAGGCATCTCGAAGACGGACCCGGCACCGACTCCGCGACCGTCAAGACAAGTTCAAATGACGTCTGCGAGCCCGCAAGTCCGAGATCGCACTCGAACGAGTGATCTCAGCACCGCGTACGAATTGGGCTATCTTGCCGGTTGGGCATTACTGATCGCCCTCTTCGCCATCGATGACGACAATCACGCCCGTTTCGCTCGCCAAACCACGGGTCGCGTTCAATTTTAGGGTCGCCGCCGACGGAAATACTGGACCAGGGCGCCGATACCAAAGACGATGGCTGGGAACAGAATCGCGACGGCGATCGGCGGTCGAGCGGCCGCGTTCGAAGTCGTGAGGCGTGGCACGATGATAAAAAACGCCGCCGCGAGGGCTGTCATGGCGAGCCACTGCTTGACGATTCTCGAAGCGCGTTGGCCGGAGGACTCTTCCGGGAAGGCTCCTTGCTCCGGCCAACGATGACCCGCCGCACGCGCCAGTCGATCCGCGACCTCCGCGAATAGCTTGAGGTTGCCGTTGGAGGGCTGCCCAAACGACAGCTTGGCCTCCTTCCACGAATATCGATCGCGGCGCGTGATCGTGATTTCGTTCCAAGGCACCAGGAAGTCGCGGCAGAAGGGACCAAAAATTCGCATGATCCCGACGCGTAATCCGGAGTCGCACGCACTCAGTTTCAGAATGTTGCGCATGGAGACCGGCCCCACCGACCCCGATTGATTCACCAAGGCGAGGATCGGAACCTCGTCGCGGTTTGGGTATCGCTCCATCAAGCCAAACCAGCCCGAGAGAACGCTCAAGATTAGTGTCACCACGAACCAGAGGACTGGAAAGGCGATGAGGAAATAGAGTGGATTGGGCGAGGCGCTCATGATTCACGTGATGATTTCAGCCGCTGCATCATGGGAGCCACGCGAAGATCGATATCCATGCCGATACGGCCCCAGTATTGATCGCAAAATTTCTCGACTGCCAGAGCATTGGCGTAGACGAGGTCGAAGTCTGGCGTCGCGAGTGCGGCGATGCCGATTTTTCCTCCAAGACCCCGCAGGGTGGCTGTTTCAGATCTTGCCGCGTCGTCATTCATGGGTTTCGATTTGGTGCCTTGACGACATCGAACCGTGCATCTTTGCCCTCAGTCACCACGACGAGTGCACGGGCGTCTATCAGCTCTGCGACGCGATCGAAGAGAAACCAATCTGGGAGCCAGGGTATCTCTTCTGAGGATTCTTCAACCATGTACCGCACGATCGCAATGACCTTTCGCGCAGAAATCGACACGAATTCGATCATTGCGGAGTCAATGGCGGCCAGCGTATCTGCGCTTAAGTGTTCAATGTACTCGTAGTCCTCCTCCTGCATGGGCTGATCTTGCGGGTCCGACTCATCATCGGTGGCTTTTCGGAAGTCATCTGGTGTGAGGGGCCGGCCTAAGCGGCGCTCGATGCAGTTGCGACAGATCATTCCGTGCCGCTCGCGCCTGGGAACCAACTGGCGCCATAGGCGATTGCGCAGAAAATAGTAGTCCTCTCGGCCCTCGAACGTGTTCTTGCCGCAGTCCAGGCAGAGCCACCTTTCATCCTTGCGCATAATGACTCAAGTGCTACGTAATGCCCCAAGGTCGAATCACAGAACAGTCTAGTGCGCCGCGCCGGGCGGAACAAAAGTTTCGACGACTTCGTACATACCGGGCTCGAATTTCGCCATCGCGAGCGCCCGCTCGAGATAGGGCCGTGGCGTCGGATCGGCCCGCATGGCCTCGTAATCGGCACGGCTCCGCCACTCCGCCACCATCGTGACCTTGATGCCGTCCAAGCTCCGATGCAGTCGGGCGGAGAGAAAGCCCGGCGCGTGGCGCACCGAGCGCTCGGTGATCTCCTTGAGGAGTTCTATTAGGGGCTGCTGGATATCGGGCGCCACGGTGAAGAAATTGATCAGCGTAACCGGACGGTCCATCAGGCCCTCGGACCGAACTGCCTGCCCAACCGTTCGTCCATACCGTTCGGTAAGTGAGATCCCGCCTGCTCTTCCAAGCGGCGTCGATTACCAAACCGGTGACGCCCCGTTCCCTGTTCAGCCATACCTCGGACGCCGATGATGGACTCGGGCGCTATCGCGCATCGCTGATCGGGCACGTTCGCAAAGGCTACGGGATGGTCATGATGACCAATGGCGACAATGGCCTGGCCCTAATGACTCAGGTAGCCGACCGCGTTGTGGCAGCATACAAGTGGGACTCTGTTGAAAAGCCTCTCCCCCGTTAGCCAGGTGCCGGATCATCCGTTAAGGCAGGGGCGCCCACAAGGGCCAGCCAATGTCGCAGTTTACTGAGTCCGCTGTGACATCTATAATGTGTACAAATCGGCATTTGGATACACATCATGCGTACGAATATTGTGATCGATGAGAAATTGATGAAGGAAACTCTTCGATTGACGGGCCTGAAGACAAAACGCGAGGCCGTTGAGTTGGGCCTTCAGACCCTCGTTCGGCTTCGCAAACAGGAGGCAATTCGGAAGTTTCGCGGCAAGCTGCCTTGGAATGGTGACTTGGCCGCGATGAGATCGGACAGGTGATATTGGTCGATAGCAGCGTATGGGT
>Ga0209208_10004738_pt1 | contig 19159 bp, 14 predicted proteins | sample S1TSphfallax_3_FD_187694 | JGI IMG/M metagenome (GOLD analysis project Ga0209208, IMG submission 187694) | Host-associated microbial communities from peat moss isolated from Minnesota, USA - S1T2_Fd - Sphagnum fallax MG (SPAdes) (version 2) | ecosystem: Host-associated > Plants > Peat moss >... | reverse complement strand
AAACTCCCTATGAAGTCATGAAGAGAGAGAAGCTTGGAATCAAATTTTTTGGTGGCCCATGTTTCTAGTTTGTACAGGTTCATCACCCAAGACAACAAAGGCCCAACATGTAAATTTATATATACATCTCTTTGTACGGGTTCAACCAAGGCGATTTGGTTCTTTGGGTTCCAATTCTGGATGGCCCACACTTTGGTACCCGATGGTTGATGGTTTTTTTTGGAGATTGAAGAATGTGGATGTTTGTAGACCAATAGATGGTTTGTTTTAAAAGGTTTGTTTTGCCTAAATTTCCTTCAGCCTTTTGAAGAATGCCTGCCATTGTTAGCTTGAACAGACTGTTTTTCGCCCTTTTGCTTTGCTTATGGCACTTTTTGTGACTTGGGTTCTCCATGGAGCTCACAAAGGTCATGACTCTTTTCTCTTTAAGTACTTGTCTTTTTTACGTGTGTAGTTTATTAGGGAGGCAGGCAAGGGGAGGGCATAACCCAAATTCAGCATGGGCAGCTGGCCATCCCAAATTAAGTTATGGTGACCCTACCCTATCCTCCCCCACCTGGATGCAAAGGAAACTCGAAATCCTTGGCCATTAGGAACAAGTGTCACACCCAAAACGAGTATAAACGTTACCATTGCAGCCACAAGTTTGAGTCAAGAACATGGTGCACTTTTGTGCAATTCTCCAAAAACTAGCTTTTGACGAATGAAGAAATGCACTTTTGGTGTGCAAATATCACGATCTCAAAGGAAGCCCACATTTTAATTAATTTAGAGCAAGTTGCAACAAAAACTGGCTGACATATATACTTTACTTATTCAGGAGCAAAATCAACTCACCAAGGTGGATGAAACTAGAGGGTGGTCAGAGTTTTTATGAAAGTGTGGAATCTGGATATGGTGCCTTACTTAGGGGAGTCACACACTTTGGACAATATGGATTAGTAGAAATCAAAGAGTCTTTAGTGATGGCTGTATGAGCATTCCAGCAAATAAAGAGAGAGGTTCATTTGGACTCCATTCTAGATTAGCTTGAGACAAGATTTTGGCAAGCAATAGGACGACCACTTTGCCCCTTGTTCATTAGATGGGCTGAAAATTAGATGGTGCTTCTGCCTAGGCATAGTAGTTTCATTAATTGGTAAGCTTTCCTTCCTCATTGCTTGTTGTGATGATGTTTGCCCGGGTTTGTTGTTCCATTTTCTCTATGCAACAAAGTGCTCCTTCATTTGTGCTCCCTCACCATCCCCAATTTATTTATTTTTAAACAATCTATAAGCTCATGCATGAAATGGATCAAAAAATAACACATGACACAAACTTGGGTATAATAATTTGGGCTTGAGAATACCTAGTGTATAGTGTATACCTAGTGTTGATTACAAGATTATCATTATTGTTATTATTATTATACCCTTGAAAAACCCAAAACCTTAAGACCCACTCATCATCCTCACTGATCAGGATCAGAGGAATCAGGAGTCCCAACAGCAATAATGAATTCAAAAGCTTTCTCTGAAACTTCCTTCTTCAGCACCTGCCACCAGCCCTGCTTGTGGATCATAAGTTACATCACATACCTACACTGGTTTTGAGAAGTTACAAGGTACTACTACCACTACTACTACTTGGAGAGTCCTGACTCCTCTCCCCAAAAAATCACATTTGTGGTACTATGATGATGCAATCAAGCCAATCTAAAATCTCATCAAAGTTACAAAGTCAAACTTGTAGCCTATCATCCCTCCAGTGCCACCACCCATCTATCATCCTCTTTAAACTTTGGCTCGTGAAAGTTTCATCAAAGGCAAAATTGAAATGCACAACAGCTTGCCATCCCACAAAGTTCTTCACTTTTAATCACTTTTTTCAACTATGGAAAGCTGTGAAAGCAAAACACCCGCACACAAATTAAAGAGAGAAAAATACTATTGATGGATCAAGGAGCAAGCAAGCAATTCAAGCAACCCACATGATTTGTGTTACCCAAGTACTTTAATAAATGGAAGATTTTCCATATGAATCTACCCTGGGCGGTTAGGATTTAACATATGTTAACACAATGAACAAACAAACACATGATTTTTGGCAATTGGGAGAGAATATTGCCATAATCGGCATTTGAAAAGGATTCCACCACATCATTAGCAACTTTGTAGATTATTATTTCCTAGACCTCACGAATGTTGGATGTGCAAGTCGCCCTCATTTGGAAGATGAGTTCACTGACCCTGAGAAGCTTAGGGTGAAGGGCAGAATCTCTTCTGAATGACAATTATGCATGAATAAAGTCTTTTGGAGAGACATTGACCCTCGAATCCTCAGGGTGAAAGACGTAAACTCTCCTCTCCTCAATGACAATTTATAAATGAGAAAATTTCATCATGACAATCAAGATGGCATGGCTGATTCATTATAAGACAAAGGGTCCTTGTCGGTTTGTCCCAACAAATTGTGATTTGAACAATTCTGAGTGCACACAGAGAGAATGTAAGTTTGGATGAGAGAGCAGAAGTCAGTGAAACTGGAGGATTGTCTTTTGTACAGATGAGATATGGAATTTCATCACACACAAAAAATAAGCACACACAAACAATCAAGAAAAAACAAAATTTGCTGGCATTTTTTAGAATGAATTAAAAGGAGTTTTCATTGCATTTGATTAAATTTGACTGCAGAAAACAGAATATAATCTCAATGTTTTTCTTTCATACAATCTCACAATTAATGGACTCCTCATGAACCATAGTCTTACATGCACACCGTAGTCTTACACATGCACACTTCACGTGATGTTTTGCGAGGTATTCTATTGTGTTGAATTTGTTGGAGTGAGATTTCTTGTCAGGAGCTCTCTGTGAAAACTGTGACACAAGTATTTCTAATTTTGAAGAGGAAATATTGGCCATTTGGGTCTGACCCAAATTTCCAAAAAACAAAAGGAAGAAAAAAAAGCTGCTCACAAGTTTATGGGGGGTGAGATGGCCGCTTCTTCGGGGAATGCCCAACTCCTTGGCCGTTAACCTATCATGTCAGGCCGTTGAGAAATTTCAAGTGTGTTTGGAGGGCACCTGATTTCCCTCAATTTTCCTCCTAGAAAAGAAGAGGGATATTTCATATACTCCTTAGGAAGGAGAGGATGACATAATTCTCCCCTCCCCCTCTTCCAACTACCCTAGGGTTAGTTTCCACATTGACAAAATGAATAATAATTATTTTTTCAAAAAAAGAATTATTTTTTAAAATTTTGAAATTATAATTTTTTCCATCATCTACTATAATATCGTGACTTATGAGTAGTGAAATTATTCAGAGTGTAGCCTATGATAATTATGATGATTTTCAACACTTCAACTTCACATTTTCACAAATTTTCATTGCACTATTTTGAGGGTTATTTAATGAGGAAACTGACTGACCTTGGGGTAAGGTAGTAAATCTCGGCATGTTTAGGTGCAAGGTAAAGGCACAAGAGTGAGGTCATTACCAAAATAAGGGCCCATGCAAGGTGACAAACGGAGTGCTACCCAATTTCAGTAATGCCTTTGCCCATGGTGCTTTATTGAGCATGAAGAGCAACCTCACTTTTGATCTTGCATAATGCCCAAGCACATATCACTTGGAAAAATGTATAAAGATGTCAGGCTTTACAAAAACAGAATGCTGGCAGGAGGAGCCATTTTCAAAAAGCCAGGAGATATTTTACACTCTACAAGGGGCTCTCTCTATGTACATACACTAGAGAAAATCAGAGGAGCTCTCTAAACCCTAAACCCTAAAGCCTTTTGGGTGGTCCTTTACTATGGGTTAAAGCCCCTGGGTGGCAGGGCATTCCCAAAATGCAGGCTGGACTTGGCTACCATCCTCATCCTAGGCCCCTTATTATGTTGGGAATGCCCCCCAGCCTAGGCCTTTACCCTACACACACAAAAATTCAGGTATAACAATTTTGGTTGATGGGTGGTTCCTATATTACAATCAACATAGCTTGCAAGTACCCATGATGGATGGGTGTCTGGTATTTGGCCTTTAGAGCATACAAAACATGCTAGCAACGGCATTTTTTCAAAGAAATTATTTTTTGGTGTGAAATATACATTTAAAGACCTACAATGTTTTTTTGAGTGTAATTGGAGAGCATATTGCCCAGCATATTTTTTCCTCCATTGCTTTGCTTGGGCAACATTTTGAAAATGGTTATTTGAAATCTAAACCATTTTTTTTTGTTTTTTTCATCTAGATTGGGCAGCATTTTGAAAATGGAATGCCTTCTCTGATGGACATTCCCAGTTTTTTGAAAGGCAAAACAATTTTTTTTGTTTTTTTTCCCATGAGAGCCTAGCCTAGCCTAGCCTAGCCTAGCCTAGCCTAGTGTACTAAGTGATACCTTGGGATTTTCAATAAATAAATAAATAAATAAAATCAGAGCAGCTCTTTACACATTAATACCTACCTACACACACAAGTTTGGTTGGTATCATGTAAGTAGTGCTTGAGAAATGATGATTTTCAAAGGCCCTGAAGAGCGCGCCAAATGGAGAGGGAACTTCATGAGCGTGTCAAAATTTATAGGGACATCATGTCTTTTGATTAGGTTAGGCTACTACTACTAAACATAGCCATAGGTACCTATATATATTTAGGTATCTAATTAAATAATAGGTAGCTAAATGCAAAAATAGGGATCCCAAGGAAAAAGAATGGGTGGGGTGGGCTGGGGTGGGGAGGGGAGTAGTGTGACCGACCAAAGGTCGTCGTCCATACAATGGGTTTTCGTGCGTGCTTGTGAACTACCGTCCTCTGGATGCTGCTAAGATCCTTCCCGTCCGTCTCTTCGCTTTGTGTTTTTTTGCGTTGCCGCGGAAATGCTCGCAATATGCGCATCGATGGTTTTGCGCACTCTTTTGTGTCGCCAAAAAGGAAAAAAAAAAAAGGAACAAAAAATCTTCATGTTCGAGAAAATTGATAGTTTGTTTGTTGTTGTCGTAGAATCAATCGCACTACTGCTTCCGTGATTTCTGGAGTTCTCATTTTTATTTGGTACAAATCCAATCTTGGGTGTGATTTTTGAGGTGACTCTCTCTCTCTTGTCTGTTCTCAAAGAGTTTGTTTTTGTTTTCGGGCTTAGCGTTTTTGTTTGCGGGGACGGGGGCGCGGGGGACTCGTCTTACTTTGTGTGTAGTGATCAGTTTGTGGGCTGCCGGAGTTTTTGGTGGCGAGTGTTTTTTTTCTTCTTTCCCTCCTGTTGTTTTAGACTGCGAGGTACTTTTGAGTATTTCTCTGTGTCATTTGGATCATTTTATTATAAGAACTTGAGGATCATTGTGGCTTCAACATTTTCTCTCTCTGCTTCTCTCTCTTTTTCCTTGCTTCAAAGCTTACGAGATTCTTCAGTCTCTGCGTATGATGATGCTTCACCACGGAAGTCGTCAACAACTGGTGCCTTTTTTTCGTTTGCGGGTGGTCGTGCTATGACGTGCTGCATTCTGCCCATTCTCATTTCACAGTTTTAGTTTTGTTGTTGGGTTTGGTTCCATCCCTCCCTCTCCCCATTGTTTGGCATCCTCTTGTGACAAGGTTTATGGTTTTGCGGGCTTTTCTGCCACTCCATCTTTCGATAGCCCCTTTTTTTCTTCTTCTTTGGGTTTGTTTGTTTATCCCCCGCGATCTTCCGGGTTTTTGAAAGTAGTGAGTGAGTGAAGTAGCCTGGTGGTTAAGACACCCATTTCCAGGATTCCCAAGATACCTGTGGATTCGGGATCCATTGCTACATACAGCAGTGGCGGAGCTAGCTTTCTTTTGTGCTATTGTAATGAATTTCTTTTGCATCGCTTTGATGCCACAGAATCGTTGCCGACGAAGCGCAGGCTGAGAGTCTTCAGCTCTTGAATTTCACAAAAGCCCGCGTAATAGTAGTTTTCTCCATCAAAGCCCTGGTTGATTATCAGTAGCGATAATTTCTGTCACATTCAGCTCATTCATTCCAATGCAGTTTTCCAACCTGGCGCGTGGATGCGAGGAGGTGTTGAAAAAAACGTCATTCAGGGTGATGATATTGTGAAGAGCATTGGTGAGCTGCTGCTGCAGTAGTAGTCAGCCCGTAGTGGTGATTGTCGAGTCCACAAACCCAGTGAAGAGTCATGGGGTATTTGTCATGTCGGACAGAAGCTGCAACAGGGACACGCGAAAATGCACACCTGAAGCACAAGCGACACAGACCTGCAAACCCACGAATCTTCAAGTATGAGGTAAAAACCTTTCTTTTTTCCTCAATTTGTTGGCATCCATTTCTTCACCCTTGTCTCTGTGCAAGCCCAATGTTCCCACTAGATCTTTTATGCTCTCTACCAACACCATGTTACTGCAGATCACCAATAGACTCTGTATGTGTGTCTGTCTGTCTCTCTCATTCCACTTCTTGCTCAGTTGTTTGAAGAATGAATACTCAGAGAAAGTAGTTGGCAGTTTTCCATCTGATCAAGACATCTATCCATTAGGCTGCTGTAAACACGGATTCTGTGACCACACTAGCTTTCCATTATGTTTTTCCAACTTGTTGTGCTCACAGTCATCTCATAGCTCTACAAGTCAAGCATTGGCCAATTGCAGGATCAGAGCTGTGAGAACTTCAATTCGAACTGTGACTCACCATAAAATGACATCTATACTAAAAAATCATGAGAACACAGTGTGTTCCCAGAGCTCATAACATGATTAATTACGTATTTTCACCACACTTGCAGCAAGAAACAAGGCCCTTTGTCAGTAGCTTTCCATTAGGTTGCTGTGATCACAGCACACTGCGAGTAACTGTGATCACAGCAGCCTCATGGAATGAGACCCTCATGGTCATATGCTGCTTTGTAGCTGGATTTGCCATTGGATTTTTAGAACCCTGACCACATCCACATGCTTCCTTTTGTGAAAGAATTGAGGAGGTCTCTTGTATTTGAGATCAGTTGCTACTAATGAGACCAGCAGCTTGGAGATGCAGTGGACTATCTATCTATCTACAAATGTGTCATCATGTAGAAGGTGGTGCACACTGCACACACCATTTGGTTTGGTGGATGGGTTTTTTTCTTTTCTTTGCTGATTGAATTTTCAGGGTTTTGTGTGTTTGTGTGAAGGATTTGGAGAAGGCAACAAGGGGGTTTGCAGCAGAGAGATTGTTAGGTAAAGGCAGTCATGGATGTGTATATAAGGGTGTCCTTCAGAATGGCAAGCTTGTTGCAGTGAAGCGACCAACTTATGCTCGGCAGCTCCTGCAAGACGAGACTTCTTTTGACAATGAACTTGAGATATTGTCAAAGCTTGGAGGAGGTGATCATGTGGTGAACCTGTTGGGGTATAGTTGTGATTCGATTGAGAAGATCCTGGTGGTGGAATTCATGGCCAATGGAACACTACATGACAGTCTTCATAACAGCATCCCACCTATTAACTGGTTTATGCGCATCCAGTTAGCATTGCAAACAGCCAAAGGAATACTGAGACTCCATTCAGCTTCCCCTCCAGTCATCCACCGTGACATCAAATCCTCGAATGTGATGATTGATGAGAAGTGGAATGCTAAACTTGGGGATTTTGGCCTCGCTCTTCGTGGCCACATTGAAGATGTGCTCAAGACATCAACACCCCCTGCAGGTACCATGGGTTATCTTGACCCTGAGTATGAGACCCCTTCGGACTTGAGCACCAAAACTGATGTGTTCAGTTTTGGGATTCTGCTTTTTGAAATTGTAAGTGGACGGCATGCAATTGACTTGGCATGTGAACCCCCCAGCATTTTAGATTGGGTGGTGCCCCTTGTAAATCAAGGTGCCTATGTTGAGGTGTGTGACAAGAAGTTGAGTCTTCCTGTAAGTTTCAAGCCGCTGAAGCAGCTGATAAACCTGGCCATCAAATGTGTCCGTTCATCTAGTGAAAACCCTCCACACATGTCTGATGTTGTCGAGGAACTCAAGGAAATCAGTAGGAAAATCTCGTTCTCAACATTCAATGGTTTCACAAGGGTGGTGCAAAGAAACATGGTCAGCACTCAGCAGCGACCCAGACCTGGGGTTTCTGCTCGAAGAGTTTACAGGGGCCCCTCTCAGGGTGAAGACAAAGCAATGTGCTCAAAACTGACAAAGCTTGAAAGGGAGGGAGCTACAGTTGAAGCTCGCAATGCCCAAGTCCTGGGCATGGAAACTGCAATCACTGAACCCCCTGCAGGTTTCTTTGCATTGCACAAGCCCCTTCCAAACCCCCTCGCATCTGATGGCAATGAAGTAGAATTTGAGATGCCCTTTCGGGAATGCAAGTTGGAGAATGCATCATCCCCGTCAACAAATCAAGTCATACCAATGGAACTCGACAATGCTGCCATGAGGGAACATAATGCTTCATGCTTAAGTGCCGTAGGTCAGTGCAATTCCTGGATGTCATCAAGGACATGGATTCAACTTGGAGCTTCTCGGAGGCCAATGTCTCCATGTAGGAGGAGTCCTCAGGGTTCATGTGGCAATCACTGGGTGCTGCCTTGTGGACAGCATGTCATCAACAGAGAGGAGTTTGAGAATTGTGCAAGCAGACTAACCAGCAGTCATAAAACCCCATTGTTGAAGCTCTCAGCAACTCCCACCATGACTAGGTCATCTCTCTGCAATCTGGCTGAAGGTTCCGAGTCTGTCTCTTCACCCAGAGGTGGAGATGCCTACAGACATACACAAGGCTTGACTCCCGGTGAGTTACAAGGTAGTGAGCCAAATGTACAGAATCAAGCCATATTGGAGAGTCCATCCTCTGCAGCTGGAGCAACCACAGTTGTGAGTGACAATGAAGATTCAGTGTCAGACCAAATGCAAAATTCTCAGCTTGAAGTGTGAAAACCAATTCAAATTTACTCAATTAGCTGGTGATGCCTTGACTTGCTGTGAGACAAAGTAACTCAGTGCTCAATGTTGTTGCCACCCATGTAAAGTCACCTGAACCTCTCTTTGTTGCCCTGCATTCCATTGCTAGAACTTGCCTCAGCAAATAATTCTGAAACCCTTGTGGGAAGATTTTGTCTTGGGTACCTTTTAACCTTCAAGCTCTGGTCACTTGCATCCTTGTGATAGGTATTTTAGATCAAAGAAACAATCAGATGTCAGTTGTTGTCCTTGAAACCTTGTGATTAGATCCTGGTGCATTGAACGCCCAGAGATTAGGGTTAGGTGGAGGCAAAGTAATTCAAGTAGGATTACTTTGACACAAGTACAGAGTATCAGAGCAGGCTAGATTTGAGAGAAATCCCACTGAAAACTGGTAAGTTGGTGTTGAAACCAGCAATGTAAAGAATGAGAGAGCTTACACACAGCTACATAAAACAACTATATGGGTGAAAGCATGGTAAAGTAGACAGCTCATGATCCTTGACAGTTTTTCCAAATGCTATGTTTCAAAACAACCATATATGGGTGAAAGCATGGTGAAGTACATAGCTCATGATCTTGACAGTTTTTTCCAAATGCAACGTTTGAAAACAACCGAGTGAAAGCATGGAAAAGTAAATAGTTCATGATCCTTAACAAATTTTCCAAATGATATATTTGAGAGTAGTTACATACCATATATATTCTCAAACAAAAGGGTAAGACCCTTGTTGTGGAAATATGTGTGATTTGGGTGTGTTGTTGATCAGAAAACTTATTTCCTTGATTCCTTTTCTTTTGAGCACCAACAATTCTCAAATCCTAAAGGTACATACGAGTAGAATGTTTCCATAGAGGCTTTTGCACAAGGCTTGAAGTGATAAGCACTCATTGACAATTGCATGTTCTATATCTAATATGCATCAAATTGTTTTCTAAAAGAATGAATAGCTTGCAAGATGGCATGCACCAACATGACCAACTTGCATGAATGCAAGAAGACCAAGCTTAACTTCCATTCTTTGAACATAACAAGTATAGAGCTTTAGGTGTAACTTTATTTCAAAATGCCTAAACACCTATATAAGAAGCATGCACCCTCTCCAAAATTTGGTGAAATGAAAGAAAGGAATGCTAGAGTTTCTTGCTCTTGGTATCATGAAGGCTAATGGAATGTTTGTAATCCTCATGAAATGAAAAAGAAATGCAAGAAAAAGGGGGAAAAGAAGTACAATGAAGCAAAAAGTTACTCCATGCACTTGTTTTTTCTATGACTAGGATATTGCATGTTTGCTATTGTCAAAATTGACATCCTATTAAACTCAACAAAGATTTTTAAAAACATCAATAAACTTTTTATTCATTCATTAAAGATAAAATATTTCATGACATAAGTTTGTACTTTAGTTCATCATTCTTGGATGACCTTTTTTTGTTATCCATGATGGATGAATTTTATCCATCACCATCCTCTTCATCCACAACTAATATGCTTTAAAAGGTTCCATAGCTATGATAGTAGGTTTCATGAAAACTTTTACAAAAGCTTCTATGACCTACCACCATTGCAAGTTACATATATTGACATAGGCATAGTTAAATGTATGGGGAATCATAAGAGGCCAAAGCATGTTCAATGCTTATATGAGAAAAGGGGGAGTAAAAGGTTGGAAATAGGAGGGTGTAAATGAACATGGGGTAGCTACAAAATAGAAACCAAGTTTTACAAGATATGATGACTTGACAAGGATTCAAGAATCCAATGTCAACTAGTTAAAGTTAATCTAAACATTAAAACTAAGTTCGTCCATTGATGCAAGATAGCAGTTGGTAAACAAAGCATAGTGACATATTGGTGGAAAACTATGGAAAAGTCGAACAAACTTTCCTCAATTAGAAAATTACTAAGGTAATAACATTTATGAAAATTGAAGACTTTAGAATGGTAGTTAAACAAAGGAAAGGTTGGAGAAAGGTTTTCAAATCTCAAATTTAGAAGAAGCTAAAGCAAAACTATAACTCAATTGGAATAATTAGATGGTTTGAAACAAGTTGAATACAACACAACTTAATATGCAAGAAATTCAACAAGAGAAACTCAAGTCCATGCCCTAGTATCAACAACTAAGTGAACTTGAATTGTCAACAAATGCACTAAAAATTTATTCTCTCTTTGCATATATAAGAAAAAAACAACTTCAATAAGAGAACCATCTAAAGAACTTTAAAGTTATGTGAAAGATATTTTGTCAAATTGTATCATAAAAAAGATACAATGAAAAGATCATAACATCTCAAAAGCCTACCTCTCAAGTTGATCCTTTACAAATTGATTATCACTTGAGTTTTGATAAACAACTTACAATGAACTAAGTTCATGCTTCAGAGGTCAATGTAATAGGGCTACCCCTTGGCACCTTACATCTTTTTGTTAACAATAGAAGATGTGATCAAACAAATGCTACAAGATCCTTTTCAAAGAGTCTTTCCTAATGCCTTGCTAATCACCAACCAAATTCTTGGTGATGACATTGCATTGTTCCTAGGAGAAAACAAACACAATCTTGACAAAGGCAATGCTAATGTTGTGTGCTTTCTAAAAGGCTTTTGGGGGGAAAAGTTAACTTGCACAAATTAATCATAATTTGGGTGGTTGTAGGCAAAGTGCAAGAATGGGACTAGGGGAAAAACTTGAACTTGTATGGTTAAAAAAAAGGAGGATTAATTTGTCATTTAGGCTTCCATTTTAGATGGGGTGTGTCAAAGTTGGATGTTAAAGTCAAATGAAAAAATAACATAATTTTATGTGTGATTGGACCTTTAAGTACTTATAAAAATATTGTTGATACTTATTGGGCCAATTCAACTTAACATGTAGAAACACTACATATTGTAGTATTCAAATGGATTTGACATTTTTTTTTTAAAATTCTGAATTATTTTATAAATTACTTGCGCCAAATGGGTAAAAGCATAGTCAAAGGAGCCACCAAAGTGAGTGCACATTCCTTAAAACTACACTTTTGTATGTCTGAAAGATTATAAATGAAGCATAATAATTTGGATTGTCCTAATTTATTTATTTTTAAAAATTAATTGCAAAGTTTACATGCTCAAAGCTTGATACAAACCAAAAATGTTTTTGCATGTTCAAAGCATTCAAACCTTAAGAATGGACAATCCTTGTTTTTTTCAAGCATCTTTTTTTTTCTACCAAATGTGCACCATTCCTTCTAAAAATTGAAAAGGATTTTAACATTGATGATTAGAAGGGCAAAAGCACTTGAACTAATGAATTTTTTTTATAACCAACTTGAAGCACATTTGGTTTAAAAGTGTTTTTGACCTTGAAAATCATGAATTTTGAGAATGTGTTTTTAACAAAAGTTGTTAATGTTTATGTGATAGAGAACATGAATGCATAATATATATGATATAAAATCAAATTTTAGTCAAAATGTATTTATATCTAAAATGTAGTGTTAAAAAGGGTACTTAGAAAACAATTTTTTTGATTTTTTAAACCAATACAAAAACAACACTTGTCATGTGTAGTCTTTTTAAAAGGACTTTTACCTTGGCACCCTTGGCTCTTTTTACTATGTTCTCACCCAAATGTCAAAATTTAAAAAATTATAAGTGTTTGTTACCAAATTTTTGGGAAATTTAAACCTAATCGTGGGACTATTGCCACCATTTTTCAACAACTAATCATGAATTGTGAATTGATTCATGAGCTCAATTGCAAGTTTTATTTTTAATATGTGTTGTTTTTTTGAGTTTTATGTGTGGTTTACGTGTGGGAAGGATGTTAATAACATGAAATATTATGAAATTTCTAGCATGCAACTTATGAGCTCTAATGAGATGGAAGTTATCAAGGGATGATTTTGTGGAGTAATAATTAGATCTTAACAAGTTGTAGAAGTTGGACTTGGGGTGGTAGCGATTTCTATAGTAGTATGCTTGATTCTAGTTTTAAAATTGCAACAACAAAGTATTAATAGCTCTTACGATTCAAGGTCTAGTCACCTAAAATTTCAAGGTAAGTTACAAGGTTGAATTTTATAAAAAAAACATTCCTTGCAAGTTGATTAATTGTGTGTGTGAGTGCAGGGTGAAAGCACATTACAATGACCCCCTTTGGGGCATTTTTGGGTCTAATATTATAGGACATATAGTATAATTATTCCAAAAGCATGCTACATTTAATTTTGGGTATCAATGTTGATTTTTGGGCCTTACAACAATTATTTCTACAAAACTAATGTTATGTAGTATTATTTTAAAAATAACAATAAATTTCATTATTTATACTAAAAGATCCATGAATATATTTATAATATACATTGGTATAATAAGGTCACAATCTTGTTTTGATTGCATTAACTTTAGGGCTTCATTAGTGATTAAAATAATCAATTTTAATGAAATTAAAAAAGTGGATGATTTAACTATGCTTGTCATCTTCAATGTGGATGTGTTTTCTTGTAAAATTTTCATATTACCACACATTTATTGCATCGTTGCTTAAAAACTCATTTTTTGATATGAAAATTTATAAATTAGTCACATGGTTCATAATATGTGAAATGACATGGTTCAATATACTTTTAACTTTCATGAATACTAAAAATCATCTAAATTGTTTTTGGAATATATTTGTGTTTTTGAGTACATGGGTACATTACATGGGTTTTCACAAATATATTCCAATCTCCCACTTTATAAAATGAAATGAAATAGTTTTTTTTTCTAATTTCTTGCTTCAGTTATATTCTAACATAATATGCAAAAATATTGTGAAAATCTTTTGAAAGATTAAAATGGGATACACTCAAACATGCACATCCCTGAAAAGTAATACAATGTAACACCCCAAAAGGGGTCACTGTAATGTGCTTTCACCTTACACATTTATATCAATGTTATGCATATTAAGAACTTGGAAATGATGGAGATGAAAGATGTCAAATAGAAACCTCTTGGTGTTGTAACACATATATGACAATCAATGATTTGCAATAGGTGATTTCAAGGTCTAGTCACCTAAGATCTCAAATTCCTAGTTGACAACTACTATAGATCAATATTCATCTTATATGTTGTGTCAAAATGTTTATCAAGAATATATAAAGAAGATTTGCTAGAATTGTTTCAACATTGAACAAGATCAACAATAGAAGTAATTGGCACCAATGCTACAAGGAGTAATTGAATGGTTGTTTGTCAAATTGTACTAAAGACATTCACTTTGTCCCCAAGCTCATTTAGGCAACAACTCTTGTCCATGTCATTGTTTTTGTCAGGAGAATGCAAAGTATCCACAGTAATTCTCACCTTCTTCACATATGGGCTCTTTCACTTTTTTGCATGCTCTACATGGATTTGAATGATGTTCTAGGAGAGCCATTGTTTATGAATTGCAACAATTGCCATTTCATTATTTGTCTATATATTATAAATGAAAAAAAAAATTATAAATCTGAAGTTATGCCATTGATGGAGCTCAAAGAGAGCCATGCTATTGCAATTGTTGGTTGTGGTTACATCATTGATGATGTGATTTGACCTAACCATTTTGTGGAGACAAACAAAAATCAATGTATAGCCAAGAAATAAAACATGCAAACATAACCAAGAAACATAACAAGCAATTGATGTAAATAAAAATGAATGAAAAAATGTTCATGTGCATTCATTTGTGTCACATATATATATATATATGCATGTCAAAAATATTGAAAAATCAATTATGATTTGCCAAAACTCATTTTGAAAATAAAATAAAATTATTCAGCACTAATGTGCCAAATCTGGTAATCAGTTCAGCCCAAGGTTTACAATCATAAAATCTAATGGAGATTCCAAGCTAGGCTCATTGCAAACTTTTGCATTATCCATTTTGGGGTTTCTATGTACTCTCTATGTGGTTGTCTTCAGCTATGCACAATCAAGCACTTTTGTTTGACCAATGGGTATGTACGCAATGTTGACCCATGGTTGGTGGGTTGTTGTTGTTTTATTGTGAGGTTCATGTGGTGCTTTTGTATGGATCAATGGGGACTTCGCAATTTCATGGCCAATGGATGGCCTTTATATTTTGCTTGTAGTGTGGTCAAAGGGGCAATGCATGCAACCCTAGTCCTCCCATTCAAATGTTGTAGTTGGTTGTTGTACCTCAGAAATTGATTTTGGTATATACTATATTGGGTAGAAAATCTGTAGTATGGTTGGGGCATGTTGGAATATGGTAGGTAGTAGGATTTGTTTAAGCTTTGGTGTTGTGCTTAGGTGAGTGCAAGGATTTTAGGGATGCCTTTAAAAAAAGCAACAACAACAGCCCACCTCCATTGTTGACTACCCATAGACAATACTGGCATGTGCTTCTTGGAGTTTACATCTTTCTTGGCCTCCAATTTAGTTTTATCTTCCTTCACTAATTGATATGTCTTGGGTTCAACTTCTTTGGATTTTACATCATCTGGATTAGTGAAGGAAGATCAAACCAAAACGGTCTTTTTTCATGAGTGGGGAGGGGTTGCAAAAAAAGTAAATAACTAAACTTGGATGTGAAAAAAATAAATTTGCAGGGTCGCATACTGAGCACCCCTGGAGATGCTCTTATATATTTTTCACATCCAAGTCTCTTAAAGTACTCTTTTGCAACCCCACCAATAAAACTGAAACTGGGACAGCAAATAGGTGGGAGACTACTAATAACAAACCACTTGGACCAATCATTATGATGGGCCAATCAGAAACACTGAGAAGCAGGTAGATCATATTTATTACACACTTTTCTAACTTCTGTCACTCTCAACTTCATTCCATTTTCATCCATTGTCCACTTCTTCATGAACATTTCGAACTCGCATGTGATGATACAATGGACATAGCCTTTTGAGATGGAACCTAAAGCAACCCAATTTTTTTATGAAAAAAAATACAAAGTATTTAACACAATATTGGCCAATTGGGAATGATATATCCCCAAGGAAGTTGATTGTTGAGGAATATGAGTCAAAGTAAAAAAATGCTCTCCTTTAGAAGATTCTAACCCTTATTACTTGCACTCAAAAGAGAATACAAAGTACATCGCATGTCCTTCATTGCAATGAATTTCAAATAATTGTAATAAAAAAGAACTTTATGCTAAGATTTCAAAAATTCAAATGAAGTTGAAGAAAACTTTTTCTTTGGCACATGTCTTTTTTTGAACTAGGCCTACCTACATTGAGCCCAATGCCACATTCAACTTGTTGCATTTGCTTGGAGTCATACTAAGGGGGATAAGGTGAATTGTTGTATCTATTTAGAGTGATCCTAAGGGGGAGAGATGAAGGTGAATTGTTGCATATGTTTGGAATCCTCTTGGGAGGGGAGTGGGATCAAAGTGAAGGACCCAGGCACAAGAGCAAGGCCTATGAGTGCATGCCCTTATTTTTCTATATCCACCATCAATTGACATCTTGCAAAACCCTAAACCCTAAACCCATTTGCAATTTCTCTATTATTTTTGTGGTGTGTGAAATCAATAGTCCATGAAAGTTAAGTCTTCCAAAATTTAAATGCAAAGCATGAACTCTCATGGAATTCATTCCTTCCTGCACACTACTTGCCTAGCCTATTGGCAATTGTTGTTGAGTTTTATATGCTCATCATCACTCATCTCTCCTGACACACAGCTTGCATTGTAAGGTGGAACCTCCAAGGGCTTTTTTTCTTTCAATTTTGTGAGGGAGATGAACTGGCCATGGCCATCATCATCATCATCCACAAGAGGACTTAGAGCCAAATTTGGCTACAGGTCTGAGATATTATATATTTTTAGAATCTGCTATTTTCTTTTGGCGACATGCTAGAACCTAATAAACTAAATCTGGCGAAGTCTAAGTTTTTAATAAATTTTTAATTAATATTTAAAATATTTTTTGCAACTGAAAAGTTGGGTTTCTGAAAATTCAATGAGGTTGTTGACTGGTGCAACATGTGAGCTACAAGTCTGCCAGAGTGAACCAGCACCCACCAATGTACCATCCATAGGGAATCCATTATGACTCCATTGTGGATGAACTACAACCAACTTACTTACTTACCGGGGTTTTCAACTTGGTAACCTATCTTGTAAAAGTGTAAACCTCACACTACCTTCATAATGGGGTAAAATATCATAGACAACTACATATATAATATAATATAATTGAATTACTATGTATATTAAAAAATAGGTAGCACACTTGGTGGCTAGTAAATAGTTAGACCCATGTGGATGGTTAGTAGATACCTAACCAACCACCCTGGTTAGCTCTTTGGGGAAAAGAAAATAGATGAAAAATAGTGTCCTGTTCACATATCATCCATCCAGTATGGTGGGTTGTTGCTACTTCACTATTCACTTTGGTGGGCCAAAACTTACACCGACTTCTCTTGCCAACTAAGTTAGGCTCTCTCTCTCTCTCTCTCTCTCTCTCTCAAGTACTCATTGTAGAATGCAGCACAATAATGAATGAGTGTACTTATGTCACTGACATTTCATTGTTGTCTGGGACCCTTTTGGCGTGTACTTTTTTCCCCTTACATGGTGTCATTATTTCTTCCTTAAACCTGTCAGTCAGACAAGGTTACACCTTGATTCATTATTATTAGTGCAACAACCCATTTGCAAACTTGCAAGGCTCCAACTTGTGGCCTTTGTAGATTGGTAATTTCCAGTGTTGGGCGGTTCTTGGGTTCTAGAAGGAACCTCCAGTAGTTGCAGTTCCAAAACATTTTATAGGGTAAGTTCTGGTTTGGGGTAGGTTTTTATATATATATATATAAAAGTGGGATCTGGTTTCGGTTATGGTTATTCAATGTGATGGTCAATTCCAGCTTTGGTTTACCTTAGTACCTGAATGGATTTAGCAGTAAATTGCCAAATAATTAATTAAATCTCAAATCTTAACTTTGGCAATTGGTTTTTTAATTCTGAAATTTTCAGCAGGTAATGTTTTACAAAAACTAATAAACATACATTTGTTGTCTTTGTGGGTTGGTCTAAGTGTGTCTAGATTGTCACATTCTTAAATTCAAGGAGTGGCAAGTGATTTTGAAGCTCAGACATGACAATTGAATATTTTAGAATTTATTTTTATAACAATCATTAAGATTTTGGCACAAGTAATAAATAATTATTCAAAAATTCGACCAAATAAGAAATTATGCCAAAATCGTTTGTGTACTATGATATAGAGCTATTCCAAAATACGGCAATTATCAGTTCTAGGGTAGGTTTTGGTTAACCCCTTAGTTAGGTTTCACAACTCAAAACATCATTGGAAAGAATGCAAATAAATAATTGTTTATTTCAAAAATAAGTCAGATTGCTACAAAGCCTATAAAAAGCCAAATGAAACCTCACAATCTAACTTACTTTTACTAACCTAAACTAATCTAAACTACAATACTAATGGATTAGTATCATTTTTTATGTCAATTGGTTTCATGTTTTTTCATCTCATGCACTTGTATGCCAATTTTGAAATGGATCACTTTGGCGCTTTTGAATTCAGCCCACAAACAATCCCAACTGAGCTCCCAACCAGCCCCCAAATCTACCCCTTCAAACCTACCACCCCAAAAAAAGCTTGCAATGGACACCCTCTTTGCTCCAAAATAGTCGTCAAATCTTCCCTAATTCAGCCCTAAAAAGGTATCCTAACACCCCATAACACATACCTAGAATCTGCCTTATTTGTGCGCTTTAACATTTTGCTTCAAAACCAAATGTATTGGCCCCAAAACACTCCCAAATTTTACCATAATTTTACCAAATTCAAGATGCCAAGAAAACTCATGCAAAGTGGCATACCAAGGAAGACAATTTTAAAACTTGAAACCTAGCAATTTTTTTGTTTTCATCACATACAACCCTAGGGTATGAGGAGCCCTAATGCAACACCCTTGCTCCACACATTGTTTGAAAGACCTATGACAACCAAAAAAACAAGTTGATTATGTCAACTTTGATGAATACAAACATCAAACTTGGGAAGAAAAAAAAACTTGAAAGAGGCAAGGAACAAGAAATAAAATTTACCTAAACTCTATAGTTGCTTTCATTCATATCCAAAAGCTTGAATGATGCAATTACATCTTCCTTTTCATCTATTAAGGCTACTTTCATTTTCGTGAAATTTTCCATGGATGATGGAAAGCCACCAACATGGGCATCATCAGCCAATTCTTGTAAATGCTTATAAACATCTCAAAATTATCCATGC
>Ga0209208_10004737_pt1 | contig 19166 bp, 20 predicted proteins | sample S1TSphfallax_3_FD_187694 | JGI IMG/M metagenome (GOLD analysis project Ga0209208, IMG submission 187694) | Host-associated microbial communities from peat moss isolated from Minnesota, USA - S1T2_Fd - Sphagnum fallax MG (SPAdes) (version 2) | ecosystem: Host-associated > Plants > Peat moss >... | reverse complement strand
GTGCACTCATTTGGTTCCAATTTGTGCACTAGTTGTTTTTTTCTTAGTTTGTGTAAATAAACTTCACCATGAACTCATGTATTTTATTTTTCCATATAACCTCGTCTAGAGCTCACATGACTTTTTTATTTTTGGGAGTTAGGGAATGCACTTTTATTTGCTTTTGCACCAAAATTGAAAGTTGGTAGGTTCTTTACCTTTGATACCACTTGCCAAACTTAAGGGTGCGTTAGAAATCATTTTTTCCATGTTTGATTCCATTGAGGTTATTTTTACTTATCATGACATCATGGAACCACTAAAGATCCATCAAATTACTACAAAAAATCATGGTCTTCTAAATCATAAAATTAGTCAAAAATACCTTTTTCTCTTGTTCAACTTTGACCAAAATGTCATTTTGGACAAGTCCATTTTAACACAACCGTTTTGACCAAATGTTTTTACGATTATTTTCATTAATTAATATGCCCAAAATTTTAATCAATTTTGAACAACAATTATTTAGGCACTTTAAATTTAAAAATACACTAAAAATACTACTTGAAATACACTAAATTTTATTTTCAAATAATATTGACAATGATTTATTTGTGGTAGTAAGCCTTAAGTAATGGTATGTAGGTGGTTAGATAGGTAAAAACTAAATTGGTAGGTTGTTTAAATAGGTAAATACCTACCTCTTTTAAGGGCTACCTACGACCATTTCAAGTCTAGTCTAATTTAACTTACATACCTACCTACCCTACCATAGGCTACCTAGCTTAACTACCCAATTAGTTATCTAACCCCCCTAGGCACGTAAATAGGTTGCAAAGGTGAGGAGTTAAACCTTTCACCTCCATTCTTCAACCAATATTAAACCACGTTTATATAATGATAAATTTTTTCAATTTATTCATTTCACTTGTTTATTTCAATTTTTTTATGTACAATACTTAAATGTATGTAGGTAGGAAAATAGGTAATGGGTAGGTTGGTTAATTCATTGTAGGTAGGTGTATTGGCCATCTACTTATCTATTACACCTATGTACCTACCTATTAAATTAACCTAACCACCTACCTACCTACTTATATACTTACATATGTAGGATAGGTATGTAGCCTAACTTAACCTAGCCTATAAACCATAAATCCTATCTACCTAAAACCTAGCCTAGCTAGTAGGCTAGGTAGCTTAGACAAACCTACTAGCTAGTCCTAACTATCTAGCTAGACTATCTCCTTAGCCTAACTAGCCTAGGCTTAAGCCTAGTTAGCTAGTAATCTATTTAGGTTAAGCTAGGTTTTGGTTAGGTAAGTAGGTAACATGTGAATTAAAATAATAGTTACTTGTGTATGTTTTTAAATATATTGAATTTATTTATGAACATTGGTCACCATGATTTGGCTTTGTGCACTTGAATTAAAATTGAATTACCATTTTTGGTAGGTTCAACCTCAAACTATGTACTAAAAACTTCCCTTATTGAATCTATAACTTCTTATCAAAACACATGTAGTTCTATGGAACATGCCCATTTGTCATATGTAGTGTGCACATGACATGTAATACTACACATGTATTACATGTCATTCACACATTGGGTCAAGTTGAAACAAAATTTTATGCCCTTGAATCTTACAAGAGTATGTAGTGTCTTCCCTATATGTAGACCCAAAAAAATCTTTTGAATCTCATTAAGCTTGAAATTAATGTCATTAATTTATCACCCCACATGAATTCACATAAATTTTTTTACTAGCTGAATGCCAAATAAATATGGCCGATTTGACTAAACCATAGTTAAATCCCCTCCCCACCCCTTTTAACTAGATGTCCAAATTGACACATGGTCAAAAAAATCATTTTAATCAAATGTATTAGTAAAAAATAACTCATGTCATTCATGCCCTACACCTTTAGTCAAATTGTACCTTCCTTTCAGTCAACATAAACACCTTAGTCAAGTTGAACCATTCGAAAGGTTGTGATTTCTTGTAGTGAATCCTTGTGATGATTATGTTGAGTAGTTCTTTAAATGATGATTACATCAGCCTCAAACACATTATAGTAACCCACAAAGATTCCCCCTTCAACTTTTGGCTTTTGCTAGTTACTTTTATCACCACATATATGGATGTAATTGAGGTAGCCAACACCTTTAAATGCTCCCATGTGGTGCTTTCCATATAATAATACATGTTGAAAATAAGTCCTTAATTTGGCTTTGAAAGATTATGTTAGGGTTAAATAGGTGATAATGTTGAAACTTTCATGCACAACAAGTTTAAGAGCTACAACCATAAGTTTATGACACAATTAAGAATTGTCTTATTTTTTTCATTTAATTACATTGTTTGGATATTTGCAATCTAGAGTGTCCATAAATGAATTTCACAATGCCAATTTTTTTGCACCTTATGGATTAAAATGTGTCTCATGTCAAGCGTTTTTGAAAAATTTGTGAAAGGGACTCCTTCATATGATTTTAACATACAATAGTGTGACAAAAAGTTGAAACCATTTGAAATCAAATGTTTTACATCAAATGGAGGACTTTTGAATGCAAATAAATTGTAATGTCGCAATCTTTATCAAAGTTGGAAATGGATTCATTGTAATCATGGTTTGTAATGATTAACATTAAGTTTTCTTAAAAAACCATAAATGGGGTTTGCAATTCAAAATGGGATGTTCTAAACCATTTCAACATCATATGAAATTTTTATGAACTTTCAAGGACACAAAAAACTAGTAGAAATTACAAAATCCTTAATGTCACGATTTTGAGAAATTAAGATTTTTTTTCATAAAGACTAGAACAAGTAACCTAGGATATATTAAATGGTTATCAATCACTAAATTTTGGAAAATATGAATATTTTTACAAATTATTTATTATCATGGATGACATCCCCCAACATCATTGATAGCATCATTGGCAACATTGTGGTGAACATCATCATTGATGAATTTCATCCATGAACAATCATCTTTATCCATGATAAATATTTTCATTAAAAGGATGATATTCATCCATCATTGTCCACTTTTCATCCACAATGGATGAATTGCATCCATCACCAATCATTTTAAATCCATAACATGTAGCTAAATTGTAGTGAATTTATAGTTTAAAAAAATTCTCAAGAAGTTTTGTTAAATGGTGGGCATACGGAAGTTTCCATGGAATTTCCTTAAGTTAGGTCCCTAAACGGATATAAATAGAGGTAGGACCACCATTATATTTAGCTTGATCAACACTAGTTCGAGGTATGATTTTGCAACATAGTTTTGTTGTTTCATTTCATATTCATGTTTTCATATGTTATTAGAATAAAAAAAAGTTTTGTTGTGGCATATATGCCATGATAAGTTACCACTAATTTTTTTGCATTTTAAAGAATTTGTTGAGTATCATTGAAAGGAACCTTATGCCTTCATTAATGCAGAGTGCAATAATAAAAACTTCCCACTTTTTCAATCATTTTCATTAGCAATTTGAATCTCCCAAAAACTTAAAATTTTAAACCTATTTTAAAAATATCCACATTCTTTTGGAAAAATCATTTTTGAACATGAAGAAGTATTTCAACCCTCAAAACAAAGTATTTTACAATGGTTTACATAAAATTATGTGGATGAACTTGTTTTGTTTTGACACCTTAATCATGGTTTTTTTGTTTTTTTTCAAAGACACATTTCTCAAAAAAATTCATAGTGACCCCATATGTACGTTCCTTTAGAACCCAAACCTTGGAAAGATTATGCATGATGCACCCATAGGTTTTTCAAGCATGATATTGGTAGCAAAAGACCTTTTCATTCTTTGATTTCATTACATAGTGCAAAACATGATATGCTCTTTAGTTCCCAACAAGAAAAATGGTGTTGGAATTCTAGGATGGGACTAAGATGAACTTTTCTACTTGAGCTTTTAACCATATCAAATTGCACAAACCAAAAAGAAAATGCAATTAATGCATTTGGAACCAACATGGTGCACAAATAAGCCATGGCCCAACACAAACTTACAAGATTGACGATGTTTCAAACTTGGGAGGAAACACCACTCTTTTCCTAATAATATATGTTGCAACTTTTTGCCATCAAAGTGGGAAAAGATGTGGGAATCCCAAATTTGGTCACTTGATTTTTGTGAAATTGTTGTTCATTTCTTATTTTAATTTCAACAATCTAAAAGTCTATTTTATAGCCTTTGAAAAAACTTTCCGATTTACCATATTAAGCGTTTCAATTGGAATTGGTTTGACCTTTCAAATCATAATTTAAATAGTTAGGAGCCACTTTGGCAATTTTACCCTAACCCTTCAATGGACATTTTTACCATGTCCCCTAATGTCCCTTAATGTCCATGGTGGTTACAACAATTACAATTTCCAAGAAGGCATGGAATGTTTTAGTATTGGCCATTTAGATTTTGTGCTATCAAAAATGGTCAAAAACTTGGTGGGTCAAAAAGAATAGTTGAAAGTTCATTTTGAGAGTCCCTTTCTAATGTGATTAAATTTGGTTTAAAACAAGGGCATTTATTGAAATGGAAATATTCTTCCATTTCCAAGTCAAGCCACCATGCTATAAAAGGCACTAAAACCCTTTTCTAAATGAAATTAAATAATCATATTTTAAGTTCAAATGAACTCCATAAAATATTGCAATTTTTGGGAGTTTGAAGGTCTATAACAAAAAAATTGTGATAATATTCCATTCATTCCATGAACTTTCAATGCTCTAAACTATAATCATACAATCTTTTAAAATTTCAAGTACATTGGTTAAATAAATTGTAAGAGGAAAAATTTCTTGTTCATTATTTTTTAGAATTTGTAACACATTGTGCAATCAAAATTCTAAGGTTCATTGCTCCTTTAGTATCCATGATTTTGTTGTGTTTTTTGCACAATGTGTTTAAGTTTCACTTTTTTTTTTGCAAAAGTGATTTTTTTGGTTATTTTTATTATAAGTTTAACAATTATACACTACAATACTTTTAAACAATAGACAAAACCGTTGTGATGTTCACAAAAGGTCAATGTTAGGTGTTATTACCCACCACCATGTTGACCAGTTCAATTTTCAAATCTTGATTGATTTCCAAGTTGGTTAAATTCAAACTAGTTTTCATAAAAATGATTTTGATTTTGAATTTCCAAACTCCATATAAGAGGAGTTGATCTCATAATCTTACTACTAAAGTTGTTGATGGCAACTTGATTGATTGTTCTTGATTCATCCCCTACATATTTTATGAAATATTTTTAAAAACATTTAATCTAAGAAATATGTATAAATATGCAAAAAATGAAAGTTTTTCTTTGTGTAATAGTTCACAAGGTCTTGAAGAACCCTAATTGCTACTCATGTCACCTCCAAGCTTTTCAAGAAGAACATCCTGTCTTCCAATATGTTGCCTATATATACAATCCTCATGAACCCTATTTGTTGGTTTTGTTGCTTTCATGGTCTTCAACAATAACACCATGTTGCTTGAGACATTGTTGATACGTACAACAAATTCATGAAAAATGAACACAAAAAATATTGAAAACGCTAGCAATGTGTAATAAAAAGATGCCATAACTAATTGTTTCCTACAAAAACAATTATATGACACATTTGAATGTGGGTGTACACATGTGCATGCCCTTGAAACATCAAAATTAAGAGAAAACATTTAATGTATCATAAGTAGCACAACTTTTATTTTAAAAAACAAGTTGAAATATGTATGATGTTTCAACATCATCACTTGTATTGATAACAATTTTTTGTAATTTACATTCTTTCATTGTCTTGTTTTTTAAAAAGGTTTCAAGATGTCAAGTTTTATGATATTTTCAGACACAAAAAATTGCACATGACAATAAACAAATATGAGTGGAAGAAAATGCCATTTAACAATGACTTTCACAACACATTCATAGATAACGAAACCAAAAACAAGCTAATTTTTTTTCTTCATGGGAGTAGTAGATTTCCCAATTTTGAGGAAAACATGGAACCTACATCAGGTTCCTTAATTTAACATTAAGTTTCCTTAGTTTAAAAGAAAAAACTATAGTCTAAGGATACATGGTGAGAAAGAAAACCAACTTACTAATGGATTGGGCAAAATACAAACTTGAGTTTCATGAATGAACTATTAAAATTGCCAAGTTGAAACTTGGGTCTTGCAAAACATCATAGATTGCACAATGACATTGATGAGATTGTGATTCGAATAGGAGACCTCATCATTTTCAATCATTTATCAAATATTAGGAAAACCTTCCAAACTAGAACACATGTTCTCGTTACAAATTATTGTAATGAAATTATTCACAAGAATCAAGTTGTTCCACAAGACTAATAGTGCCATGGATGTTTAAGAATATAATTTGAAAACATCTTTCTTTTATAGATTTGTACATCCAATGTTATACCTATGTTTTTATTGTGTGAAACAATACACATGAAAACCTTTTTTTTTGCATCCAAATGTTCATATGTCTTGTGAAAATATAAATTTTTTAAATATGTTTTTGTATACCACATACATATTTTCCCATGTTGTTTCTAATACTTTCAAAACTATGCAACAAAAATAATTTGCATTTAAAGTCCCTTTTGATGCAATGGACATTTTAAGTTGTACCTTTCTACCTATGCATCTAAAATTTTGTTTTGCAAAACCTTATGAATAAAGATTGGCCATCATAAAAGGTGAGTGTTCAATCTAAAACCAACAAAACAAGACATCAAATTTAGAACAATCCATTAACTACATTGAAAAATTGAGATTTCACATAAAACCTTTTCATAACAAAATTTAGTTCAATTCTCAAAGCATAGTGAAACAAACAAGACATCAAATTTAGAACAATCCATTAACTACATTGAAAATTTGAAATTTCATAAAAAACCATTTCATAGCAAAATTTAGTTCAATTCTCAAAGCATAGTGAAGGGTATGCATGTCAATGAAGAAACCTTTGCTGAACCTTAAGTTAAAATAAATAAATTCAAACAATGTTAAGGAGAAATGACATACAAGTTTCTTGGAAAACATTCATAAATTTACAACTAGGATTTTCATATTAAAAAAAACCATTATACAGTGCGAATTCTTGAAATGATCCCCACAATTTGTTGGAAGATGAAAAAAGTTAACACATTTTAATAAAGTAAAAAAATAGTTTACTTTTATGACAATTTATTAATGTAATGACTTACCCACCATGCATCAATTTAGCTTACAAATTTCTATTGGAGAATCACATTAAAACTAAAATGATCACACATGAGTACAAACAATGATCTGGAAAAATATCAACAAAACGGAAGTGAATTGATATTCAAAGTCCAATAGGCACAAAAACACTTGAGATATGATAAATCAAATGCTTGAACCCAAAGGCATGGAATGTTTGACCCACATGTCTATGTAATGGTTCTTCACAATGTTCAATGTCTTACACAACACATTAGTTAAGAGAAAATTAGCCCAACTATTTCTATGATAATATTTTTAGCTTGGAAGGAATGTTGCCTATTGTTGTTACTTCAATTGTTCAATTGCCATATCCAAATATATAGTTCTCAAATGATATCTCTATTATTTTTGGGTTCTTCTAATAAATTGTTGATAGTCAAAAGTCATTTGATCCATTAATGCAAGTGTCCATCAAGTTTGTTGAGGAGCTTGTGGTTATCAAACAAATGTTTGGGGCTTTTGGTATGATGCAAAGGGTGATTACATGCCAAAGACCTTATGAACTCAATTATTCACACTCCAATTCTTCAAGCAATGGAGCTTTTTGTTGATTCAAATGTTGATATAGGTGTAGAAGCAAATGACACATGTTTTGTAGATGAAGAGACATGTTTTTTATTGTCAATTATAATTAGGCTAATTATGGGTTGTTGTTGCTCAAGGGTTTTGATGGGTGTGGCCATTTGGTTTCCTTTCATCATTGGTTTGCCTTTTGGAAGGTACTCACTTAATTATGATTGAGAATTGAACAACACATGATAAAAATCTTGCTACCTACTAATTAATTCATGGAGATGGCAAATACCTTCATTGGTGTTTTTTCAAGTTGTCACTTTTGTCAAGGTTTTATCTTTGCCTTTTGAGCTAGTTTTAATGCATGCTATATACTCTTCATGTTTGTGTGAGGTTTTTAATAGTGTTACATGTGGTGTCTTTTTGTATATACATTTCATATATATAATATCCAAGTCAAAGAATTAAAATGAGAAAATTATTACTTGATGTGAAAAAAATCATCTAAATTTACATAATGTGCTCAACAATTGCATTTAGTTGTATGAACAAAACCAAATTGACATATGGAAGGGAAAATTTTCACTTTAAACATATATGGTTTTTTACAAAACATGTTCCATACTCATGTTACACAATTTCTAACATGTCAAATATAAATAGAAATTTTGTGTATTCTTATGCAAAAATAATAATCGTACTTCAAGTTTCAAAATATAAATCAATCCATGTTCTATAATAATATATTCAATGCTTAATCACACTGAAATGTATATTTGGTCCATATTATAATGAAAGCACAACATTATAATATATTTACAATGAAAAAATATTGGACTCAATTGATTAAAAAAAAAAAAAACTATGTATATGTTGCAATTTAAAACATAAACGTAAAATTTTCATTTTCACATAAAAAATTATATAAATAAATAAATAATATTTTCAAAGAAAAAATTCCATAAATGTGTTGAACAATGGAAGCTAGAAAAAAAAAATTCCTAGAACAATCCAATTTCCAACTAGTTCCAAAATCATGTAGTTCACTTTAGAAAACCTTGGGTAATTTTCCATCCATTAACCATCATTTTATTCATTAATAGCACATAGTCTATAAACGTTTCATGTGATGAAATATTACAAATCTTTAGGTACAAATCAGTCCACATGTCTTGTAACTTGAGATAATACATTGAATGGGTTGAATCACAATCAAATGTGTATTTTATCCACATGTTATTTGAATGTTGAATCACAATGAAATGTGTATTTTGATCCACATGGCATATATGGATGTTACAAAATGAATTATTTTTCTGAATATCAAGATTCAAAAGCATGTTTTAAGAGTATTATCAAACATTTTACGTAGTGTCCACTCTGAATACACAAATTTTATTTCACTTTAAACATCCATTTTTGTTTACAATACATGCTTAACATGGGCCAGATTTCTAACTAAGGCTTCGAGTAGATGTAAAATGGGTGTGGAAAGGGCTTTGGGTTCTTAGGGATTGACCAAACATTTGTTGAAGGTGCGATGTTCTCCTCAGAACCAACAAAACTTGAAACGGTACAGACTGAAGAACACCCCACAAAAGAATAAAATCAAAAGAGACTGCAATAAAACACAATATTGTCCAAATTATTAGATCTCAAGCAAACCTAGAATTTGATAGACTTCAATTTACTCCTCATCAGTTCCTTAAGAGAAGTTGAATCCAAACTTCTTCTTAAGAAAAGAGAACTGAAAAGGAAGTCAATGACAATGACAAAGGGGCAAAAATTTAGATGTTCAACGTGACAAAAAATATCAACTACTTTTGATTTTCCTTTCCCTCAATATTTCCATGCAACTGCTACAAGGAAGAATTTGTGAACAATTTGAGCTGAAGAACCCTTCTTTCAGTTGCTTCTTGAAGAGGCAAATTGTTCAAGAAAAAGCGCAACTTGTTGTAAGCTTAGTGCCCTTTCAAACAGACCAAAATTGAAACAGACACCAAATGTCTAGGTCCACTGAAATTACAATGGAAATAAAATGAAATGATCATAATAAATAAATCACTACTCAAAAAGAAACTGGACTTAAGAAGAAGAAGGAGATGCAGCACCCATTACATTTGTTATTTGGGGTTGAAGGTTATAAGACTACAGCACCTTCGGAGTAGCATTTTTCTTCAGTGGTAATGTGAGATCATGTCAAAACATATTTTCAGATTCCTGGGTGGGTGTGACTCATCTTCTCTCTACCCATCAATGTGATGCTCACAATGAAGAGAACAGCCCCATTGCAGTTGTGGTGTGCTTCATCAGCTCAACTAGTGGGATGGTAGATCTTGAGGCAGTGTCAATCAGCTGTTTGATCAGCCAATGTGTCATTGCTTCCTGATCTATCCTGATTTGAGGCTGGAGGTGCTGGTGTGCTGCCTTGGTTGCTGCTGCTGCCATTTGTCCTGCTCAATGCAAGTCTGGCACCCTCAAGAGCTCTGGAGTTTTGCATGGCATCACGTGCTGCTTGATACACTGCACAACCAAATGAAATCACTCTGCTGTCAACATGCAGGAAAAGGGTTTTGCCTCTCTACTATCCATGGACCAGGCAGTGTTGACAAATGCAAGCATCCCCAACACACATAACTGCTAGTCCTCACATTCAATTTGTGTCAATCATCACATCATTCAAGAATTGCTATTGTGACAACAAAATCAATGCCCACCAATTTCCTGACCAAGTCTTTTACACCAAAAGTACTTGCCTGAAATAAGGAGCTTCTGCACAATGCGCTTGACAAACTGTGCCTCCTGTTGGTGACTCAAAATAAACTTACTCTACAAAAATCATAAGCTCATGTTAGTGAGTCCCTAACAGATCAAACTATGCCCTTCTGTGATTTGCTGAACAAGAGGAAGAATGATATTGATGAACTAGAACTGTACGCCCACTCAACACAAGATAATCAAATCCTACTACCAGCTCATGAATCACACCACCTTAAGGCAATGAATCAAAAATTCCATTGCAAGCAGAGCAGTAACCAGGACAGTAAGCGTCTACACAACAGCTACAGACACATGTGCACACAAATTCCTGCTAATCTACTGTACCCTTGTTGCTGAATTGCAAAAAAAGACCCAAATTGTGGAAGGTTTTACACATTCGCTGATTTACTTTACTGGGACAAACAAGGTGTGGGAGGAAGTGTAGCATGTGCAAACAGAGTCAAACAAACACAGTAATTTCGTACCATCTCATTACGAGTGCCATCCACAACACGATCTAATGACCTTTGGTGTTTGAGAAGCACAGGACGTAGGAGATTGGTGTACAGATAGTGGGCTCCCTGTATCCAGATTCCACAAAAATACACATGCTACCAATTAAGGACGAATCTCTCTCTCTCTCTCTCTACACAAGATTGCAGAGAAAAAACACCACAAATTTAATGCTTTGAAGGTAACTGGTGTGTCAGTTCTGAAATCCAAACTGAGTGCAGTCATAAAACCAGGTACTATGCTCGAGCAAACAAATTAAAAATAATGGGGCTTGGATGATGACGTACAAACTGACTGGGAAGCTGAAGCCAGACAAGGAACACAAATTTGATGTGATAGTAGAACGGAAACCTGCAAGTATAACCATGTCATAAAGGTGAAGCAAATGTAAAGTGATGAATACTGATAGCACAAACTATTCCACTTACCATCAAGAAAAGAGCTACAGGAAATACAGGAGAGGTATGTATGATGATACCATGAAAACAGTTTGTCAAACACAACTTCAGTAGCAGTGAAGCACCCATACACTGAAGCACCCATGGACCCCCGACATCCATCCCCCCATCCTGTGGGTCAGCTCCTATAATGCACAAAAACTCAGTTGTTGTCGTCATACAAATGCCAGCTTGTTTGTTTTACACTTTCTATCCATAACCATCTATGTTTTTTGCCATAACAATTTGACAATATACAAAACAGCAGGACATACTGGATGTGAGCAAAGTGACGCTACAAGCAGCACCTGCCCAGTAGAATAACCATTGTTCTTGCTCTGCAAGATTCTTGTATGCAATTGCCTTGTGCGTTGAATAGATCGGAAATCCAATTCCAAACAATGTGCTGTTGTTTGTTTGTACCACATGCAGCCACCGCCACCACAACATCCATAACAAATGCGCAAGCTTTGTTTCAACTTGGAGGGTTTGAAAAACATACAAAATGTTTGGCATTCATGTACTCACACAGTGATGGTGCAGGAGTAGCGGGAGGAGAAAGCAGGTACCACTTTGGAAAGAAAAGAAGAACCCACACAATGATAATGGTGCAAGCATAGAGGAGAGGAGGAGGTCAGGTACCAATTTGGAGAGAGAAGAATGAACCCAACAGACAATTGTTCCTGAGTGATGCGAATGATGACAACAGAAAAGAGCACATAAAACCCTAATCTTGCTCTGGACAGGAAATGTACAAAATTTGCAGTTCACAGGGATCTTCAGCTTAATCCTTCCACTCTCAGCATGTGACAGGCTGCTATGGCTAACAACAAAAGGCTAGGAGCAAACACACAAGAAGAAGAAGAAGAAAGTGACAGCAATTGCCAGTGCTGATGGAATAAGAAAAATTCCCACAAACTCTTATGGATTGTTCAGGTCTTTCCTCATTTGCAATGCCAATCTGTCTTTCCCCATTGCCAGATGTTGCGGCATGAGAGTGGTATGAGGTAAGAAACAGTGCAGATCCTGATGATGGAATAAGAAAAAAACCCACAAACTCTTACAGATTGTTCTCAAGACTTTCCTCATTTGCAATGCCAATGGGTCTGTTCCCATTGCCAGATGTTGCAGCAAGACAGTGGCATGAGGTAAGAAAGAGTGCAGATCTCACAAGTGAAGAGGAGAAAAAGGAAGAGGAAGAGGAAGAGGAAGAGGAAGAAGAGGAATGCATGCATGAATAAACGAATGAAGCAGAGGAGGTGAGGTGAAGGAGAAGGAAGGGTGGGGTTTAGGTCACATACCAGGCAGCACGCACTGCTACTTGGGATGCAGAAGGTGATAGCAGCAGACGCAAACCTACCTGCAAATCCAACCCCACCCACAACAGGATCCACCAGACTTCCACAAATCAATCCACCCATCTTCCACAAAGAATCCAGAGAGAGAGAGAGAGAGAGAGAGAGAGAGAGAGAGAGAGAGCAGGGGGTGGTGGGCAAAGCTTACCTCGCTACCAAGGGCGTAAGTGAGCAACGCCATGGCTGAAGAAGGGGGAGAGAGAGCGGAAGAAGCTCCTGCAGGTCTGACAGACAGCGGTGTCTTCTTTTGCTTTCTGGACGAGAGACTCCCTTACGGGATGCCTAACTGCTGTTGTTGCGAAAATCTAGGCGCGAGGCACACACCCAGAAATCCGATCCCTTCTGCTCCTCTTCATGATGATCACGATGATCATCACATCGCAGGAATGTCAAAACCTTGAGCAGGAGGAGGAGCCTGGAGGAGGTGAAGCTCTAAACCCTAGAATGCAATGTAGCTTGCCGGATGGTGAAGGAAGGGGTGGTATTAGCTTGGATTGTGGAAGAGAGGAAGTTGGGAATATGGAAGAAGGGACAAAAACGACACGCAGATCAGAACTGGAGTCAAGAAGCTCTGACCAATCAGCAGCAGCAGCAGCAACAGCCACTACTGCTGTTGTGAGGAGCATCATGGATGATGGCAAGTTCAACGCTCAAATGGCTGCTGATCTTCTCACCCAGTGGGAGACTCCAAGCACCCCACCCAACTCTCTGGACTATCTTCTGATCAATGGTGTGGCTCTGCTCTTCTTCTTCCTCTTCTTCAACCCAAAAAACACTCCAGTATCTCCCATTTTCTCTTCTCCCCGAATGGATTGATTGATTGCTTTTTCCTCTTGCTGAGCAGGAGTGCAAGAAAGCCAGAAATGCAAGCTCTCGATCTCTCCGTCTGTTGTTTTCCTCATGTTGTTGTTGTTTTCTATCTGTCTGTTTGTCTGCATGTAGGCAAGCGAATTGTGCGACCTTACTTCTTTGAGTTTTTGGCACATGTAAGAGGATTCTTGAAGCTAGCTCCACTTCAATCAAGTCTCTCCAGCCAGGCTCTTCCCACCGTTTCCTTCTTCTTACTTTGAGATTGTTGCAGAAGCTTATACCTGAAGAACACCTGAAGAAGAACCTGAAGAACAAAAGTGTTCTGGTGGGTCATAGGAGTGTTTTGTTTTGTTATGGCTGCTGCATATACACATACACATACACATACATGCAGGTGAAGAAGAGATGGGATGGGAAGACAATCGTGGATCTTTTTGCAGATGAATTCAGACAAAGACCTCATGAGTACTATGTATGTGCAGGTTTTTGCCTTCATTGGAACAACCTTCTTCTTCTTCTCCTTCAGTTTGTCTTCTTTGCGCTTTTTGAAAAACCCCAGCCAATCCTTGTATAGCATCATTGTCCATCAAGGAAGGGGGGGAGGAAAGACTGAGCTGCTGACATTGTAGGGGAATGATGATGACAATGATGTCAGGTGCAAGCAGTTGAGTGCGGGCGCATCCGAGTTGATGGCAAGATTGTGAGTCCGTCATACATTGTACATGATTCTCAAAAACTAAGTCATTTTGTGCACAGGTACACTACTTACTCTCCCCCCCCCCGGCTCCTTTCCTCCTTGCATCATCTCTGATCTGTACCCATTCCGCAACAAAGCTTGAGAAGAAGGTTATGAGTGCAAGGGGTTGCAGGTGTTGGTCATATGAGAGAGTGGGTGATTTTGTGGTTTTCATTTGTGGAAGATGTTGATGATGATGTTTTCTTCTGGTGTTGGGGCTTTCCCAGCTGGTTCAGGCTTCACCCCCCCATGAATGGATGTCAATTTGCTGAGTTCTACTATGCTATCGGTGTTTGGTCTTTCTCAGAGTCTTTCTGATTCTAGATGTTTTTCACTTCTGCTGCTAACCCTGATCAGAGCAATAGAGTATGATTGATGTTGTGTTGTGGTGGGGGACCACAGGCATGAACCACCTGTGATGGCAGAGTCGGTCACTATACTTGAAGAAGGTGTGGATGTCATTACTGTGTGCAAGCCTGCATCCGTTCCTGTAAGACCTTACTTCAGTACCTGGCTTTGTGTGGGCATAAAACAAAACACTATGAGAATTAAGGGTGTGCAATTAAAGTGCATACAAGGGGTTTGGAATTGTGAAGCTTTGAAAACAAAGAGGACATATGAAAGAGAGAGGGAATGGAACTAAGCACCCATGATTTGTTTACAAATGCAGGTGCATGCATGTGGACAGTACCGCAAGAACACTGTAGTTGGCATTCTGCAGGCTGAGCATAACAACATTGGGCCACTCTTTCGTATCCTCTAAGAGCCGTAGCTTGAGTGTTGACCTGAAGATCAGCACAGATTCAAACCCCAAATTCTGAAGAACAAGGGGCCTACATTCCTGGAATTGATGAGATCTACATAGAAGGATTTGCTGTTGTCATTGTTGTTGTTGTTGGCTTTTGGTTCTGTCCTTTATCAAAGGGATAGAAAACAAAACTGATTGAATTAAGGGCAAGAATTTGCAGTACTGATAGTAGGTAGTTCCAAAACTGTTGTCCAGAGTCTCCAAGTGTGTTAAAAGAGTTTCCAGCTATTGGGTTAGAGTTGTTCATGTGGGAAAAAGAGGAAACAGAAGTCTCCTTGACCCTGGGGCGGAATCTGGTTGGAAGCTGTGCACCGATTGGATAGGCTGGTGTCGGGTCTTCTTATTCTGGCAAGGAATGTGCACACAGCTAACTTTTTCCGGCAAGAGGTACACAATTCCCCTCTTTACAATACAGATGATGTAGTGGGCAAGTTTATAAATTGCTGTTTCCTCACTCCCTCCTTCTTGACTCACAAGTTTGTCCACATCATTGGGAACAATCCCTTGTTCATCTTCAGCCAGGAGGATGTGTATATGTGTGATGACTACTGTCTTCATTACTTGATTTCCAAAGTTGCAATTGCATGAACTTTTTGTACAGACATGTAGTTTCTCTGTTTATGCATGCAATGGGGTTGTTTGATTACTCTGCGGTCTAAATTTACTAAGACTGCTGCTGGCAGATTGAAGGAGGATGCATTCAGAAGCAGTATGTTGCCAAAGTGAAGGGTGTCTTTCCAGCTGATGAGGTTCATCTCAGTTCCTCTCCTGTCTCCCTCTCATCAATGTGTCAGATGTTTTGGTGAAACTCCTCATCTTGCATAGGACTACTGTTTTGGCAGTTTGATTGGTGGGGTTTTTTGTCCAACTGAAATTTCTCCCTTTGCATTGCATACTTTATCTCTGGGATTGATAGATGCATGTAGCCAGCTGGTACCAATTTGATGCCTTGTGTACAGGTGGAGGTAAATGCAGCAGTCATCTATGATGCCAAAGAAGGCAAAAGTTCTGTGAAGGTAATCATCAGCTTCTTCTTCAAATCCCTTATTATGTTGTCTCAGGTTGTGGTGATCCTGATTTCAGTGATATTGATGTCCAGCAATCAAATGTTAAAAGTCCAATCTGGTACAGAGCTTGAAAGTCTTGTATCATGTTGGCTCCAAACTACAGTTCCAGACATGAGTGGAAACGAGGCTTTCTGGTCAGAGCCTTGGAGGTTAGAGTGGAGAGAAGTTCAGTCCACACTTGCAATGGGCTCATTATGAGCTCATTGCATTTGTAAAATTACCGATGGGTCGATTTTGGGCAGTGGATATTTGGAATCCTCTACCAACTGGATTCCAGTGAACATCCAATCATGCTGCTCAGGTATTTCCTCCGGTTACTATTATGGAAAAGTGGTGGTTAAATTTAGCATTTCGTTCATTTTGATTTGTTTGGTAGGTTAGAATTCCACACGTGGAGGAGGAAGGAAAGGTTTTGCTGACCTCTAAGGAAGGAGGCACCATAGGAGTTCTGGCAGAAGAATCTGATGCAAAGTACAAAGATGCATGCACCAAGTTCCAAAGACTTAGCACCGATGGGAACTACAGTCTTGTGCGTTGTATGCCTCAAACAGGTCGCACCCATCAGGTACGTTGCTGGTAGTAGGGCCAAGACATCATTTGCATTTTGTTCCAAAAAATAACAGTTATTATGAACGTCTGTTGATGAACTGACAGACACACTTGCTATGCTTGGCTCAAGTCCTTGAATTGAGGTTAGTCAGTAATGGCTAGATATGGAGATATGATGTGCCACTGATAATTGTCTGACCAGCTTGCCACCTTTTCAATCCAAGTCTATCTCTCCACATCTTGTGCAATTTTTATCAAGACCCAGCATGTTGTATTCTTTGCTAGATTTTGTTTGTCATATGCATGCCAAGGTGTTTCTGAAGGGAGAAAAGTTTTTTGGGGCATGTGGTTTCAGGCATAAATGACATGCAATTTGCATGTGCAGATTCGGGTACATTTGCAACATTTGGGTCACCCGATTGCAAATGATGCACTTTATTTGCAAGCTAATGTTGCAAAACGCTCCAAACTGAATACCAGTGCAGATAGGGCAGCCAAGGATCATCTTTCAGTGTGTGCAGAAAGGTGTTCTGTTAGAGCATCTGAAAGTGAATCAGCTACATCATCATCTACAATATGCAGTATGAAGGATGCAGGATCATTGTATGATGAGGTAATTATTCCAAATCAAGTTGAGCAAAGGGCTATCTCTAAGAGTTGGACTTCTAATCTGCAAAGACCATTTAATGGTGAGGGAAGACAATCCTCTGGGGTGGCAGCAGCAGCAGCAGAGATATCAGAGTTTGGTGGCACTGGAAACAAATTGTCAGCTGAGAAGGAGAAAGGCCACAGCAAACTTACAACTGCAAATGAACTAAGTAATGGGAGGGAGGAAGGACGTTGCTGTCTGGATGCTTTGTCACATGGAAGCTTGGATGCCAGCAAGCCAGAGTTTGTGATAGATCCGATGTGTACACATTGCCCAAACTTGGAGCCTTCAGGGTATGGGTTCTGTATCCCCTCAGATTGAGGTTTAAGGTCTGATCATCATCACAATAATAGATTCAATTTGCAGATTTGCCAAGAGTGAGAGCACACAGTTGACCGAGAACACAGGTTCATTGACAGTCATAGATTTCACAGAAATTTCTGCTGGTTTTTTCATACAAACAGACATGTTATGCACACACCTCTGTGTTGATTTGTTGACCAGTATATTGTTATAGAGCTGCTCGAAGACGGGGGTTATCTGTGCAGTTTTGGGGTGTCTCTGATTGGACAAGAAACATGACAGCCTTTGGGGTGTTGCAGGTATGGAGGAGATGAAGATGGACTCTGGTTGCATTGTGTGCGGTATGCAAGCAGCGGGTGGGTGTATGAGTGCCCACTTCCCAAATGGGCCATATGACCTCGAACTTCTGAAGAAGAACACAACATGGTTTGGAAGCTGTTGCAACACTGCTACAAGTGCAGGGTACTTCCTTGCTTGTTTGCAAACTTATGACCCAAGTACATCCTTGCACAACAACATTTTTTGCACAGATCATGGAAAACAAACATTGTTCAATTCCTGTGGCATCAGGCAGGGTAAGGTTCTCTTGTATGGTATTTATCACATTCTGAAGGGAATTTCAGAGACTGGTTTCAGCATTCTAAGAATCTGGAAAGTGCCATTGGGGTTGGATTTGGACTCAGACTGCGTCTGTGTTCCATTTATTCTGCACATTTTTGGTTTCTGAACTATGTACAAAGAAGATGAAGTTTTTTTTTTGGAGGAGAGGGTTAACAGTGTTTCAACCAGATGATGCTGCACCTGAAGCTCCAGATCCTCTTCTTCCATACTGCCATAATTTTTTGTTTGTCTTCCAGTGATACTAGTTTCTGAATTGGATCAGTTTCTTACAAGTTTGTGCTTTCATCCTGTGTTGGGTTTGTACCATTGTTGTGTGGTTATTTGAATCTTTAAAGAACCACCGGTTACAGTCTGTTCCTGATTATGATAACCACCCAATATTGGTCTTATTTCTTATACATTTCTTATATTCATGTTCATGTGTTGATGTGTGTGACTTTGTCAGTTTTGATAGTGTTGGGTCCTGATCTAGAGTCGTATAACACTAGAGCTGTTTCTTGTGCAATTGATTTTGAAGAGGAAGGATTGATTGGTTCTAGAAACCTTTCTTACTAGTGGGTGCCCGTGACCTTTGGCCACTGTGAAGTCCCCCGGTTTTTTAAAACTTGGTTTCATCTATCCCCTTAATCTTGGTCAATACAAAAAAAAAAAAAAAAAAAAAGATTCTTGGTTGTCCAAGGCCTAAATATTTTTTTTCTGTTCTACCAAATCTTTTGCCTCAAAAAATCAGACTGCCTTTGATTTCTTTTTTCTCTGGAGTCAGTTACATTTGGGGAAGCTCCACAGG
>Ga0209208_10004736_pt1 | contig 19168 bp, 14 predicted proteins | sample S1TSphfallax_3_FD_187694 | JGI IMG/M metagenome (GOLD analysis project Ga0209208, IMG submission 187694) | Host-associated microbial communities from peat moss isolated from Minnesota, USA - S1T2_Fd - Sphagnum fallax MG (SPAdes) (version 2) | ecosystem: Host-associated > Plants > Peat moss >... | reverse complement strand
CAACAGTCACATCAGAGAAAATGTCCCCCACGGAAGCAATCTGTACCTGTCCAGCACCTAAAACACCACTCACTGCATTAGCTGCATTAGGATCGCCATTTTGGGCAATAATTTGCGTTTTATGGGTAGCTTCTTCAGCTATGAAATCAATTGGACGACTTAAGATGTAAGTGTTGCTAAACCCATGTTGCTTCAGCAAAGCAACAACCCTAGCCGCTGCTCCCCGTCGCTGGGTAGCATTAGCTACGCCAATTCTGATGGTTTGAAACTGACTGGAATTTAGATCTGCCTGTTGCTCCGTGTTACCAGGAACATCAAAGTAGCGAGCGAGAACTTGATGACTAGCTTGGGGATTAGAAATCCAGTAACTGACGTGATATTCTTCCTTCCGGCTAAAGCGCCCTGGTAACATCACTAAGTTTAGTAGATGGCGATCGCTCTTAGAAACATCTTGCACAATAGCTAGAAGTTCCCCCACAGATAAATCGCTATCCACATTGTCTTTGAAGACCTTTAAAATCTGCGGCAATTTAGTTATTGTCTCCGGCCTCAGCATTTTTTGGAGAATTTGTTTGAGTACTTCCTGCTGTCTTTGGACTCGACCAATATCACCCAAAGCGTCATGACGGAAACGGACATATTCTTGTAAATGCTGTCCATTCAATTTCTGCCGTCCTGGGGCAAAATGGATACTGAGTTTTTGTGTATGGTCTGTATAATTCATCGCCTTAGGTACATTAATTTCCAGTCCACCCAAGGCATCCACCAGATTACTAAACCCTTCCGTATCAATTCTGATATAACGGTCAATAGGAATACCTTCTAATAACTGACTAACAGCGGCAGCTGCCGTTTTTGCACCACCGCGCATATTTGCGTCGTTGATTTTATCAATTCCTACCCCATCTAAATGTACCAGCGTATCGCGGGGTATGGAGAGGATGTTAATTTTGTGGCTATCTGGCAGCAGCCGTACCAGTAGTATAGTGTCACTATTACCTGCCAAAGACTCTGCTGGTGTAAAATTACCTTGATGTGGATGTCCTGAGTTATCAATCCCCAAAACAAGGATATTCACTGGACGATCAAGGTTAGTGGGAATCACACCTGTTAAACTATCAGGACTATTGGGTAGATGGGAAGAAGCAATTTGATTACTGAAGGGACTGAAACCCATCAGGACAGCAAATAAACCACCTGAAGTTACACTCAGTGCGGCTAGTATCCCCACCAACGACGGCTGTCGCAATCGCTTAATTCTACGGGTATTCTTTCGCTTCACTACTCACCTGCACACACTTGAACAAGATGAAATAACTACAAAGAGCTGTCAAGACTACTGAATAAATATAGCTTAGGTGATTGCAGTTTAACCTGTCCCTGCCAATAGTGCATCCCACTTTCCGCACTTTAACTATCACTAAATTATTACTCCCCTCCCAGGAAAAAACCTCTTATTCTACCGCCTTGCTTCCCGCTTCCTGTAACCTAGTGTCTGCTGAAAAACTCTCCTATTGCGAATCTAGGTGACACACAGTGCCTAAAATGGGGACTTCGGGGGTTGGTTTTTCAAATTCACCCCACGATTTTCTACGAAAGTGCAGGGATTTTGAACATCTATTTACCATATTCTTGCACCTATCTGGAATAAAAACGATTGAAACCCTTATTTAGAATAGTTTCTAGCTTTTTTCAGCAAGCCCTAACCTAATCTTGCACTTGTTTGGGCTAAAAACGATTGAACCCCTTACCACAAATAGGTTTTATCCTTATTCAGCAAACCCTAAATAGGAATCTGTCAAGTGTCAGGGAAAATGAGATCTTCCCAACTTTTATACTAAAAACGGGTTGGCGCTTTACTTTTAAAATCACGCTTGAGATTCCGGGCAAAAGTCCATTAATCAGCCGTTCAGAGTATAGTGAAGTCCAGTGATATCCGAATAGAAAATTAAATCCTTGGATTTCTGACTATCTTGTTCAAGCTGATAAAGAACACTGATACTTTCACGGAGTTGAGCGCGTCAAATACAGATTAGGAAGGAATTGAAGCAACATAGCAGTTAAGCGCCTAAGAACTCCTTTCCTGAGTTAGCAATCAATTCACATAAAAAACATATCTCCGTCATCAAAAAGTCAAAGGTAGAAGTTAAATTCCCTATACTTTAATAAAAGCAAATTCTAGCTAGCAAAAAAAATGATGCTTTCTTTGGTAGTCGCGAGTGTAGACTGTAGCAGTGGCAGTCAGGTAAATTTAGATTTTACTCAACTGGGTTGGATTGAGGCAATCTTTCTCGGCATTGTCCAAGGGATTACAGAACTTCTACCCATTAGTAGTACTGCCCATTTGCGGATTGTGCCGGCACTTTTAGGGTGGCCCGATCCGGGGTCTGCTTTCTCTGCTGCTATGCAATTAGCTAGTTTGATTGCAGTCTTAGTTTATTTCTGGTCGGACTTGAAAAAATTAAGTGGGCAAACCTACAGAGCAATTATTGACAAGGATTACCAATCTAGCTCCCTGTGGCTAGTAGTTGGCTTGATAGTAGGAACTCTACCGATTTCCATTGCAGGCTTACTACTCAAGAAAGTTCTCAATGCCTGTGATTCACCCCTCAGGGGACTAATTGTCATTGGTGCAGCTTCCATTGTCATGTCCGGACTGCTGGCAATTGCAGAAAAAGTAGGGAAACGCGATCGCGCTTTTGGGCAAACTACCCTCAAAGATGGCATCTGGGTAGGAGTTGCCCAAGCTTTTGCCCTTATCCCTGGTGTTTCCCGTTCTGGTTCCACCCTAACTGCTGCCCTATTCTTAGGCATGGAACGGGAAACTGCGGCTAGGTTTTCTTTTCTTTTGGGTTTACCAGCAGTCATTCTCGCTGGGGCTTTGGAACTACACACCTTGCTCAAAGCTGGACTCGATGCCTCTGGTTGGCTGATCTTACTCGTGAGCCTCACATCCGCTAGTATTTCCGCCTTTTTGGCAATTTGGCTACTTCTACATTACTTAGAAAAACGCAGCACCTGGGTATTCGTGTTCTACCGTTTCGCCATGGGTGTATTCTTGATTGTGTCCGTGCTTAGTGGTTGGTTACCTAACTAGTCTAACTTCACACCCTGGATTGCGTAATCCAACAACTCCATCGGATGTAGCACCAAAGTTTTCTTACCCTGCAACTGTAAATGTTTGGTTATTTGCAAAGTACAACCAGGATTGGCAGAAGTGATTAAATCTGCACCAGTATTTAGTAAATTCTCCACCTTCTGCTGACCTAATTCCTCCGCTACTTCCGGTTGCAGTAAGTTATAGACCCCTGCACTACCACAGCACAAGGCTGCATCTACTGGTTCCTTCAATTGCACTCCGGGAATTTGCCGCAATAACTGACGTGGTTGTAAGCTGATCTTCTGTCCATGTAACAAATGGCAGGCATCTTGATAAACCAGACTCAAAGGTCTATTACTCAACGGTGATAACTTGGTCCTCAACCCCACAGTTGCCAGAAACTCCTGGGCATCCCGCACCTTAGCTGCAAATTCCCGTGCTTTTTCCCCATATTCTGGGTCATCTGCCAAGATTCTACCGTACTCCTTCAACGTATGACCGCAACCTGCAGCATTGATAATAACGAAATCTACATCAGTGTTTGCAAAACTATCAATCATCTGCTTGACTAAGGACTGAGCTTGGCCTGTCTGTCCTTGGTGTTCAGGGAGTGCTCCACAACAACCCTGAGATTTAGGAATCACCACCTCACAACCATTGGCAGTGAGCACCCGCACCGTTGCCTCATTCACGGGGGAGAAAAACAGTCTCTGTACGCACCCCAAAATTAACCCCACCCGATAACGCTTCTCCCCCTGTGCTGAGATCACATCTGGCAAATTGTCTTGGAAGGATTTGACGGTAATTTCTGGCAAAAATGATTCCATCGCTGCCAACTCGGGAGATATTTTTTTCAGTAACCCAGTGGCCCGCACGAGTTTGGTCAAACCCAGTTTTTGATAAATTAGTAAGGGGATGAGGAGAATCCGCAAAGTATCCGGGTTGGGGAACAGCCAAAATATGAGCTGGCGGAATAATTGATCTGGTATAGTACGGCGATAATTCCGCTCAACTTGGTGGCGAGTTGCAGCAATTAGCTTGTCATATTGCACACCAGAAGGACAGGTTGTTACACAGGCCAGACATCCCAAACAAGAATCAAAATGTTCTACTGTGGCCGTATTCAGGGCGATCTCACCCTGATTAATGGCATCCATTAGATAAATACGTCCCCTAGGAGAGTCCATCTCTTTGCCAATTACCCGATAACTGGGACAGGTTGAAAGGCAAAACCCACAATGTACACAGGTATCAATCAATTTAGCTTCAGGTGGATGATCGGGGTCAAACCCTGGTAAATTTTTCAAGCTAGCTAGATTATTAACAGAATTCTCCCTGACTTCCATAATTAATATCCCAATTTCTTTTAAATCCCACCGACAAACCGACCGGGGCTGAAAATGTTTTGGCTATCAAATTGTTGTTTAATTCGGCGCATTAACGATAAAGCATTGCCAGTGTAGCCCCAAACATCTAAATGTTCTTTAATGGTTGCTGGTGCCGTCAGAATGGTCAGGAATCCTCGATGAGATTGACATAATTCCCGTAGCGCCAAAACCTGATTTTCATTGGCAACCTGCAACCACCCTAGACCGCTACTGATATGAATTAAACCAATTTCTACTTGGGGCAATATTTCTGCAGCAATAGCGGGTGTCACTCCTATTTTACAAGTAATGAGTGAATCCGTGGGAACAGCATACATATACTGTTTCAATGTTTCCCATAAATGAGACTCATCTGCTTCGGTGTAAATTGTCCCACTTAAACCTAACCCTTGTCCTATTTCCAGAAGTCTATTTGCCTGTTCCTTCACACTTTCGTTAATACTTTGGAAGCGGGTGATTAATCCTAGTCCTGTACCTAGTCCCAAGGTAGAAACCAATTTAGCAGAGAGTAAGTCCCCCTGTGTTGGGGTTAAAACCGACCTTTTCAAGGTAGCTGTTGTTTGAGCTATAGCCTCCACTTTCCCAGTTAGGACTACTGTAGCCGATGCCTCTGGCAGGGGATATACACGAAATGTTACTTGACTGATCAACCCTAATGTACCATAGGAACCAGTAAACAACTTCATCAAGTCGTAACCAGCAACGTTCTTAACTACCCGTCCCCCAGCTTTGGCTATTTGGCCATCAGCACGGACCAAGGTAATACCTAGGAGTTGGTCCCGGACACTACCATAACGTTGTCGCCAAGAACCTGTATCAGATGTGGCCACAATCCCACCAATGGTGGCTAAATCTGGTGCCACAGGGTCAAGGGCCAGAAATTGCCGCGATTTTGCCAAAATTTGTTGCAAATCAGCGTATTTCATCCCAGCTTCTACGGTAACGGTCAAATCACCGACAGCATGCTCAATGAGGCGGTTAACTTTTGCACTACTAACTACAATGTCAACACCTCTAATCAAACCACCCCAGTCCAGTTTACTTAAATTGCCACAGGGGAGTACCCGCCAGTTTTTCTGGTTAGCAGCAGCGATGATGGTAGCTAATTGAGCTTGGGTTTGGGGGTAGACAAGACAACTGGGCGGTGTAGGGGAAGATATAGCCTTTTGGATACATTCTTGCTGACTCGGTTCAATATTTTCCCAGGGGCAAACAACATTTTCTTCCCTGACAACAGATGCCAGACTAGAGGCGATCGCATTCATTAGTGTACTAAGTAAGATGGAAAAAACTTTATCACAAATTCCAATCCCGACGGAAATGGAAAAAGCTATCGAGAAAGTCTTGCCAAGCTATATTTTCCTTTAGCCGCAGCCTGCTCCATTCCCGTGCTGTCTGTTCTAGAATTTCTGAGAAACTAGGATAGATGGGGGCTAAGTTTTCTAGCTGCTGGACAGGAATGTTTTGGGATATTGCCAACCCAATCAGATTGATCAACTCCCCAGCTCCTACCCCTAAAATCGCAGCTCCTAAAATCTCCCCACTTTCCCGCACAATTAATTTACAAACTCCTGTAATTTGCCCCTGAATTTGGGCAACTGTAACTGTTTTAAAATATTGCCGTAAGACTAACACTGGGTCTGAACTGTATTGGCGTTTGGCTTGGGCTTCCGTCAAACCAACCTGTGCCAGCATTGGTTGGGAGAAGATCGCCCAAGGTATGGGATGATAATTGACTGTCAATCTGGGACAAAACAGGATATTTTTCAGGGCAACTTTGGCTTCATAATTAGCAACATTGGGAAAGTCATAACCCCCAATTACTCCCCCACAGGCATAAATGCGGTGATTGGTAGTTTGCAATTTTTCATTCACCACTAACCGATGGCGATACCATTTCACCCCTACCGCTGCCAAATTTAGAGATTCCAGATTTGGTTTCTGTTCAATTGCTACTAAAATTTCATCAGTTTCAATGGCCTTATCTCCTGCCTGCAGCCACTTTTTTTCTGCAATGGTCCGCACCTGAGTTACGGTTGTTTGAGTGAGAATACGTACACCCTCAACTTCTAACTGCGCCTGTAGTAACTGGGCTATCTCCCGATCAACGGAGGGGAGAATGTAGGGTTGCTTCAGTATTAGAGTTACAGAGCAACCTAACCGCACCAGAGTTTGGGCAATTTCAATCCCTTGGGGCAGACCGCCAATAATTACCCAACTTTGAGGTGGGTTGGGTTGGTTCAGGGATTGCCAAATATTGGCTAAGGTCAAGTAGCCAACAGACCGTAACCCTTCAATTTCAGGAGCCACTGACACAGAACCACTGGCAAGCAAATAGGCACGGCTTCGCAGCAAGCGGCTGCCAATGGTAAAAGCTAATTGAGGTGAGGATTGAAAATGACCACTACCAGTGACAACATCAACACCCTGAGCAAGCAAGCTTTCAAGGGAGTCCAGTTCTGTCACACTGGAGACAATGCCTTGGGCATATCGCATCGCCTCCGACCATGTCACAGATAAGGATGATTCTCCGGGGGACGAGACTAAGGGGGCATTGACGCCATTGAGGTAATTTTCCGGCGTCCTCACAGCTTGTGGGGGATAAATTCCCAAATCCGCAGCATCACCCATGAGCTGTGCTAAGTTGCCAATTTCCCGTAGTGCGTGGTAGTAGATTAACCCCGGGTTAATTGCCGGCTCCACCAGGGCAACTTTAGCCTGGAGTTGGGTGGCAGCTAAAGCAGCGTGGCGCCCGGCAAGGCTACCGCCAATAATTACAATATCGTAGTCATTGGTCATTGGGAGTTGGGGACTAGGGGTTGGGGACTAGGGGTTGGGGACTGGGGACTAGGAATTTTAGATTTGGTGATCAGGGGAGAGTAGATTAATCTCTCCCCCTACTCCCCCTAACTCAAGACTAACTTGAGGGCTGTAAGTAGGCGTTGGTTCTCAGACTCAGAACGTACAGCAACTCGGAAGAAGCGATCGCCTAGTTCTTTAAAGCTCAGGCTATCGCGGATTAAAATCTGATGTTGCTGGAGTAATTGTTGTTGTAGCTGTGAGGTTGAGTGCTGTGACTCTACTAGGAGGAAGTTAACAGCACTGTTTTTTGGTTGTAATCCTGGTAGGTTAGCTAGACCCTCAAGGAGTTGGTTACGTGCATGTGGTAGCCATTTCCATGTATTTCTTTGAAACTCTTGATCCTTGAGGGACGCAATTGCTGCTGCTGTGGCCAAGGTATTTACAGGCCAGGGATCGCGCCACAATTGCCATTTACCCAGATACTCAGGGTGAGCGATCGCATACCCTAATCTTAGTCCAGGTAGACTGTAGAATTTTGTCAGCGATCGCAGTACTACTAAGTTTGGATAATCCTGAACCACTGAAATTAGGCTTTGTTCCTCATCGGGGGGCACAAAATCCATAAATGCTTCATCTACTACTACTAGGGCAAACTGCTCCAGGTAGGGTAAGATGGCATCCCGTAAAAATAGCTTTCCCGTGGGGTTGTGGGGATTGTTCAGCAGTAGACCACAGGATCGGGAAGTTGGGGGAGAAATTTTCACCTCCCAACCTAGAGTCCCCAAATCAATGGGAAACTCCAGTACTTTGGCATCATAAGCCGTCAAAGTTCGGTAATAGTCACCAAAGGCTGGAGTTATTAAAACTACTGTGTCTAATTGTGCTAATTCTCGACCAACTAAAGTGAGTAATTCTGCCGAGCCGTTACCTGGCAGAATCCACTCAGGGGGCAATTGATGATAGTGACTGAGAACTAGTCTCAGTTCACTATAATCTGGATCTGGATAGTGTTGAATACTACCAATCTGTGACACAATCGCAGCGATCGCACTGTTTGGTGGTCCCAGGGGGCTGATGCTGGCAGAAAAATCCAGAATAGCATCAGGGGGACAGCCAGCTAGTGCTGCCGCCCAAGCTAAATTTCCCCCATGTGCTTTTTGCCGCATCAACAACAGATCTCCTAAGACTAGACCTATGATTTTGGGGGTGCTACCCTTTCACGGAACAGTTTTCCAGCGGAGAAGGCAGGAACCTTTGTGGCTGGAATTTCCATTTTTTCATTTGTTTTTGGGTTGCGACCTTCACGAGCTTTACGTTCCCGTGATTCAAAGGAACCAAATCCTACTAGCGTTACTTTATCGCCAGAGGATACAGCCTCAATGATCGTTTCTAGGGCCGCAGTTAATACTGCATCTGCCTGTTTTTTGGTAACGCTAGCTTTTTCAGCTACGGCATCAACTAATTCACCTTTGTTCATTTCAAACTCCTTTGGGTTTACTGAAGATTTTCTGGGAATACACGGTTAACATTTTTACGGTAATCTCCGTTTGGACAATTACAAAATCGTCCCTTGGGAGCATTTCCACTTAAAATGGCTGTAAATCCCATAGGCTCGACTTTCCAATGAATCATTCTAAGGTGTTGTAGCCTGAAGTGGATAGATGAAACCATTAATTTATATAGATTTGAGGATTTTTTGTGGTTTTAGGGGGCCCGTGGCACTAAAAACTACTGAAAAATTAGTAATAAATACTCATTTTGATTTTAAACTTGACTAAAATTCCCTTCGGCTATCTCCTTCCCTATGTCTATGTGTTCCAGACGCTACCCTTAGCAAAATCATCACAGGGTAGGAGACACTTCAAGTCGGGGAACCCCCAGGGACAGGCTGCTTCACAGAATCTAAAATTGGCACCGTCAGAGTAAAAGCAGTTTGACTTGGTGGTGTATCGTTTAACTGAAGATCACCACCATCCCCAGATTGGGGAACATTCGGGGCAAAACTCCTAACTTCTAACCGGCAGATGATTGTACGTATTCCCTTGGCGGAAAGAGAGTAAAATTACAAAGATGTAATCTAACGGTAGGCCAATTCGTCACCTTTAGGTTGTTTAATCTCAAGTATCGGCAAGCTCCCCTTTCATTCTCAGGAGATTAATTGTATGTCTTTACGTTTGTTACCTCTGTTGGTTACCGCCTCAATCTTAGTCCCCATGGGGAGTAACATTGTTTTTGCTCAACAGGAGCCACCACCACCACCCACTGAAAATAATCAAGCACCTCCACCACCTAACGGAAATCCAGAACCACCTTGGGTAAAAGATTTGAACCTTAGTGATCAGCAAAAAGAACAGATCAAGACAATTCACAACCAAGAGATCCAAGAAACAGAATCACTCAGAGAACAATTAACAGCAGCAGAGCAACAGCTGCGCTCCCTCTTTGGTAGCGATGCCTCAACAGCAGAATTGCAACAACAACATCACCAAATCCAGAAACTGCAACAAAAACTTGATGACAGACACTTTGAAACCATCTTAGCTGAACGCCAAATACTCACACCAGAACAACGTGCCCAACTAGCTAACTTAAAGCCACCACAGCAAAGACCGTAGGGTTGTGATACTGGGGTGTGGAGGGAGTAGGAAAAGTAATATCTCCCTCATCTCTCTATATATGTCACTGACACCGCTACAATTTGAAGGTAATCATCAAGGGTAAAGTACAGATGTTCAGGCGGCTAGTCCAGTGGCTCAAAAGTTTTTTTCAACGCTTGTTTGGCAGACAGCAAAATCCCTCCCCAGCTAGGGGTGGTGTGCAAGCAGAACCAGCCCCACCCTTGAGTGATACGGATTTAGAATTTCTCTTCACGGAACTTTTGACAGGAGTGCATCAAGCACGGGGACAAGCCTGGGCGCAGAAGTGGCTACATAATATTGAACATAGGATCTCCACTGACCGCTGGGTAGAGTGGTTACAACGTTTTGGGGAAAAAGTACTAGCATCACGTACACCTAACAATGAATTAGCAGCGCGATTGGTACAACTAGGTGAGTTAGATATCGGACCAATTGGGGATTTTGCCTACAGTCTGGGAATGCAAGTTTTGACGCGCAATCAAGGTGAACCAGTCTGGGAATATGACGGACCTGATGCTACCAATAACGAAATTCCCGATGAGCTAATTTCCTCTAACTTCGGTGAAGATCCTCCAGATGGAGACTTCCAAACTGTTACCCAGGATGAATTATTGACGATGTTACAACAGGATGAGAATCTCCGTAGACAAGTTGCTGAGCAATTAGCTATCGATACAGATGATCCGCAGTTGATTATTCAGACTTTGATTAGTCAATCTCAGCCTGATTAGCTATCCCCCAGTCAAATAAGTGTGGCACTGGTAAGTTTACACGTAATTAATGATTTTTTTAACACAACGATAGCTACAATCTAGGAGAGAGAAAATCCAAAAGTGTAGCAGATGCTCAAGTGGCTATCGCAGGGGCTTAATAGGTTTTTGAAGCATCTCTTTGGCAGGCAACAGACCCATACTGCCAAGGAATATAAGGTAGTGGAAAAACCACCCGAACTGACCAATGCTGATTTAGAATTTTTGTTCACCCAACTGTTAGAAGGTGTGCAGCAGGCACAAGGACGACAGTGGGTGCTGAAGTACTTGCAGCGGATGGAAAATCGCATTCCTATCGAGCGTTGGTTAAATTGGTTGCTGATGTTTGGTGAAAGGTTACTAACCTCACCTGCACCAAACCATCAATTAGCAAAGCAGATGGTGCAACTAGGTGAATTGGGTATCGGCAGGATTGGTGAACTTGCATACAACATTGGCATCCAGATGTTGCAGCGGGATGCTCTCACTGAGTATGAGGACGATGAGGAGCAAGATCAGGTGGATAGGACAACCCCACAAGAATCAATACTAAACTCTCCGGGGCTGGAGTTGATTCGCAAATACGGCGATCGCCTATGGGACTATGATGAAGCAGAAGAAGCTAGGGCGATGACCCCAGTTCCCGAAGTTTTGGCGGGAAATAAGCCAGAAACTACAGTGGTAGGGACGCACCACCGAGGGGAAGATGAGGAGTTCTGGGATTTGATGGTTGAGGAACCTACCGCCGCTGAGGTTGATCAAATCAACAGCTTACTGGATTTGATCTTTGAGGAACCCACTGCCGCTGAAGTTGAGCAAATGGACAGCTTCTGGGATTTGATGACTGAGGAACCTCTCCCAGCACCAAGGGAGCAATCCTTAGTGAACTTAGATCACAAAGCCACCTCTGTGCCAGATGATTTGTTGGTAAGGTTAGATCAGGATGGAGATAGAGTTCAGCAACTAGCTGGGGAATTAACAACTACTGACCAAGGACCAACATTTTTCTACCAAGGTCTTCAGCAAGTAAAAGCTAGAGATTTACTAGGGGCGATTAGATTTTACGATCAAGCCATCCAACAGCAACAAAACTGCTATGAGTATTGGTTGAACCGGGGCTTGACTCTGTTTCATCTAGGAAATTTTGCCGAAGCAATCACAGCCTATGACCAAGCTATCGAACTCAAACCCAATTCCTATCAGGCTTGGTACAATCGGGGGGGAACCTGTGGGGAGTTAGGGGACTTTGAAGGGGCAATTGCCTGCTTCGAGCGAGCCATAGAGATCCAACCCCACTACCCAGAACCTTGGTCAAGGAAAGGTTCGGCACTACTGAAGCTAGGGCTACTGTGGGAAGCCATTGCCAATTACGACCAAGCTATAAATCTGCGCCCCCAAGACCCAGAAAATTGGTACTACCGAGGCATAGCCTTGGCTGTGGCTGAGCAGTACTCAGAAGCGATAGCTGCATACAACCAAGCAGTTTACATCCAACCAGACTACCACGAAGTCTGGATTGACCGGGGTGTAGTGCTATTTAATTTAGGTCAATGGGCAGAGGCAATTTCCTCCTGGGATCAGGCCTTGTCAATTCAACCCAACTTATACCTTGCCTGGTTTAACCGAGGTGTGGCATTAGATAACTTAGGACACAGAGAAGAAGCGATCGCTTCCTATCAACAAGCTATTACCATCAAACCAGATTTCCACCTCGCTTGGTATAACCAAGCCGTAGCCCTATTTCACTTAGAACACTTTGCTGCCGCGATTACTTGCTACGACAGCGCCTTGCAAATCAAACAGGACTATTGGGAAGCTTGGTTAGGTAGGGCTACGTCTGCGGGTCATTTAAGTCCTGGCACCTCCAGTATAGTTAGTATTAATACAAATAAACCCGCTTTGAGATTGGGGGGACACATTGGTAAACTAGCCAGCCTAGAGGAAGGGTTGAGATACCTGCGCCCAGATACCCATCCAGAGGGTTGGGGGAGACTACACCTAGCAATTGCTAATACTTACTACGACCAAGGGAGAAAACACCCCAGACCCCGTGAGTATTGGCATCAAGCCGTAGCTGAGTACGACCAGGCACTATTAACCCTGACCACGGAAGATTTCCCCAAATTACATTTAGAAGTTTTACAATCCCTAGCGAAGGTGTTAGTTGGTTTGGGATACACAACACCTGCCCTAGAATTACAGCAACGGGGCATACATTTATTACGCCAATTGCTTGATGAACCCACATCTACCGATGAAAGTAAAAAACAGCTAGCTCTCAAATTTGCAGGTTTAGGTCAATTGGCAGTTGATATAGTCGTAGATGCTGGGGACCTGGTGGAAGCTTGGGAGTTTGCTGAACAGGGCAAAAATACCTGTTTAACCTGGCTGCTTTCTGGTTGGAGTGAGGAGATTTACTCCCCTAGCTACGGTTCAGTTCAACAACTACTCAACCCGACAACGGCAATAATATACTGGCATCTCAGTCCGGCATCCCTACACACCTTCATTATTAAGGATGCAGCCCCGTCCCCAATTTTGCTATTCACCCCTGTCCAAGATGCAGGTAGCATTCCTGAATTACCTCTACCGGAAGCGGTGCAACGGTTACTCGAGTTTGAAAATTGGCTGGAAGATTGGCAGCAACAATATCAGGCATATTGTCAGCCAACATCTGACCAAGAAAGTAAAACTCACCATGCCTGGCGGGTAGAGATGGAGGCAAGACTGTTAAATCTGGGAAATATCCTCAATGTTCCTACCATTGCCCAAGAACTTGAAGGTATCACCCAATTAATTTTAATTCCCCATCGGGACTTGCACACATTACCGATACATGCCCTTTTTCACCTTTCTCCCTCCCCTCAGGAGTTACCAGGTCTAGTGCCAAATTGTACGATTACTTATCTACCTAGTATCGAAGTTGGTCTATCATTGAAACCTGAGCCAGAATGGTACTCTCAAGAACAAACACTTCTGAATGTGGAACAGCCTTACAACGCAGATTTTCCCCCATTGAAATCTGCTAATTTGACAACGGGGACAATTAGCCAGCTGTTCCCTCGTTGCGATCATATTCAAGGATTACAAGTTACTAAAGACCAGGTCGTAACTGCTCTAGCTGCTGGTTATAATATATTTCACTTTACAGGTTACGCTATTAATAATAGCAGTGACCATCAGAAATCAGAATTGTTACTAACAGGTAAAGAGAAGCTGACCCTAGAGGAAATTTGTCAGCAGTCTCTGGCAAGTTATGACCTTTTTACCCTTCCAACCACTGTTACACCTAACCCAGGGGCTTCCCCATCCGGGAAACCTACCCACAGCAGTGAATATGTGGGTCTGGTTACAGGTCTGTTAAGTAGGGGAGTCCCCCATGTAGTTAGTTCAATTTGGACTGGAGAACCCTGTGTTAGTGCCTTAGTAATCATTGAGTTCTATCGGCGATTACAGTCAAATACATCACCTGCTACTGCCCTAGCTGCGGCGACTTTATGGCTGAGGGAATTAACCGTCGGGGAGATCAGAATGTGGTATGAAGAATTGCTCAATCACCTCCCCCCAGAGGAATTTAGAATTAAGAATTATATTGCTACGGAACTCTATAGAATTAGTAAATTAGCCCCAGAGGAAAAGCTGTATCACCATCCTTACTATTGGGCAGCATTGGCGATCGCAGGTCGGTTGAACCCACTTTAGGAAGCAGTTCTTGCTGGAGTGGGGGGAGAGATTGATTACACAATTACAAACGTCGGCTATTTCTGGGGGGAGGGAAGTAGTAGATAATGTGGGTGCAGGTGTATCTGGGGACGAAGATCACTTTTCTTCTTTCTCCTCTCCCTAAATCCCAATTCCTAGATCCTCATATATGCTCTTTTGGTAGAAACGGAGTAACTTGTCTACATTCTCCCTTGGACATTAGTTGTCTGCTCCCTTGGAAAAAGGTGATGTCTATTGCCAATTTGTTTACCCTATAGGTATTTTGCAATTACGCTATGAATTTTGGTCTAATCTTCTGGGCTAATTGTAAAATCAACCTGTTCATAAAGCTCGCTCAAAGGAATTTGGAAATCAATTGATTGCAGTCCTAAAACTGCTGATTCATCTGCTAATTCAGTTAATAGCCATTGATTTTCAGTAGTTTTCACATATTGCATTACATGATATTCATATTGATTAATGAGAATATACTCTTGCAAATTTGGGATTGACCGATAATAGAGAAATTTATTACCTTGATCATAATTTTGAGTTGATTTAGATAAAACCTCGGCAATTAATAAAGGATTCATTACCGTAGTCGTATTTGTGCCTGTGTACATAGGTTCTCCTTGGATTACCATCACATCAGGATAAGTATAAAGACGATAACGAGGTACCCACAGGCGCACATCCCCGATATAAACCTCATAATTTTTCTTTCTTAAACCGAATTTTAAGGAAGCAGCAAAATTAAGTGCAATTTTGTTATGATTCGTTGTGCCGCCAGTCATGGGGACAATTTCTCCATCTCGGTATTCATTTTTATATTCTGCCTGGGCTTCCAATTCTAAGTATTCTTCTGGGGTGTAATAGTATTTTTGTGTTTGGATTTGCATAAAATATATCTCAATATCAACTACTTTTATGCTAATATTCTACCCTTCCTTGGGGAGAAAATGGACTATAAATCAAGGCTTATTGACTTTTTGGTAAGATGAGTTTTCCAGCATGATATAGAATCTGGTTTGATGGGGGAGAAAGGATCTATGTAGGCTCTTAACAGGGACTAGGAAAGAGGAGTAGAGGTGTACGGAGTTTTTTCCAAAAATCAAATAGGATTCCTATATTCTCCTAGCTGGCAAAGTATCCAATTGGCTATACTTACATACTTTTGAGATGTACAGGAATTCTTCTTGGTCAGAAAAAACCTTTGATATCATCGCGGTTCTATAGCTCCCCATGGTCCCCATCATGACCGTAGGGTAGTAAAGCGGAACTGGGAATCCTTCTGGTGATCTAAGATAGAGGTGCAGTCAAGTCAGCTTGTAAAATGCCTTCCCCATTTCCTGGTATGGACCCATATCTTGAAGGCTACCTGCGGAGTGATGTATACAACGCCATTGCCAGTAAAATCCGTGCCTTTCTCGCTCCACAACTGCGTCCCAAATATGTCGCACGGCTGGAAGTATATGTTGTGGAAGATATTTTTCCTGCAAGTGAAATGGGCATTTTATACCCAGATGTTGAGGTATTGCAAATCAGACAACGCCGCGAGGTAACACCTCCTACACCCACATCGAATATTACCACAACCCCACCACCACTAACGCTTCCAGTGATCCAACCTGTCAAAGTCCGCATCCCCACAGTCGAAATTCGGGATACAGCTAACAACATACTGGTAAGCTGTATTGAAATCCTTTCCCCCGTCAACAAACGTCTACCTGGTATTACCGACTATCGCCAGAAACGCCAGCGTTTATATAATGCCAATGTCCATCTGATTGAAATTGACTTACTGCGCCGGGGAAATCGACCATTTAGCCACCCCCATCTTCCAGATGTCCCCTACTTGATCACCTTAACGCGGGCTGGGTCTGGAGTAATTGATCTGTGGCCTGTGAAGTTGCCAGATACTCTCCCAACAATACCTGTTCCCCTCTGCAAAGGTGACTCTGATGCCATACTGGAGTTGCAAGCTGAATGTGATTATATTATTGGACCACCTAGTAGTTATACAATGTGGGCATCATTCTATGGGGAGAAACCTTTGTATATGATTAGAGATGTGAATAAAAAATTAGCAATGGCAGACTTTGTTCAGTTCTATCAATGGCAAGGAGTTTTTCATCAACACGAAGACTGGAGTAAAAGTTTTTGGGAATGGACACACTAAAATGACAACACAAACTAAGGGATTTATTACAATTCTGACAGGTCTTTACTCTTTTCAAGATTGCATTCACTTTCTAGCATCTGTGAGGAAGTTCCACCAGGAACCAATCATGATTTTAATTAACCAAGTCCCCAAGATTTTCTATCCTCTACTCAAAGCTTTCAACAATGTAATCTTAAAGCCTGTACCTGCATACGAAAATACAGTTTTAGCATCTCGTTACGCAAAACTAGCTTTATATGCAGCTTCTGAATTTGAGAAAACTATTTATTTGGATGCTGATATTTGCTTGCTGGCGGAGATTGATGAGATATTTACCTATTTAGATGAATACGATTTTCTATTAACTGAAGATGTTCAACCATTGATCCTTGAAGCCACTAACTTATTGCGAGGGAATCAACAAGAACTTCTACCCCATGTTTTAACAATCCTCCAATCTGTAGGTCTACCATTGCAAGCCGATAGTATACAGTACAACGGGGGTTTTATAGCATTTAGTAAAACAGAGACTACCAGGGTATTTTTTGAGGAATTTCAGCATTATTTTGAAATTGTCAAGAATAATCAAGATAAATTGTTACTCAAGGATCAGGGAGCCTTTGCATCAGCGATCGCCTCTGTAAAGCCAAAGATGAAAATTCTTCCACCTACCTACAACTATTTGAGTAAATGGGAAGAAGAGTATAACATTCAGGAACAAATTAAAGTCCTACACTGCACTTACCCCTATCGACCCCAGTATGCTAAAGATGTTACCCGTTCTCTCTACACAAGGATATTTGACAAATTGGCGCAAGGATTTCTCCCCAATCAGGTAAGAAATCCTTGGCGGCAAAAGTAGAGGAGGGGAGGGAGTAGGGGGAGAACACCCAACACTGAGTCCCCAACCCCTCCCCAGTCCCCATTACCCATTTGGAAAATGAACCAAAAATTAAAAGTCTCACTGCTAGTATGGAACTTATCTACTAACGATGGTTATATTCGTGCATCCTTACTGCAATCAGCTTTAGAAAAGTTGGGGTGTGAAGTAGAAATATTAGGTTTTTTATTTGACAAACATCTCTATAGTGCGATCCCCCCCCACGCTAAAGTTTTGGCAGTGGAAGGTGCTCAATATCCAAAATTCTTGCAGTCAGTTAGAGAGATTTTAAAACATATTGATGGAGATATTATTTATGCTGTTAAGCCCCAACCTGCAAGTTTTGGGGTAGCTTTGCTAAAAAAACTCTTGAGCCACAAACCAATAATTTTAGACATAGACGACTGGGAACTGAGCTGGCATGGTGGTGATGAATGGCATTATCGCCCCACACTCAAACAACTAGGGCGGGATCTACTGAAATCAGATGGGGCACTCAGAGTTCCGAACCATCCTTTATACATTAAGTTAATGGAAGGTTTAGTCTATCGAGCGGATGCGGTGACAGTTCACACCACCTTTTTACAGCAACGGTTCGGAGGCACATATGTAGCTAATGGTAAAGATACATCGTTGTTTGATCCTGATAAATATCATCCGGAGGAGAGCAGAAATCGTTATGGTCTAGCTGGATACCGGATTTTAATGTTTCCCGGTGCCCCCAGACCTTATAAAGGTTTAGAAGATGTGCTCATAGCATTGGCTAAAATCAATCAGCCAGATTTAAAACTTGTGATTGTGGGTGGAAGTCCATACGATGATTATGATCAGCAACTGGAACAAAAATGGGGACGTTGGCTGATGAAGTTACCAAAATATCCAGCTGACGTCATGCCTGATGTGGTAGCGGCTGCTCACATTATAGTTGTACCCCAGCGAGATACCCTGGAAACTCGGGCCCAGTTTCCCCTCAAGTTAACAGATGGGATGGCTATGGCTAAACCTGTATTAGCGACACGGGTTGGGGATATTCCCGACATTTTAGGTGACACTGGTTATTTAGTTGAACCTGCTGCCCCTGAGCAAATTGCCGCAGAGATTCAATCGATATTTCAGAATCCAGATGCAGCTAAGGAGCGTGGGATCAAGGCCAGAGCTAGATGTATAGAGCAATACAGTATAGATGCGATGGCTTCTAGCCTCAAGTCGGTAATTGCTGGTTTAGGGAAAAAATAGGGCGTGATGTAGTTAGCTAAGTTGAGTTTGTTGTCTTTGTTTTATAGTTGAATGGCATTTTGGAAGCGGTCTTGACGAGAGGGAATTTCTAAGGAATAATCTTCGTCAATACAGATTTGCTGGAGTTCCTTAACATTATCAGCTAACATCTTTGTTTGTTTAGCTTGTCCTAGATTTTCTTGGGTATAATTTAGAGAAATCTGAGATTGTTTTAAAAAAACTTGAGTTTTTGAAAGTGAATCAAATTTTAGTAACTGTTGAATTTGTCCAACATTCATGATCCCACTCCGATAAGCTTCTATTGCTAAAGTTTCTAAGATTTTTTGGGGTAAGTCTTGCCAGTTCTGTTGTAGTTGGTTGCCAATATCTTCAGGAATCTCGATAGTCAGAAACCCCACGGATGAATCCGGGGGCTTGAAAAAGCCCTAATCTGACCAGACTAAGTACTTCGCGTACTACGTTATGGGCAAGAGTTAAAGACCTACCAGGGGATGCGTAGCTAGTCCCCTGC
>Ga0209208_10004735_pt1 | contig 19169 bp, 14 predicted proteins | sample S1TSphfallax_3_FD_187694 | JGI IMG/M metagenome (GOLD analysis project Ga0209208, IMG submission 187694) | Host-associated microbial communities from peat moss isolated from Minnesota, USA - S1T2_Fd - Sphagnum fallax MG (SPAdes) (version 2) | ecosystem: Host-associated > Plants > Peat moss >... | reverse complement strand
CCAATAAGCCTTTTGGAGGTGGATGATGATCTCGGGTTTGAAAAATGCAGCCCTTCTTTTCTGAAGGACTTTGCACTATCTTCTCTCAACCACTTTGCACATAGGGCAAACATGGATTCTGCAAGAGAGAAGGCTCCAGAAGCCCTTGGTGACCTTCAAGAGAAACTTCCAAAAAGCTGCACAGGCATTGAGGAGAGACTGCAAGCAGGTTTTGGGCCCAACGAGAAGGCACCTTCTTCTACACACCTGCCTGCGCACCTTCAAGCATCCAAGGGTGAATCTGGTCATGATTCTTTTGGCCCTTGTTTGGTTAGCTTGTCAGAGGCAACTGAGAATTTGAAGGATCTGAGTGGAGCACAAAATGCAGATGGAGATATCAAAGAGACTGGATCAATTTTGGTTGAGGACAGAGAAACTGTGGAGTACACTGATAAGAAACAAACCAAGTTTGTACCTTACAGGGCAGTACCTAATGGCATAGCCAAGAGTATCGATACAACAACAACAAGCAGTACAGATGATAACAGCTCTTCTGAGTACAGAAGATCTATAGAAGAAACCTACAATCCCTTTACAAGCTCATCAAGCTCCATGTCATACTCGGTGTCTGAAAGTCCATCCCGGGAGTCTATAGATTTCAGTCCCTTACACTCACCACTGATGTCCCCTTGGTCACACTTATCATTATCTTGTGTGTACTTCGATTCTTCAGAGAGTGATGATAGCTTTAGGATTCACTCTGTGCAATCCCCCCAACTCAACCCACTTGTTGCTCCATTGCCAATTATGCACTCAACAGCACAGAAGCATTCAGAGGCACAAGTACTGGTAGCTGCGGCAGATGCAGTTGTGACATAAAAGCTTTACATTTGGTGTCAGAAACCTCAAATTTAAGGTAAGAACTTCAAAGTTCCTTTCATCTCTAGACATATTTCTCTGCATATGCTGTTGAAAGTTTTGTTGACAGGTAAGAGAAGCTTCAATTGTGGAAAGCTGTTCTTCAGCAACTTGAACAGAGTGAAAGTGTCTAGACCATCAACAATTGTTCAAATCTACAGATTGATGTGTTGGAATCTACAGAGTTTTTAACTACATGTCTGCTGTAATTTTTGGTGCAGACATACAACACAGCAAGTTGAAGGTGAAGTTTATGCAGAATGGGAGATGGTGCAAATGGATTTTATGGTTGTGATATGCAACTCTTTTGGACAACTAATTTGCTTGTGCATCTTTTCCATTGAAGAAGGCTTAGACCAGTTTAGGATTATGTTACTTACAGAAGTAGGATTAGCAGGCTAGGTGTAGCCACTGCCTTGTTTTGCTTGATTGCTCTGGGTTGAGAATTCCTTCAGGAACTCAATCCATGAGCTGGTACTCTTTACTACTGGCTTCTTGCCAATGTAAATTTTTCCTGATTAATGCGCATGACAAATTCTTTGGCCGATATGAAAATCTTACAGCAGCATGTTTTGTTCCTTGAAACATTCATGGTTGTCTCCTGCTACATTTTAAGAGTTCCAGAACACATGCCAGCTTAGTGCCAAACTTCCTTCCTTGAGACTAAGCTCAGGAATGCTATTACAAGAAAGATTTGAATTGAGGCATGTCCAATGAAGTGTCCAGAGGGGTGTCCAGAGATGATTCAACTCCACCTAAGGAACTGGTTTTCCTCATTCTGAGACAGATATCCTCTCCCCTTTCAATGTGATCCAGAAACCCATATCCAGAAACTAATTCAAATATCTATGAAATCAAAGAGAAAACTCCACAAGGACAATTTGAAGGTAACATGAATGACCACAGTTATAGCCTTATGAAAGTCTGCTCAAAAAGTGTCAGACAATCACCATCATGGATAGCGGTCACAAGCTGCCATGACTACCCACTGTCTACCCACCGTTGGGATCTACTACCCACATCAGCTCCTGACACTGGGATTAGATATGAATATAATAATCAACCCAAAATCTAGGCAAACCATTATGCAAAATCTGAGTCCTGAGTTTCTCTTGCATTTGCAGAAGCAATGGGAAAACTCAGTCATGATGTTGGCTAGCACTCAAGAGACAATTAGTCGTTCAATTCCTTCTTGCATCAAACAGAGACACATGATGTATAGAGAATATAAAGAGATCAACTATCAAAATAACCCATTAGTAAGGACATGGGGGCGTACAACAATATATGAAGAGTTTTGTCTTAAATTGTTCTCCAACGATCTGCATGCTTAGGCGTCTGGTCTCCTGAGCCAAATGGGCCTGAGCTGGCGAAGAGATCAGCCTCATCATCTAATGCTCTAGGAGGTGGGGCTGAAGGGCTGTGGGGGGCAAATGAGTCAAAACGCAGGAAGCTTCCCCCTTGATAGTGATCTTCCTTTGAGAGCCCAGGACTTCCTCCAGAAAACAATGAGCCCTCAGCCGCATTGAAAGCAGAGTTATCTCCAAAGAAGGATGACTCCTTCAACTCCTTTGATGGACTGAAAGAATAATCATCTTCATGACCATTCCCAGCTCTTTCAAACCCCCATATATGATCTGTTCCATCATAGCCTTCACTCCTAGGACTAGATATTCTTGGCCCCATGTCAAGAGAATCTCCCATGAGTCCACTACCCTCCTTCCCAAAACGAGACAACCCCTGAGAGCTTCGTATGTCCAGTGAAGTCTGTGTGCTGAGATTGCTACTTTGCAAACCCCATGAAGCACGGGGGGATACAGTCTTATCGTCATCATGAAATGCCCATGAAACCCCACCATCACCAAAGGGATCGGCTGAGTTAAAAGACATACGTCCTTGGTCCACACTGCCAGTAGGTGAGCTGAAGGAAGTTGAGTTGTTCAGTACATCATGTCCAAATTCCTGTGGATCAACAATATCTACATATCTTCCACTGGGCTTGCTTGTGTTAATTGTGAGTTCACTTACTCCACCTGGCTGTGAGCTTGATCTGGAAAAGTGGTGCTCAGGAGATTCTACCCCATCACTGTCATCTGGAGATGGTGAATTTGAGCGTGACCGCTCTGGCACAGCATGTGTATCCTCCACCTCATCCTTGAAAAGGCCATCACCTAGAGTGGGATTTGAAGAAAAGTCAAAGCCATCATCAAATAGGCTCTCACCATCACCCCAGGGTGCTGATAGGACACCCTTCGGAAGGCTGCCACCCGTTGTCTCATCCATGATACCCTGGACAGTGGAAAACCCTTCATCATCAAACTTATCCCAGTCTTCATCCCAGTCTTCTGCATTCTCCTGGCCACTGCCTTGCCACCCAAAAGGAACATCGGTAGGCACTGGGGCTTTGGGGCGCACCCCAAAACGCCTGGCTCGATCATTCAGCAGTTTCCTCAAGTCATCCAAATGCTGTGAAATGCTGTCAATGTGTGTCTGGAGAACCTTTGCATCACCACCTTTATCCAGTTTTGCAATCGTATGGTAAATTTGCATTTTCTTTTCCTGGATATCTCGGAAAGCTGACTCTTCTGCTTGGAATTGAGAGGTAACCTCCCCTGTTGTTTTGAATTTCCGGTCATACTTCTTGGCCAGCGCATCCACCTCACGCTTATCTGCAGCTGCCCTCTCTATCACTTCATTCAGACGATTGTCACATCGACTCTTGAACAAAATAACTTCTTGTAGCTTTGTACGATACATCTCAGTTTTTTCTTTATAGTCCAAGATCTCCAGGTCCAGCTCATATACCTTCTTATCAGCCTCCTCAGCAGCTTTGAGCTTGGTCTTAAGCATCTCTTGTTCATCAGGGCCAAGCTGATTCAGAAGATGGGCTTCCAGCGCAGGAGCTCTGGATTTATATGGTGCAGGACTGGTGGCCTCTGGTGCCACTGCTTCTGGTACAGTAGGGGGGCTCTGCAGTGGCATTTGCGGTGCTGGAACAGATTGCAGAACTGCGCCCACACCAGGGGCTGGAGGTTGAGCACCAATAGAAATCTGAGAGCCACTCTTGCCAACAGCCTGCCAATTGTCAAGGGGGATTCCAGGGGGAAGTACCGCAGGCATGGGTCGGCCTTCTCTATGCCGTTCCATGAGATAAAGGGCAGTGCAGAACTCCCACTGAGACAGCATGCCATCATTATCATGATCAGAGAGATCCCAAACCTGCTTTAGCACTCCTCTGGGAAGTTTCCAGCTCAAAAAGAGCTCACGTGCCTGCTCTCCAGTAATCTTGCCATCTTTGTCAGTGTCTTCCTTGCTGAACACCCGGGTGTACCGCTGAATATCATTCTGAGTCATTTTTGGCCATGGTGCCCCTATGAAAGGCTGTGCCCCTGGCCCTTGCACTACACTGGAAGTTCTTGACATATTTGTTGCTGCTTGTGAAGCAGTAACTGCAGGTGGTTTTCCCATGTTGGCTCCTGATGTTGGCAGAATTGCAGAAACTCGTGAAAGAGGTTCATGTGAATTTAATTGTGACATAGATGCCTCAAGCAACCCTGCTGAAGGCTGTAGCTTATTCGAAGGTGTTATCAGTGATGGTTTTGAAGGCTGTGCAACAGAGAGCAAATCCCCTGTGGTTGCAGATTCTGTCTTTGTAAAGCTGCTGTTACTGCTAGGATTTGAATTAAACCCAGCAGACACATCTTTCCCTGCCTGAAATCCAGGCCCCTGGAAGGCAGTAGAGGGTAGAGTCTGTGGCTGCTTTGGCATTGTCGTAGCTGCCCCAGTTGAAGGTGTGGATATGGCAGTTGATGTTGGCAGTGAGTTGGGGACAGAGGAAACACCTGGAGAGCTTGACCACAGCCTTGCTGGTGCCAGTGTTGAAGTCTTTGGAGCAAGGTATGAAGAATTTGTGGTGAAAAGGCTTCCAAGAGATGGACGACTCTGCTGCCCTCCTGGGGCTGGTGGGCCATACCCAGGGGTTTGGGAGAAGCCTGTGGGTGCAACTTGCAGCTGACCGGCAGATGGTGGGTAGCGTGACAAACTGTTCTGTGAGGTAAGTTGCCTGGCAGGGGGGGCTCCAAAGCTTCGAGAACCTGGAACTTGAGGTGTCTGCCCTCCAACTCCTTGTGGGCTGGGAGATGGGGTCTGCTGCCCTCCTGCAAAGCCTCCACGAGACCCTGAAGGTCCAGTTGCCTGTGTGCCAACTGCACCTGCTGAACCAGGAGGTGGCACTGGCTGTCCTCCCCCAAACCCTCCATAAGAACTTGGGGGTTGGTGCACCTGCCCTCCACCTCCTTGTGAACTTGGAGGAGGAGTTGGCTGCCCCCCTGTGAAACCTGGTTGTGGACCTGAAGCAGGGGGTGGTTGCCCAAGGCCTGTTGCAGCAGCTGGAACTGGAGTATTGATGCGAGGAGGTGGGATTTGAGCAGCTGCAGGACCTGTTAAAGCTGCTCGCACCATCTCTGGAGTGATATCCCTACCTGCTTGTGCGACAGTCACCAGCTTCAAGGCATTGTAAAATTCAGGTCTGGAGAGGAATCCTGTTCGCCCTTGATCAGCAGATTGCCAAATCTTGGCTAGAGTGACTTGAGGAAGACCTGCACCTTGGAAGAATGCCACAGCCTCTGCACCACTGATGCGACCGTCTTTATCCAGATCTGCCCTACGAAAGTAAGAATCGAACAGCTCCATGTTTGCCATAGTTTCCCGAGCCTGTGGTCTAAGTCTATGCAACTCTCAGACAGTCTGAGTCAACTTTCTGGAACAAAAGCAGGAGTGGAGGCTGGGCACCTCCAGGATCCAGAACAACTTGACCTTCAGAAGAGGTCTACCCAGTAAGTTGCAGTCAAGTTAAAAATCTTCAAAAGAACCATACCTAATTTTCCTGCAAAATCAGGACCAACAAGTTGCAAGATAAGCACTAGTAGTGACCAACCAGTGAGTAAACTTTGATCATGACCTTGCCAAAGTCATCCCACTACTTGATGATTCGTTAGAGTGACCAGGAAGTCTGTCTCAAGTAGGGACTAGGCCTACAGATCAACACAGTTGGAGAGAGAGGCAGCTGGCCGGAACTAGCACCAGTTTATGAGCTCCTTAGCAAAGTTTGCAGTGCACATCACCATGATCACTTGGAAGACAAAAGGAGCAACATTCAGCTGTCTAACTCCATACTTCCAACACAAAAGTTTCTTTGATCCTTGTACATGGTGGTGGAAAACAACACCCCATAACAGATTTCTCAGAGCTTGAATTGCATGGTAACTGATCACGGTCATCCACATTGCTGCACTATCTGGTAGATGCATTCAAAGAGACAGGAGTAGAGTGGTACACACCTTACCACTGAGGTTTGTCAGCATCTGGAAAGAATGCTCTCAATAGCTGTTTCTCCAGTTTCTCCAGTGGCTGTATCTGCACTATATGCCCACATAAGCAGCTTTTCAACTTACACCTTTCAAGAACTCACATGTTTGGAACCAACAGCAATGACAAGGAATGCTAGAGACTGGTCAGCAGTGGCTGGCAACAAGACATCATACAATAGAAGCCTTTCTAAAGGGCTCTGCACCCAACCACTTTCATAAGCAATCCACATCTCTCGGTGCTTCTGCAGATTTGTAAGCTGCTCACTATGGAGCACAGAAGGACTTAAAGCCTGATGAGTGTCACACAACAAATGCCAGCGATTTGTGTGGTCACTACTGACAATAGCCAATATATCTTCCAACTTTTTCAAAATATCTCAATGGCCTTTCTGGTTGGCAATTTTCTGATAGCATACTCTGCAGCCTCAGACATCATCAATCCACAGCTATTGAAACATTAGGCTCTTGTGTGCACAGTAGGTATATCCCTAATTTCCATCTCCAGATCTGAGGAAACAGCTTGATTGCAGAACAGAATATCTCCAGGTTTCCAGAAAGGCTGATTTCTCTCGGCACAAATGGTTGGATGCAATGATTTAAACCTTGAACCCTCAATTCATTACGTCACAACAATATGACTACCATGACAAAGCACCTTAAAAACAGATCTGTGACTGTCTGGAAGTCTTCCATACACTCTTTCAGCCATATTTCAGAGAGAAAGAGTGACAAGAAAACCATAGCAAATAGCAGAAGTGAGGAAAAGTGATATGGAATTCTGAATAGAGAGTGCCTGGAGTGTCAATCTACCTGAAACAAAGATAAAACAATTTGGTCCTGTCTAGACAACCTGGTTTCAGATCCATCCACAACTACATCCTTCAATCCTGGTCATAAGACAACATCAGCCAGGGATCCTGTATATCCTGGTCATAAAACAACATCAGGCAGGGATCCTCCTAAACGGTCCATTAGATCGAAGACGCAGACGTGGAACCAACACGGAAGCTTAGAGAAGCTAGCAAAGCTATATAGGAAACAACACGTATCTGCATATGCTGATGTTCGAAACCTTTCTCTCTGACATCCTTTGGTTTCAAATCTAAGAACCTCCGACGCATTGAAATGATTCAGGAACCCCAACGCTAATGCCGGGGGCCCTAAAAACTAAGGGGAAAAAGTAAAACAAGATTATCACAGATCCCATACCTTCACACTTTCTGAGATCTCGGTCGCAAGAAATGCACAGAACGTCAAGAAGTTATCGCGACGATGTCTCCGCCGCTGCTTCCAAAAAGACAGACCAGAAGGGGGAAAAAAAGCACACAATGCCCAACACCTCTCCACACAGATCACACCGCTCCAGGATGCTGGTGCTGCAATACGCAGAAGAAGAAGAAGAAATACACGAAAGACACCGAAGCCGCAAACGCATAAATGCAATCCATAAACATTCCGTCTCAATAATTGTAAAAACTCCGCGAGATGTTGGAGCAAAACATTGGAGGTCGGGCAAGTGCGAAAAATCTCATTAGGGTACGTGGCCGGTATATGATCTCGTGCTCGTCATTGTCTGGCCCACCAGGGTCCAGGACCAAGTGCTTCTTCCGCAGATCTAGAGGAGCGACGAAATTAGGGTTTGAGGATTAGGGTTTGGAGCTCCATCGTCTTGCCCGTTGGTACTTGTCCTCTGAAGCTGTACACTTCGTGTTCTCCAGAGATGCACTTTATAATGCACATGTATTTGCGAAATGGCCTCGTGGAAATTGGTTTCTACCCAAGTAGTAACTTCTGCCCGCCCTTGTGAGGAACGTGTATGACAAATGCGGAAATCTGCAGATACATGCAAGTAATGTGTTTGACAAAATGCCAACAGGAAATATGCTCTCCTAGACCGCAATGATCAGAGCATATTGCAGTGTAAGAACGATTACGGTGGTGTCATGAAACAAGAAGGTGTAAAGCTTGACAGGGTCGTGGTACTTCGTGTTCCTGAATGGCTATGGCCAGCCCTAAGGCTCTGCAAAACAGGAATCAAGTTCCTGTCCACATGAGTGCAGCTCAGATCTTCCTGTCAGGAATGTTTTTCCTGAATTTGTTATCAGAATGTATGACAAGTGTAGAAGTATGGCAAAATGCTTGATAAAGTGAAATGTGTTTTCTGCTATGATTTCAGGATATGCTCAGCAAGAGTGTACATATTAAAACCGCTTTTGAAGCGTTCTTGCAAATGCAAAGAGAGAAGGTGGTACATAAGCCTGATAGAGATTCCTTCATAAGTATCCTCAATGCACGTGCTAAATCAACAGCGCTTGAAAGGCCCATCCATGATCAGATCATTTACACAAGACTTGAGGGTCAGATAATGGTATCCAAGTTGCACTTGTCAACATGTACTCGAAGTGTGGGAGTTTTGCACAAATTCTCAATTTCACTTCCCTGCTTACTGCATACAGCAATGTCATTCTTCTGCAAGAAAACTATTGTTGTTGTGCTCTATTACTCAAGATGATGACATCACACCGATTATGCCACACTTTTGCAGTATAGTTGATCTTGTTTGTCAAGCAAAAGGGTGGCTGGATGAGGAAACCAAAAGTATTGCCTCAACGCCATTCGAAACAGACGCCTCAGTCTGGGGTGCATTGCTTGTTGCCTGTTAAGTTCGTGTGGCACATTGTACTAGATCTAGACAATGTTCACGGTGCATGCTGCTTTCGGACACCTTTACTTCAGCTTGCACAGTCTAGCACTCAGAGATTACTCTTATAAGATTATTACTATACTCACCATCACCTTGCTATCAAGAATTCTACCACCCTTCTGATGCTCTGCACTTGTGTATATCTGTATGTTTGATGCTTGCTAGCAAATGTGCAACAGTGATGCAGTGAATGTGGTGGTGAGAAAGAGCTGCTGAACATCATGGAGATTTATCATGAGAGTCACTATACAATGGAAAATTGGTCAATTTGCATCATATAAAAACTTCAAGGCGACCAATAGAATATTGTTAACATTTAATCTTTGCATGCTCCTCGCAAGATCACATTGAATTTGTAAGTACCCTAAGCACATCTGCCCTAAAAGGGCTTGCAAACAACAAAGGCTCTGAAAATCAATTTGAGCTGCATAAAGGGGACATTTTATGTATAGTTTTCCATAAGAAGAGAATTATTTTTCCAAATATTTCAAAAAACCAAAAAGATATGAAAACACTTCATTTTTTTTATTGTCAGCATCACAATGTCCTACCATGTCCTTAGTGTTTTTATATTGCTTTTTTGTTGGAATTTTCACACAATTTTCTAAAATGAAATTTTCATTTACAGATTTTCTAAGGAAGCAAACAAAAGCATGAAAATGATTTCAGAATGTCATTTACCATAATAGCCACTATACACCACCACTTGATTTGCATAATCAAGTATCACAAGCCAAACCCAGTGTTAAAATCACGGTTCAGATTTAAGGTTTTGGATATTACATCTTTGCAGAACACAGCATGAATACTAAATACATCACATACTTTTTTATCATTATTGTATACAGCCTTCACACCTCATCTTCAAGCCATGCCATTCCTCTTGAATTCCTGTGCTGGTTTGGATCAATTTTTTCTGCACCAATAGGTTCTAAAAACCACTGGATTTCTCAGTCAGAATCTATATGTGATTCAGCTCTTTACTTTGCCGTAAACTGTGTGCTTGGGGTTGGGCATTTGCAAAAAAATTTCTCCCATGATGAGGAGTTTTGAGGGCAAAGAATTGCACCCTTGGGACAAGGATGGAATCCTTCTTACGTGAAATCTCTGTTTTTGAACACAAAGGGACCAATCATAGTCCAAACTGCATGAGACAAACCACAACCAAGTTCATCAAACAAATACATTCCTGCAAATAGATGCTAAACCAGGGAATGTCTTCTTCAAGATTAGTTTTCATCTCAACCTTGAAAAGCTCTCACCTTTCATTTCATGGCAGGTCTGCTATCTTCTGACAACAAAATCCTCAGACAGAAGACAGGAAGTATTACTTACTGTATAGTCCCGCAGCTAACCACTCATTCACAATCTTTACCCATGTGCTGGACCATCCAACGTCAATGCTCCACCTGCAAGAGAGTACATGTAATCAATGTTGCAGCCCAAACAACAAAAAGAAGATCTTGCAAAATAAGGCAAGAACATCATAACATCTTCTAACACACGAAAACACATCTAGCAGCATCCACAGACCTTTCTATTGTGAAGATATTGCAAGCAGACAAGAACATCATCATAATGATTTCTCATACTAGGGACATGTTTTTCAAGGCAAGAACATCATAACGTCTTCTCACACAATGAAACACATTCCAGGGGAATCCACACCTTTCTATGGCAAGTTCTTGCAAGTAGACAAGATCGCATCATAATGTTCTCTCATACAAGGAACAAGTTTATGAAGGAGTGCACTCACACCTTTGCATAGTTTGGTGCAAGTTCCAGCCAACGAAAAGCATAGCAAAGTACATTGAACCCATGGCAAACACAAAATGGAAGAAGCCATAGCTGTATGGCACTTGATCATCTGTCACATTCTCTTCATCCTTTGAGAACTGCACTTCAAAAACCATCTCCAGTTTCCCATATCAAATACAATTTTTGCTCCTGAAGACAACAAGAGGGTTGACATCTGTTCATCTTCAAACATTAACATGCATGCATGGAGCACTTTGAATTGGAGTTCATCATCTTGATACACAGTCTACAAGATTGCTTTCAAGATTGGAAGCAGAAAACACCAGAATATTTTTTGAAGTACTTGCCTTGTCAGACTTTTATGCATGCTTCTGAACAGGAAAACCGTGAGAGAGAAACAAGTACCGAGAATGATGCAGAGTCCAATCCAGTGGTGAATGTTGCGAACACTATTGCAGAAAATGCAATCAGAAAACTCTGCAACAGAGTTACCAAATGCATCCACCAGGACATAAATCACCAATTACAGATTGTTACAGCAAAGTCTTCAATAACAAGGGAGACATATTCTAGTTAGAGATATCCCTATACAAATCAAATCACAAGAATAGTATGTGAACAACCCACTCATCTCCACAATATATGCAAGTTTCTTAGCATCTTTAGATTTTGACAGTGAACAGAACTTACAATAACGGTGAGCCAGTCACCTCTGCCAGTTTGGCGTGGACGTGTGTTACAAGTGGCTGACAAGGGTTCACTGCAGAATAGGCCCTTCAAAATCAGCAGCACAATACTGAAATTTGACAGAAACAAACCCTATAACAGTAATCACACCTTGAATCAAACTATAGAAGATTGTAGGTCAAGAGAGATGGAGAAGTTGAAAGACAGAAATATCAGTAGAGAATGTACCTCATGATGGCAGACCAGCAAAGGAAAACTATGTAGAGTGCCATGAGGCCAGAAGTCAAAAGACCTGCATTCACCTGAATTCACATACCCTTCCACTAGATGTAAGAAACAAAGATAGAAAAGGACTCTCTGCACCTTAAAGAGCAGAAGGAGGGGCAATGGAACATCTCTACTTTTCAATGCAAGGAAGAAAGCATGAGACGACAGGAAGTGGAACATCAGGCCATACCTTAGAGTGCAGAGAGATAGCAGTCATCCCAATAATCAGGATAAGAGTCCAGGTGATGAAGAAGATGTTGAGCCCACATGTGACATGTGGTGCAAACCACACAAACATCAACACAATTCCAACTAAGGACAACAGATATGCTGTTGCTGATACTGCCATCATTGGTAGTCGACTGCAGCCATAATCCATGACCAAACTCCTCATAAAATTAGCTTCTTGGTGCAAGAAAACTTCCACTACAAAAAGGGAATGCCCAGTAAGTCAGCATCTACCCACTGACAGGCTTGGTGGTGGTCAAATCATGCTACTGTACTCAATGGCATTGGCAAGCAAACAAGAGAACCAGAAATAACCTACCAGTTGCGTTCTTTCTTCTCAGAGAGCCAATCCTCATTCCAATAGTACACAAAATTGACAATACTTAGAAGCTGGATAACTAGAAAGATCCTGCAAAAGACATAGTCACTGGACAAATCAGGAAAAGACATCTTGTCATAAAAAGTAGACATTGCCTCATTGATTGCAGATGAAATCAAGAGAACGGTGGAAACAGAAACAAAGAGGTGAGTCAGGAAGAACACTTACCCAGCACCAAATCTTGCAATCTCTCCTGCATAGTTGCAACACAGCACAACTTAGGTTCTCATATTTGCTGCTGAGAATCAAGCACGCAGAGCAAATAAGCACTACAACTACAAGTGCCTTTCAACCATGCAATACTAGAAAGATTGCTCACTCCAGCTCATACTTGCAATGATCCTCTTCTCTGCTTTGCAATGAATGATCATTCTGAGTAGATATTCAGTAAGAAAAGAAGTCAAAAGAACATAGAGCGGCTCACCATAGAGCTGGATGAAAGCTGAAGGAATCAAAAAGGGCACCACCACAAGCACAATCCACATTGCACTCTTGATGGGCCACCAGCCAGCATGCCATGCATCTCTGGGATCTTCCTTTCGTGATGTCCCTACTGTAGTCAGATACATTGTGAAGAAAAATACCTGCAGGAGGATTTGTCAAGGATCTTCTTTGAAACTACAAAAGCAATCTTCAAAAGGCGCACATGAGACATGCAGTTCAAACAATCCTTGAAATGATTAGAAATGGGAAGAAGATCTGCTGAGATAGTAATGAGTTTTACAGAAGGTGTTGATGTCATTCAACTAAGAAGTCCATCCAGGCTCAACCAGGAAGAGGATACAAAGCAGCCCAAGCTGAGTCGAAGCACACCTTCTGAGCCGATGCAATTTGCCTCTCCTCCGCAATTACTCAAATCTGCACACATACATCAAACCCTTGAGGAATAGATCTCTACCAAACAACACACACACACACACACCAAGCCTCTCTTGTTTAGAACAACTCCCTGACATCAAGAACTTCAGTTTTTTTCAGTGAACCATGTGCTGTTAGAAATGAGAAATGTGTGCAATCAGCTTGACACTTTTCAAATTTTGCTGGCAGAGATGTTAGAAGACAAAATTTTAGTGAGATAGGTTTGCTGCTTCAAAGGTGGACCGAACTTCTTCACCACTGCCATTCCAGATACTACAAACCCTAAACCAAATCCTTTTCACTCCCAGCGCTAGGGTTGTGATTCTTACAAGACTTGATAAGTCTTGCACAAGCTCAAATAAGATGCAGTAAGTGGTACACACTTGAGAAGAGAACTGGAAGGGGGGAGGGAAGAGAGAAGCAGGACTAGATTCATGTCAAAGAAGAGTGATGGCCAGATCAGAGGACAGTAGATCATGCTGCAGCAGCAGAGGACGTCAAGGAAGAGGATGGTGATCAGCTGCTTACTGCTAAAACTGGAGAGGGCTTTGTGGCTGTAGTCGCGAACCATCCAGGCAAGGATGTTGGTGAAGAGGAACAGAATGCCATAGATGTACCTGGCAACCATACGGTTTGGCCCCACGCATGTTGCTGCCAGGCACCCTGCACCACCCCAGCACATTTTTCCTTGCCACCTCCTTGTTCTAGCAACCGTATTGGTGAGCTCATATGCCTCGACCACCTCTACTGTAACCAGACTAGTGGATTGATCTCAAGCTGAGCTCGCTCCATTTCTGGTTCTCGACCCTCCTAAAGCCTTGGAAGCTTTTACCCTAGAGAATCTACTTCTTCTCTGGTGATCTCAGGCTTAAGCACCAACAAGCGCCCACGCAGATGGGTACAAGTCCTTGATCCTCTTCTGTATATCATGAAACAAGCATGGTAGCTCTCTGCCTCGAGGACCTTGCAGTATTTGATTCCGAAGACCAAAGTGAGCTCCCCGAGTGTGTGCCAAGTTTAAGTCCACGAGCTCAATGGACTCTTATCTGGTCCCTGAGCTTATATGCCGCAATGCGCAAATTGTATCAACGCCTCGACTTTTAGGAGGCAGCAGGAAGCTGCTTGATGCTCAATAAAAAAGGGCAACAAACACACTAAGGGCAAAGACAATAAGACTGCTACAAAGAAGAACCAGACAACAATCACATGAGACTTTGGCAAAACCTCGAGCTTTGTGCACTGGAGCAACAACTTGCTTCGAATTCAATTCGACCCCACAACTGTTGTGTCGAGCATCATGGGTACTCACTCGCGGTGATGAAGGTAGCTAGCTAGCTAGATAATGAGCTCTAGTACTTCAATCTGCAGATTGAAAATCCAAAACTCCACACAGAGAAGAACTCTGCAGCTGCCGCAGTAGCAAGAATATTACTAAGAACAAACAGACCTGCACTTAAATGATTGCAAGTTTCTGGAGCTGGAAAAAATCAAGGAACAAAAGCCGCGAGAGTAAGCAGGAAAACAAAATTGTGGGTAAGGGAAGCAAGTACTTGCACTGCAGATCGCACTCACGATCAGAACATTAAAAAACTGAAGCCGGATTAGAAGCAGCTACTGCTACTGCGACGAGACAACACAGACTCAAAAACGGTTCAAAAATTTCAGCGAAATTTTCTTCACTAGCTGATCGATGGTCTACTACTTAAAGGTGGAAAATGTCAGGAAACAGAGAGAGCAACTAAAATGTGAAGAGAGAAGATTTCATTTCGAAAAAGCCGCGAAAGGCGAACAATACAGAACAAAGGGGTTTGTCTATTTCGAGTACAAACGGCTACTTGCTTGTAATACTGCGTGGGTGGGCCAAGGGTCCGGTAACCATCGGCGATTTCTTTTCTACATTACCTGCATGTTTGTATGGATATGCAAAAGTATATACAAGTATGGAACGAACACTAATCGTTGTATACTTATGATGCATTCACACTTGATGTTAAATCAATGTTAAATGTGAATCTAAGTGGCACTCAATGTTAAATGGGTGATAGCTTAATGTTAAGAGAATAGCCCTGGGCACATGCGTGCTTTCACGGGCTTATAAGCCTTCCTTAGCCTACATCGAGGAATGCATTGACAATGTAGATGGCTTCTCACACCAAAGCTAATACTTGGTTAGCCCATGAGTTTCATGTTCAATTTAGCTTTTCAAGTTTACCTTCATGTGGTGATTTCCATGTGTTATTTTGATTTACAAACCATCAAAACCAAAATTTTACACATCTGTCATATTTTCTTTCACCACTATTGCACTATGTAGCAAAAAAAACAAGTAAGGGTTGTTGTGGTTTCTAGAAAGCCACTCTCCAAAGAGGCATAGATAGTCTTGAAGATGGAGAGGGATTTCAACATCCTAGTTTTTTGCAGATGTTCTTTCATGCAAATGATCAAATTATTTCCACTATGATAGAAAAGATGTTGTTACAAAAGAAAGAGAAGAGAGAGAGACTACTCAAGGAGATTATAGAGCAATGAAACATTTTCATTTTTGTTTGACAAGTTTGAAGAAAGGTAACTAATGAAGAATTGGGAGGCTTTTGTTGCAACTATGAACAACTCACTTTCTAGGTGATGTGCAACATACTTGAGGACAATGCAGAGACAAATTCAATAAAATGAAGGACAAGTACAATTTGGAGAAAAAGAAGACCGACATCACATGTGTTCCACCTTTAGATTAGCCATGGTATGAAAGATTGAATTGTTTATTTGTTGGTACTACCAAAATAGTTGGGATACCCCAAGGTGTTGATTGAGGTGTCCACACTATTCATAGAGAATTTGAAATATTGAATCTTTCTAATGAAGATGACAATTCTAATCATGAAGCTCAAAAGAGGCCTACATCTCTTGAAATGCAAATGCCCACATTTGGAAATGGATTTGTACCTTCAACATTTTGTTTTTATACACCAAGGATTAGGGCATGCAAATTGTTTAGTCTCCAAGGTTAACCAAACAAGAAGTTGGAAAAATAAAAATAAAAAATGGATGTAGGATATGGAGTAATTGTTGATGTAATCAAGGAATTTTCAACTAATGTGCAAGAAATTGAAAAATTTAAAATAGAGATGACTGAAAGGATCATTTCACAAATGTTACAAAGTGAAAAAGAAAATAAACAAAAATGGTTTTACACAGTCAACTACAAATTGCAACTATTTTTGTTGATGTGTTGAAGCCCAAAAAGGTGGTTTTAACAATTGATAATGACAATTAAGTTACTTCAAGTCATTCCCATTTTTTTGTTTCTATAAAATAGTGGACTTGATATTGATTTGTTTTTATTTGATTTGGATACCACAAGTTCATTAATAAAGATTTGATTGTATTTACAATTTGAATGACAATTTGATTTTCATTTTCCTTCATTTATTTCAAACTCACGTTCATTGCAATTTGAGATTATTTATTTGCCAATTCCAATTTGGTGTGAGATTCCTTAAGAATTCCAATGATTTTGGGGCATTGAAATCATCAATATATTTTGGATCTTTTTAAAAGATTGGAAGGTTTGAGCCCCCCCTCCCCCAAAGTGGTGAGATGTGATGATTTTTTTTGAAATGATGGTCAATAGTGGGATGTTGGTCCTTGAATGAACTTTGGGTTGCAATTTATAGACGCCACCAACGTTGGTGGGATGAGTATTTTATTTCCTCTTACACATAATGAAGTGTTGTTGATTCAAGTTAACCAAATACCAATATGTTAATATTAATCATAAATTCAACCCATCATGTACTATGGCTTAAAAATCCAACCTTCAACCAATACCATAATACAATAATTATGGCCAAGCCCAACTATAATTGCCATAATTGTGATGGAAAAAAATAAAAATGGAACATTAAAATATATATCATTTGTCAAAATGGCATTAGATACCATATTACATGGGCAAGTTTAACCATAATTGCCCTAATTGTGATGGAAAAAAACAAATCTAACAAAATATATATGTAGTCGAAATAAAATTCTCAAATAAGATAAATAATTCAACAAACATGTTAAAGTGGCCAAGGTACTATGGTAAAGACAATTGGAGCCATTATAATGATTGATCAAACACCCATTATTCATACAAGGCTAGTTTCAACCTTTTTCTTTCTATTTTAGTTGTTTCCTTTTTTTTATGAGCATGCAACAAATGGGCACCAAATCCATCTAGGTTTTCCCTTTTATTTTTTGACATTACATGCCTTGGTTATGGTTGATTCCAAATTTCACTAAAATTGTGAAACACACAACATGTTATCATCATTTTTGATGTTTTATCACTATTACAAAATGCATCCTAATTCATTATAGGTTTCACTAGATTTTGAGTGAATTTGGACATTTTTACTTAGTGAAATTATTTAACCTTCTAGTGAATGGGGACTAATTGCGATAGACAATGCACCTTGTTGGTACCCAATGAAACAAAGTTACTCTAAAATGGAATACAAATTTACCAAACCATTCACTTGTTAGTTAATTAACTAACTAGCATGGAAATCAATTAAAATTTTAATTATTTAATATATAATATTATTGATAATTTCATGATTTTTTTAACCTACGATTTATTGATAGGTGTCACTACCTAGGCTAGGTTAAAAATTTAACCTAGGTAAGTAGGCCAAATAATCAACCTAGGCACCTATTATAGGAATTCAACAGGAAAATATTCGGTCAACATACCATTATTGACCACACACAACACCACTCATGAAGTTTGATCCTTTGACCTTTGGCTTTTAACCTTTGGAATGGAGGCAAACACCTTTAACATCAAGTCACCCCATTTGTTGTGATAATGTGTTACATTACATTTTATTTATCAAATGTTTAATTTTAAACATTACAAAACCATAAACTTTGAAAATTCATATCTTACTGAGATTTTTTTCAAATGAAATGAATCGAATTTCTTTTTTTAAAATTTCAATAATGTACATAATTACATTTATTTCCTTTTGAAAATTTAAATCATTTGAACAAAAATAAAGCTGAATATCATTATTGAATAACATTTCAACGACCATTCTTTTGAATTTTTTTTTAATAAATGAATTTTTTTTGCTGATATATTAATATTACCTATGTTAAGCTACTTTCAATTATTATATGATTATTTTTCATTAATTTAAATTATTTCACCTTACATTATTTATGACTATTTATGGTTATTTCAAATACTTTAAGTTATTTTTGGTTATTTCACCTTAGGTTACTTTTGGTTATTCTAAGTTACTTTTGACTATTTAAACTTATTTTAGCTTAACCTATTTTCAATTATTGTAATTTTTTGGGCTATTCTATGTTTTTTGGTTATTATAAATTATTTCAGTTTCGGCTACTTATAGCTACTATAAGTTACTTTTGGCTATTGAAAGTTATTTCACCTTATGTTATTATTGGCAATTTTAGGTTATTATAGGTTATTTCACCTTAATTACTTTTGTTTATTATTTCACCTTTAATTTATTTTTGACAATCCTAAGCAATTTTAATATATGGTTATTGGTTGTTATAATATTAAGGCTATTGGTGGTTATTAATGGCTATTGATAGTTATTCTATCGGTGGCTATTCTATTAATGGCTATTGGTGACTATTTTAGTAATGACTATTGGTGCCTATTACATTAATGGTTATTGGTGCCTATTGTATTAATGGCTATTGATGCCTATTGGTGCCTATTTTAATAATGACTATTGGTACCTATTGTATTAATGGTTATTAGTGCCTATTGGTGCCTATTCTATTAATGGTTATTTGTGCTTACTTTATTGGTGGTTATTCTATTAATGATTATTAGTGGTTATTTTGTTAATGGCTATTGGTGCCTATTCTATTAATGGTTATTAGTGCTTACTTTATTGATGGTTATTATATTAATGATTATTGGTGGTTATTTTATTAATGGCTATTGGTGCCTATTCTATTAATGGTTATTAATGTTTACTTTATTGATGGTTATTAT
>Ga0209208_10004734_pt1 | contig 19170 bp, 18 predicted proteins | sample S1TSphfallax_3_FD_187694 | JGI IMG/M metagenome (GOLD analysis project Ga0209208, IMG submission 187694) | Host-associated microbial communities from peat moss isolated from Minnesota, USA - S1T2_Fd - Sphagnum fallax MG (SPAdes) (version 2) | ecosystem: Host-associated > Plants > Peat moss >... | reverse complement strand
GATTTTTCAATAATTATTTTAATAATGTTAAAAAAACAAACCTAGTAAACAAACTTCACCCTTAGTAAACATTTACACCATATAGTGAACCATTTTCACCAATGAAGGTAAGGGTAGTGAAATTACAGTGAACTTAATTCACTTTTATGGTTGCATAGTGAAATAGCCTAGTGAACTTGGGCCGCATCTCCTAGTAGTGATTTGAGCATGAAACTTTGACTATTTTTGTGTTTTGGCACATTGTTGTTCATGTACCAAATTGTAGTTCGAGAGTGTAAAGTTGGCCATTGCCAAATTTTGTGAAATTATTTGTACAACCTTCAATCCATGATGTTAACTAACATTTGTAGAATATGTTCAAGGCATAAAAGAAATTGAAAACCAATATGTTAAAATTCAATTCAAGGACTGATTTTAATGATCACCACTAGGCATTAGATCTCTTTTTATCTCACAAATTTTGCATATTGTTGTGTATGGCATTTTTTTTAGTTCACTAGCTATGTTATGCAATCTACAAAATTTATGAGATTTTGATTGTTTGCTTCTTACAATGCTTATATGATTGTCAAATTGCTTGAAATAGGTGTGGAGCTTTTTGTTATTTCATCTATTTGAGGTGTCACTATGTTGGTTTGTGTATTGTTGTGTTTGAGTTTAAAGCAAGTTTGAAATAGATGCAATTCCTCTTGCTTGTGGAAATTGAAATAGTCTCACACCTCATGCATTTGTAAGTAAATTATCAAGCATGGAAAATTAAGTAATCATATTTTGGTTTAGTATGATGGCAATCCTTTCCAAAGTTGTTATTGCCATATAAGCAATAGTGGGAGCTTGAAGAATGATGTTATTGTTTTTGCTTTCTTCACACATCCTTATGTCTTCGTTTGCCTTCTTGCAACCTTGTAAATCTTTTGAAGGTGGGGTCACATTGGGGTGATGCTTATAACATCAAGTACATGCACCCCATTATTGTCAAAGTTATTACCATCACCACAACTTTGCTTTCATTTTATCAATGGTGGCATCTTCTTTATGTCATCTTACAAGTTTGCCCATTGAGGTATGTCTTTCAATGCATACCAAACATGAATGAAAGTCAATGCACTATGTGTTAATTGGGTGTTTGATTTTGTACAAATCCAAAACATTTCAAAATTTATCTTTAATTTCTATCTTTGATTCACAAAGAGTAAGCACAATATTGTAGTTTCTTATGATATTGGCAACATCATGCTTGATGATTTGCCTAATTTGTTTTTAAAAAGCCCATAAAAATTGGAGCACAATTAAAAGGAAAAGACTCGTTGAAATGATTTACATTTTATCCCAAAATGTTGTAGAATTTTTTTATATTCCTTATCACTAGGTTTTGTTATACATGGAGAAATGAACAACACAATTGACACTCCTCTCCATGATGAAATTCTTATTTTTAAAAAATTTCAATTACAATTACAAAAGGTCATTGGCTATTGTAGATGTTTTGAAAATGTTTGATGATGCCATTTCTACTAAGGTGATATTAGAAATGTATTGTAGTAGGACCCCTTGATGAGGAATGTGGAGATCATTTTCCCAAAGTTTTGATGGTTAATTAGTTTGTAGGTGCAACAATGGGGTCCAATTACAACCATTTTTTTGTGTTGACATTTTTTTTAATGTTGTTAGGTGTTTTATGTAACATCAATGGAGATGTTCTTAACATTTTGGGAAATTTGTTAAGAGAAAATATAATTTTTCTAGAATAAGCTTTCCAACCTTGGAATGTAAGGAAATGAAACCTTATTTTTCAATGTAATCTAAAAATAGTTACACTTAAAATGAAATTTGATGCAAGGGCTTTTGGGGGCTTAGAAGATCCATTAGCTTGTTAAAGTGCTTTCCAAAGTTATTGAAAGCTCTATTTTTAATTTTTATCTTTTTGAATTTTCTTTTCTTTGATTTTTTGTTTCTTTTCCCATACATACAAAACATTTACACACTATGACAAAATTTTGAAAACCATAAAAATTTAAAATTCAATTGATATAATCTATTAAGTAGTAAAGTAATTAGAATGAAAGGAAGAAGAACTTGATAAGTATCTTGCAAAAATTATATAATAATGAATCAAATGATGGCATATTATATATTAAAGAAAGTGAAAAAAAAGAGCAAAAAATTAGTTATTTGATGGAGCTTTTAGAACAATGGGTGTTTTTTTAAAATGACACATAATTATTACCTCTCATAATGCAAAATGAACTAAGGGGGAACAACCAACACACATAAAAAACACATTAAAGCTTTCAATTTTTCCATCATAAAATGCATAAATAGAAGTAAATAAGTAAACAAAATATTCTGATTTTTTATTGAAAGCTTCATTGATTGATGTAAAAAAATTAAATTTTTTTTCACCTTTCACAACAAAAAAAAATAGCACAAAATTGAGAAACTTGAAATATTTGGTAACCCTAAAAGATGTGAAAAAAGAAAAAGATGTGAGGAAAAATCTTTTATTTTTTAATATAAAGAAATGATGACTATTTAAAATACCTTTTTAATATTTGAGGCACTTGTTTATGAAATATCAAAAGGGTCAGATAAAGCTTGGGATATTTGTTTGGTTTAAGGAAGAAGAATAAGGTTTATAATTTGTCAAATATGTGATAATGTTAAACATATATCAATGAAAATATCTAGTTGGACAATATGACATTGTACTCCCAAGATAAAAGATAAAAGGTCAGTAACTTTTATATTAAGCATTTTTCCTTGTGGTTTGAATACCAAAAGGGTCAAATTGGAATCCAAGTAAAATTAAAGGTTAATATTCTTATGAAAAAATGCCAAATGTAGGCCAAAATGGTTAAATCACATGGGTGATTGCAAAATATGGTGAATTAGCTATGAAAAATATTTTAGAACTCATACAAAGTTCATTTGATAAGTTAAAATGATAATCGTATTGTGATATCATCGCTTAAATGAAGGATTACAAAATGATTAACAATTTAATAAAGTCTATGTGAATAAACCCCCAATTAGATAACCATTTCATGTGCATATTTTAAAAGAAAAAACAAAAACAAAATGATTGTGGTATGGATGTTTAAAAAAAGTTCCAAATTAAAACGCTTCAAAATTTTTTAAAAAAAAATGAAAAAAAAAATTTCATTTGGTTTAGGTGTCTTGAGTATTTTTTTTGTGGCAATGTTTATTACGTTTTTATAAGATGTTCAAAATAAAAATGATATAAAAGATGCCCCTAAAAATGGCATGTTTTGAAAACTAACCCTAAACCCAACTTCAAAAGTTCATTATTTTATTTGAACAAATTTTTTTTGCATTAAATTATATAATTTTTCTTATTGAAGTTAACAATCTTCAATGTAAAAATTGAGCACACCATATGAACATTTTGTTCTTTCACATCTCAATAACATCTTTTCATAGGATATGATGGATGAATATACTTGGATTCCAAACCAACCCTTTTGATATTCCATACCTCTTACATATGAGCCAAAAATCAGCCTTGGACCCTATACCAAGACTAGGTTGGTGCGAGTTTAATAAAAGATTTCATGCCAATAACAAGTTAAATAGTTTAAAAAAAAAAAACCAATACCAATACTGTGAAAATATGAATGAAAAAAAAAATCCAGTAGGGTAAATAGACCAATGAACACTCACACTTAAGAATTCAAAGAATGTTGAATCCTCACACATTGTTTTTCTACTTTTGAATCACACTTAAGAATTCATCCTCACACATTGTTCTTCTACTTTTGAACCTCAATGAACATTTGTAGCTTTTCACCTAGTGCTTCCAATGTCACAAAAAATTCTCAATTTGATAAAAGAATTGCAGAAGATATGGGATGTTTGGTGTAAAGGGGTTCGATGTTCAGTAATGGGTGAATTAAAAAAATTTAAAGTTTCAAGCTTAAGATCTTTGATTGATGCATTTGGAATAGAAAGAAGTTCTGTTATACCCTACTTGGCGCATCCATCAGGTCTTAAATAACTCAAAACGGACTAAAAATAAAAAAGATATAGGATTGGAACTAAAGAACAATCTAGACCTATAAAATTTGAAAACTTTGAAGTAAATTATCAGTCATCCTCTTCCTTTGTTTTCTGCATTGCTCCTTTACTTCTGATGCTGAAATAACATTTGTAACCCTCTGGTTTGCACATCCAATAACACAAAATAGCTTAATTTGTTTAAGGAATGAGAAAAATATTGAAACTGTTTGACGATAGGTATGTGTTTGGTGATAGGCAGTTTTACCTTACCTTATACCAATTGGTCTGCTCAAAAGTTGATGCCCACCAAACATTGGGAAAAACCACCTCCTTGTGAATTTAATGCACTTTTGTACAGTATTCCTGGATTTCTTTTAATATTAGAAGAGCATACCTTTTATCTGTCAGTATTACTTTCTCTAGATGTGAGGTAGTTATTTTGAGATCTATGCATCATGCACCATTGCCTTTTGGATTACAATTGTTTAATTCGTGATTTGGGTCATGCTTTATGCCCGGTTCACCCCCAGAGGAACAGGTGTTTTCACAATTTGAGTTTAGGCTGACACCTTGCCAAAACCCGTTATTTGTGGGAATGCCCCCACCTACACTTCAAAATCTTCATCAATGAAAATACACCTATCCCCCTTTGAAACCTGCTTCAATTAAAGTAATCTCAAGACTAGTCCGCATGTTTTGGCTTTCATAGATTAAATCTCTGACACAAATGTTGACAAGATTACAAAAAGCACGTTTTTGTCTTCGTATGGTATGATGAGCATAAATGCAGGTGAGGCGGCAGGAGTGGGACGCACCTTAGTAGGTGTAAGATTCTGTTGTTCTTTGTAAATACCCGAAATAGAGGTTATTAAAAAAATCAAAGAACCGTCCCCACTGGGGTAGAGAACAGCTTCCTTCTTATTTACCGTTAAGATCTCCGTCCAATCCGGACACGAGGTACAAGTTTCGGCGGACGCGGGTACGATGGCATGACGTTGACTTCTATCAAATATTAAAAAATTCATTCCACACGGACAAGATAAGACATCAATTGAGGTCCATAAAGCGGCGTGCCAAGTTTTGACTTGGGTTTGTCCGTGGCCGCTAAACGAACGCGTTAATAATTACGACGGCAGAGAAAACGACGTGAGGACTAACATACCGACTCGCTTTCACCTTGCCTGGTGGCTGTTTGTATAGTTAACTACGCGCAGTCTGAAGAACAACGACTTGCCGCCGCTGCTTATATAAACATATCTACATTCTCCCACATCACCACCACCAACATCATCATCCTCAGAACGCCCTGGGCTGCATCGCCAATTCCTCGCTCTCACAACGCTCGGGGCCTTTCGATTATTTTTCACACTTCTCCCTGCATGCTACCTGCGCGCTTGCTCAAATCTTTCGATTCTGATTATCAATTTTGGCGCGCTTGCTCAAATCTTTCGATTCTGATAATCAATTTTGGCGCGCTTGCTCAAATCTTTCGGTTCTGATGATCAATTTTCCCGCCGTAGGAGCCTTTCAGTTCATATCGGACGTACGTGATAGGCTACATTAAGCTGAGCTCTGCTTTGTTTTCGGAGGCAGATCTACAACTGACTATTGGATTCCATCCCAAACCTGTAAGTTGTAGTATGAAATATTCCGCTGCTCTCATGTCTAGAGGCAAAGTTCTAGCACTATTTGACTTAATTATATCTGGGACTTGAGTTACTAGCTGGGGATCACCTGGGGTTAACGTGACTGGACATCCGCGTCTCTCAAACCTGAAATCTGAAGACTAGTAAAGCTCTAAATTAGAATGTACCATTCTTTCGGAGACATATGTTAAGGAACTAGAATTAACAACGTCGTTGCAAGTTCGTGTGTAACTGTTACTCACCAGTAGTAGCTATGTCTAAAGATCCACTCAATAATTTCTAGTACAATATTATGAGAATATTAGGCTGCGGCCGGAAGGAAATCTGACGAGTTGCTTTACATGTGGCAGGTACCGAGCTCGACCTTTAGAGCAAACCAATTTATTTATTTGGTGAGAACGAAACCATATTGAAGGCCTCCTGGTGACGAGCTAAATCACACGATCTACCAGGTCGTTACAAGACTAGAGTGATAGCACGATGGCTTCACACCATGAGGTAAAATTCCTTATAACTCTCGCTCGACAAAATTAGCTCTCTAGATAAATGTTCTGCGTCTATATAACGAACGCCGACAATAATCACCTTAGGTACCTCATGTGCTTAATTGCAAGAGTTGAGTTCCAGTCATGAGCTGCGGAGGAAACTCAATATGCATCATCTAGATGACAAGCTGGGCATGGTATAGGTGGTTTCAGGGATTTGGTAGATCTATGTATTTCTAGGTTATCGTCTTGAAGTTAGCCCAAGTCCGCATGAATAACAGGAATTATATTTGGAATTGGTTGGAATTACAGTGGTGGGCATATGGATCAAATCAGAATCAATATCTGGACACAGAAGAGCTTTCCAGCACACCGGTAAGCCTCCTCATCCCGGATTCAGCCGAACAAGTGATCAGAATGAAAAAGATACAAAGCAAAGTTTGGAGTCAGAAACGCTAATTGCATGTGCACTCATGTGCGGATCCGTTACTCTCATATAATTGAATCCCACAAAAGAATTATATATGATGCTAAATTGTACTGTTCTGACATCGAGTCCTTTTCAAATTCTGTTACAGATATGCATGGAAGTCTATTTCCCGGGTCTTGCAAACAACAGAAGTCTACAGGATAAAGTTCGCAAGACATGCAGATCAATGGGTAAGTTCCAATCTCCTGAACTCTATATAAACCGACCGGTCAAAAATGATGACCGTCTCACTAAACTTAGCTGCAGATCAAACATAATGGCCGAATTGATAAGCATATTATAAATTTATGAAGAATATAACCTTCATCAATGGTACTATAAATTAATGCTTCTGTTTTCGGGTCCCCGAAGGTTCAACTTCAATCATCATGCATATTAAATATGCTGGAAACATGTGATAGAGGAGAAGGGACCGGTACTAAGGTGAAAATTCCCGCGTACATGATTATGCTTGGGTGATCCGACCCAAGTTATACTGATTACGCATTGCCTCGTTAGTGCTGGTCCTTGGTAATCTGTAGGAGCAGGCTGTGAGAGTGGTTGATGCAGCACCAAGTACCTCCAAAACAGAGGTCACCTGCAGCAATAGAATTGGCAAAGCAAAGAAAAAAAAAGTCACCCGGGATCCAGCTGGTAGCTAGCATACAAAATTTCAACTGTAGCAGCTCGCTAGCTTTCAAAATAATCTCCAGATCATATGGAGTTCTGCTGCAAGAATGGATATAATAATGATCTGATCATTTTGTGTCATGTCATGCCTTATTTTATTGCAGGTTTGGATTATTCAATTTCCGGAAATGTCGTATCCGTGTCAGGCTATCCCTGCTCAGAACACATGGATGAAGATTATGTGCTCATGGTATTTGAAGCGTTAGACGACAGAGCCAGGCTTGTTTGAGCAGGTACAGATCATGGTCAACCTCGAAGCCCAAGCTGCGAGTCCGACCGGACCAATCTGTAGTTAGACATCACTCCCGGACCCTGGAGTCATTCTTCTTCAGAGCCATACATTCTTCCCCAGAGATCATGCGACAAAATCGATGGAGTTTTGTCGTCTGGGACTGAATATACCCACAGTGATCAACGCTGATCAGGCTCCGGTCATAACTCAATCAGTTCAGATTTGTGCGATAGACACTTACAGCAATTTGTACACTTGATTAAAAAACACACATCGGGGAGCTGAAGTCATGTCCTTACATTGGGGACCGCCCCCTTGAAAATTACTCAGAGGCACTGTACATGAAAGCAGCTAGTCGTGCTGTGACCTATTTTTTCCTGGCTAAATTTAGCCAGTTGGCCAAAATCGTTTGAATTCTGGAACATTTTTTTGATAAAAAAATTCTCTTGGCGGTAAAATCTCTATAAAGACTTTTCTTGAGGAAAAGTCGCCATATTTCTCTATTGGGTAGCTGACATGTCGCCTTGAAAATGTGAAGGATGCTTAAGCTTTTTTTACTTTCATATCCTGTTCATAGCGAAATTTGGCTGATTTTTTATAGAGATGATCGCCAATTCATCCACATCAGAAAAATGAAGAAAAAAAGAAGAACATTGGGTGTCAGTGCCCCTTGCTCATTTTCATGTTGGATAGTACTTTTCCCCAAACTACCCAAACTTAAGAAACTGGGTGCACAGAAATTCTCCCTGCTAGGAGACTCTTACCACAGCATGAGCAACATCATACTTGAATTGCCTTCTCTTTTTAACGTTGTCTGTGTACAGCACAAAGTGCACAAGCACTGCGCTAAAGCCTTTTCGGTAAATAGGATTGCAGTATGGCTTGCAGACTGTCAAGCTTGGAGGAGACAATGTGGATAGAATCGATTGTGTTTTGTGCAGCTAGGAGGATTACACATTTTGCGTCTTGCACTCCTTGTTGGCTAAGTGTAGTACCACAATACATCCTCTACAACACCAACCCCGATGCCCAGGATAATGATGTAAAAAGAAGAATAGTGGCTGCCAAATAGAATTGGCTGCATATTCTGTTGTCTGGTCACATGATGGATTAAACAATCCACACTTCTGACCACGGGAACTAACTTGCTGATGTATCTCCTCCTGATTACATGACACAGTAACTTGCCTGTATCTCATCCACCATGTGGATAAAAAGTGATTCCTGTCCATTGTGTATATGGATGAAAATTTATTCGCATCCACCTACTGGGCAGGTTATCATGGATGTAAGAGACCAAACTATTTTGGCTAACCAGCAGCCTTTTTTTTATTCACTATATATAGCCAAAAATGATATATTAAAAAATTAAAAGTGCTAAAATTATGCACATTTTGGGGTTTTGAATAGCCAAAAGTCAACCACATTTAAAGAAAAATTGCCAGATTTCTAAACAATGTGGTTCAAGCACCCTAATACCTTTACCATTCTGGAAATAATTAAATTATCTCCATTAAATAATTTTTCTTTTCAAAATTAGCTGTCCACAATGCTGGAAGTTCTAGAAATTATATTGTTGTTCATTGTACATGGTTATTTTGTTCATTGCAAGTCTAAATGGCCACGTCTTTGAAAGTGCCAAAATTTTAGGAAATTCTTTATGTTATTGCAGGAGTGAAAAAACAAGAAATAAATAAATATTTGGCAAGAAAATGAAGGAATGGTAAAGGTACTATGGTAGTTAACCAAAAATATAGAAGGATGTCTTTTAGAAACTACTTTCATATTTACCTTGAAGCCAAATTTGGCTAAATCTTCATTTAGATCATTGCCACTTTGGCTACAACACAAAATTGCAGAAACAAATCACTGATAAGCAGCAGCCTGTGGTCTGTTACTTCGTCCAATGACCATAATCTGTAAAATTGACAGCCCCAGTGGACCAACAGCCACCACAGCACAATCTTGTGAAAAGGGCATGTGTACCTACACCAGTGCCACGGTAAAACCCCAAATTTTTTTTGGGGTTGCTTGGAATTATCAGAAATATCCTTTTTTACTACTAAATCAGGGCCTCTGAGTCTATATTTTGACATTCTTTGAAGTTTCTTTTAAAATTTGATTTACTGGTCTTATTCTGAGGCCAATTCGTGAATAAAACACAGATGCCATCACCTGAAAAGTAGTGTTCAATTGAAGAACACAATGAAATTATTCCTAACTAAATGTGCACACCTTATGGGAGGTGGATTCAGTACCAATTGTATTTGAGATTTTGAATTGATCTTATATCGTATATTATTTAATCAAATACATTATACAAAAATTTCCAAGCATAGATGTATCCATTATTTATTCATTAAAAAAGATTGAAGTCAATTGCATTGTTCAATACATTTTTTTGAATTCTTTTAAGATGAAAATTACAATTAAATTTAAAAGGATTCAAAAGGATAATTATATTGTATTTTTGAATGTATTCTTGGATTTTTTTGTTAGATTAACATGAAATCATTCTAAGTATAGTCATACACCAATCCATTATATCATGAAATAATAAATATAATAAATATTCAAAATAGTCCTTTGCAATCCTTTTTTTTGTTAAACCATTTTTTGGATACCTAGAGTGTGAATATGCCCATATTTAGATTTTTTTGTTACTTGCTTTATTCATAGATTTTGAAGACGAAATCTAAATTATAGGTGAAGAGTTTTTTTTTTCTGGTTTCTTTCATAGTAATGAGAAAGATTTTTACAATTTTGTTGTTATACTGTAGATGAGAGTGTTCAGACAAGTAATGTTGTTTTTTTTTCAATTAGAAATTTAAAAGGGTATCTTAGAAAGTATCAGAGGTCTAAATGGTTGACACCATAAGGACTATAGAGTGATTTACAAACTTTGAAGACAAAGAATTGTGGAACAAGATGAATCAAATGGTGACCTACAGTGTATAATGACAATTGAACTTGGAATCAAATCATCAAATCATCAAATCAATAGAAGACAAACAAAAGACAATCTTGAAAATGGATAGGAGTATGTAGGGTTTATAAATACCCCATATTGGAATTTGATGTTAGACAGATAAGTTTTGAGAACAAAGGAAAGGCTTGCGAGGCACATGTCATTTTACCACAAGAGGTGGTACATCATGAAGTATGGACTGGGGGTCTTTAGAGAAGGCACAATTACATAAGACAATCTTCATGGAGAGAGATGTAGTCAATTACTCACCCAAATGAATGGGTGCAGTATATTTCGTAGCTATAGTTTGTGGTTCAGAATTGAAGAGATCAAGATGGAGCACGAAATTCTATAGTACCTCATCAATCATAAAAAAATTCAAGTTCAAAGTTTATGACTAGTTGAAGAAGGGATGTTATAAGAGGTATATAACCCAGGTTTGTGTATCAATCTACATCTCCAAATTACTATGAACTAGTGGAAGATTAGGAGGTGGATGAATACTCCAATATTGATGTGGTTGAAGAGACTGAGGAAAATTACCTATGATGATTTGAGTATGTAGAGGCATAGGTGAATGTGTTGGATGAAATACCACAACCATATTCACATCAAGGGGATCCAGAGTTGGATCAAACAAGGTACACAACCGAAAAATGGGATCATGAATTTGTGGATTCAGAGATGGTCAAATTACTTATAAAGGTCTGTGCATTCTATGAGGAAGAAGGACATGTAATCATGGATAGTCTTTTTGTGCCTTTTCACATTAGAGCAGGTATTGCTAGACATGTGGAGTTACAAAACGTGGCAGGAACATTAATGGATCAACCACAAGAATAAGAAATAGGAATTCCTATAGTTCAGAACATATTGAAAGGCATGGAGTTGGGAAGCTAATTGGGACCACATAGTTGACAGATTTGTCCATCTATTTAGACCTACAGTAGAAAACTAAAGGTGGATTTACATCCACATTCTGCACCACAAAGGGTATTAACGGGTAACCATAGAATGGAATATCATCACCCTTGAATCAACACAGTTTCACCAATTGTGTTAGAAATGGTAATTGTTGAAACTCGGAGACAATTTGTTTGAGTAGTAATTACCAAATCACTTGAGGTAGGTACAACAACCAAAGGAGTTGAAATAATTGTTGTGCCCACCATGGATGTTGTAAAAAGGGGAATACTAATTGGATTTGTAGCAAAATTGGGTAGTGCATCAAGTGGAATCTCGACATGAAGGAAATTAAATGGGAGTTTGACATTACCAACAACTACTAGAGTTGTTGAGACATTTTAGATGGTGTTTACTAATTCCATAATGATTATTCATGTGAATAAAATTGCAAATCTACCACCAATGAGCTCAATGGTTGTTAGAGGGTATAGAAGTGTAGATGCAACGAATCCAAGAGGAGGATATCAAGAATTGTTTATTATAGTTGCACCAATTCTTGATGACAAAAATGGGCATTATGTTAAGCCAAGTAGGGTAGCTCTTAAATATCTTGATTTCAAAAAAGATGTGGATCTAAATGCTAATGTTAGGGTGCTTAATTTTGCAGTAAAAACAAATGTAGAGACTTCTAAAAAGTATATCATCAATGATTTTAGCTATACGTTAAGAGATACAACATCAAACTAGTGTCATAATTCCATGTTAAAATTCCTTGACTATACTTTTTTGGAGCTTACATAGGCATTTTACAAACGTCATCGGAAGATTCAAAATGATGAACAAATATACATGGAGTTGAAAGATATGAAGCAGGAAGAGATTAAGAAGGTGGAGGTTTATTATGAGTAGATTTAAAAGTTAGCTCATGGTTTATGAGTACCAACCACAAACAATTTTCTAACTATTGTGTTTAGAGCATGTTTACACTTATACTTCAAAATTGCAATTGCAAGGATGAAGAGGTCAACCCAATAATAGCGTAAGGAGGTGGCAATGTTGTGTCAAGAGGGTATGACTATTATAAAAGCAAGGAATGCACTTTCAATACCACAAATTACCAAATAGACATCATTGGTGAAAACACAAAATAATATGAGGTAGATTGATAAACATTGCACAAACTATGGAATGACGAATCATAATGTGGAAACATGTAAAAAGAAGAAAAAACAGACCATAGTGGCAACCACAAAGGCCACAAAACCAAGTCAAAAACCATAGAAGACATCTTCATATGCATGCCACATTTGTGGTTTGAATGGACATAAAATGATAGATTGTCCAAAGTTTGTTGAGATACAAAAGATGTTTCATGGGAAATATGTGGTAGTAGTAGAGGTTTAACTTGTTGTTGAAACACAAACAATCATTGCAAATGTGAATGTGGTGGATGTTAATGTCACCGCAAGAAGTAAAGTACCTAAAGAACATGTGTTCAAGGATAGAAAGCTAAGAAAAGCAAAGAGTGTTGTTGATTGGGAGAAAGAAGAATGGTTGAAGAAGTCAATGGTGGGAACAATTCAACAAATTCAAAAAACATAGACCCAAAGAGAAAGGCCATCCACATCCATGGAGGGATGGAACACAACCTAGCTGGGTATGCATAATATTATTTTTATGGAAACATAGAAATCTCAGGAAGTAATGAATTCACAAGAGAAACTGATTAAAGTAAAAGAGATTTTTCTAAACATTGGTAAGAAAATGCTAAAAACAAGTTATACTTTGAGCTTGGGATAATTTGACGCGCTCCCAAGCTCCTTAATAGATTCAAATTTGAGTCTGAAATGAAAACATCGGAAAAACAAGGAGTTGGGGCACGCTCCTTAGCTCGTAGCACTTTGGGGGTAGAGGGGCGTGTTGGAGCTCCAAGATGGGACTAGGAAGATTGATAAACATGTACTCACTCACACGGACCTGCACAAAACCAAACAACAAGTTGGTTAGTGCATAGTTGGAGCACTTTTGGTGTTAGGCCAAGCCATAGGCAAATTCGAACTCACAAAACTCACCATAGCCCGGGCTTGGAGGAAGCCATCACCTTCCCCTTTATAGTATACTCTATGCCTCTCCATGAGGCCCACATCCAAATGGCATTTTGTCCTGGGACTCCCAAGTGGGAGTCCCGAAATTACCAAAGTTGGGACTTTTGCGACTTTGGGAGCCCATAACTTTGCGTGAAGACCTCCAATTGAGATGAGGTCTAAAGCAAAGTTGTAGCCCTTATTGATATCTTTCCAATAGTATGTCACATGCTATTTACATGTAAGGAAATTGGGGTGATTCCTGACTTTTAGTGGTCAGGAATCAAATTGGCAATTTGATTCCCGACCCTTCTTTTGGCCATAACTTGTGTTTCAGATGTCCAAATGGGTCATGCAAACTCATTTTAGACATTTATGTTCCAAGAGCTTTCCAGTGATATAGGGACTCTTCAATCCATTGAATTTTGGCCCTTGTAATCGCTTTTTGAAGATTCGGGAATCCATCAAGACTCCAACTTCGAAAGCGGAAGCTCCCTTGGAAGTGTGAGGGTTCATTCCCTCACACTTTCCTACACTCCCGTGAGCATGTGGCGTGATTCCCAATCTTCTCTCTTGGCCCACAACCTTGCAAGCCCTTGCCTTGGTCGTGAGTCGAAAATTAGGGTTGTGACACAATTGCTTAAAATAATTCCTCAACGAAAGAGATATTTTTGGCAAAAGCTAAAACCATAGACAACTCAAAATGTAAGTAAAACGTCAACCATAGATAAACAAGTTGGTTCTTCAGTACTAGAGGTAGGGATAACTACTGTAGCAATAAGTAATCATATGGTAGTGATTTAAGTACAAATTGGGAAAAATACAATAGAAGATGTGTTGCTAAATGGAGGTTTTGGAATTAATATTATCACAGGACAAGTAAGATTGAGGTTAAGGCTTCTAAAGCCTAAACTTGCACCATATCATTTAAGGATGGTAAATCAAACAACCACAAAACTTGTGGGGTTGATAAGAAATTTGAAAATATATGTTCATGACACTCTTTACATAGTTATGTTTACTATACTTCAAAATAATGTGGTAGATTCAAGTTATTTCATCTTGTTGGATAGACCATGGTTGAGGGATACTAAAGTGGCACATGATTGGGGGAGTAACATTATTACCATACAAGGGAATGGGACAGTCAGAACAATTATAATCACCAAATGTTTGGGAGGTGAAGTAAGAAGACCAAAAGTGTTATTTTGTTATGATTATTAAAATCGCATCATAGATGAAAAAAAAAATCATCTTTGTTACTGAGCTAGAATTGTTTTCAATAGGAATAATTAGTTTATTTGAGATAATCCAATTAATGCAAACCACAAATGTGGAGATCATGGATAGAGATGTGAAGACTATTATTTGAGAGTAGGAATTTGAAGTATAGAACATAGAGAGGAAGATAGCTAGTAACAAATATGAGCCAGAGGTAACTAGAGGATAAGGTGTATTCTGAGACATATTACAATTATCAACTAGGGAGTGTTGTAATAGATGAAACTCAAAAAAAGAATCAAAACATAAGAATTGCAGATAGCTGGATGGACATTAACTAAAGATCAATAATTGATCAAGCTTAATCTAGGAATTAATGCAAAACCACAAACGGTGAAGATTAATGCATAGTTGGAAATAAGCAAGGTGTTGGAACTGGAATAGTTATTGAAAGAATTCAAAAATGTTTTTACATGGACATATAAAGATTTGAAAAGGATTCCACAAGAATTGGCACAACACAAAATTGAGTTGGACATTACTATACCATTGGCACATAAGGCCATGTATAGATTAAATCCAAACTATGTTACAACAATCAAATAAAATATAGACAAGTTATTAGTAATTAGATTTATTTAATCTATAAAAGAGGCTAGATGGTTGTCACCCATAATAATAGTACCCAAAAAAATGGCTAACTGTGAATCTATATAGATTTTAGAAAATTAAATGCAGCCACAAAAAAGGATCTATACTCATTACCTTTCATAGATGAAGCGTTGAACATAGTAAAGGGTATGAGGCATATTCTTTCTTGGATGGATATTTGGGATATCATCAAATCTTTATAGGTCTAGAGGACAGATACAAGATGGCATTTGTTACAAATTAGGGGGCTTTTATATGGAAGGTGATGCCATTAAGAGTGAAAAATGGACCTCCAACATATTAGGGAGATGTTAACAAAACATTCAGAAAACATTTGGACAATTTTATGAAGATATTTTTGGATGATTTTACAGTGTATAGTGACATGGAAAGTCATTTGTAGAAGCTCAGATTATGTTTTTAAAAATGCAGAGAATATGGCACTAGTTTGAATCCAAAAAAATGTGCATTTATGGTATTTTCAAGGATGATTTTGGGTTTTATTATTTCCAAAGAAGGGAAATTACTAGTTCCAAAGAAGATACAAGCAATAGTAAACATGCCACCACCTAAGAATCCATAACAAATTCAAATATTCAATGGGATGGCATTGTTTTATAGATGTTTTATCAAAAACTTTGTTATTATTATGGCACCCATCACAAAATTGACTGGAAAACAAAGACTTTTTTTTATATAGAAAAATCTCAAAAGGCTTGGGAATTTATCAAACAAAAGTATATTGAAACACCGATATTGATATCACTAAACTGGGAGGTGGAGTTTCATGTTCATACAGATGCATCCTTGTTAATTGTGGTGGCCATGTTGTCTTAGAATGTAATTAACGCACTTTCAAGTCCCAAGTTAGACCTAAGATGGGCCTTGGTTCCTAGATTCGGGGGAAGCCACCACCTTCCCCCATATAGTATTCTCTGTGTTACTCCGCGGCACCTACATCCGAATGGCTTTTTGTCCTGGGACTCCCAAGGAGGGGTCCCGAAATTGTCTCGGTTTGGACTCCCGAAACTTTGTGAGTTCATAACTCTTTGCTCAAACCTCTGATTGGGATGAGGTTTAAAGCAAACTTGTAGCTCTCCTTGAGAACTCTCCAACGGTGTGTTGCACTCCACCTGCACACATTGGGGTTGGGTTGATTCTCGACTTTTAGTGGTTGGGAGTCAAACTGCCAGTTTGATTCCTAGCCTTTCTTTTTGCCATAACTTGTGCTGCAGATGTCCAAATGGTTTATGTGAGGCCATTTTCGACATCTACATTTCAATAGTTTTCCAATGACATGAAGAATGCTTCAAGGCAAGATGTTTTGACCCCTGCAATCGAGCTCTGGAGTTTTGGGAATCTCAAAGGACTCCCAAGTTTCCATTTCGGGAGTGTGAGTGTCATCCTCACACTCTTCCAAAAGTGGGGTTGCGACAGTAATGGGGAAGAATGATCAACCAATAGTGTATGATTCTAAGTTTTTAAATAAAGTAAAATATAATTATAACACAATAGAAAGAAAGGCTTTAACAATGGTTTTTTGCTTTGCATAAGTTTAAACATTATTTGTTAGGTAAAAAGTTTGTCTTTTATGACATATCGCATTGGTCTATTTGGTCAACAAACCACAATTTCAGGGAGAATAACTAAATGGTTGTTATTGTTCCTAGAATATGATTTCACCGTAGTGTATAAGCTAAACAAAATTCATGTAGTTGCAAATGCATTATCAATACTAACAAATATTATAGAACCCATAAGTGTGCCTAATCAAACCACAAATGCAAGTTTGTTTTACACAAAGCCTGAATGCCTGAAAGATGTGAAAGAATTTTTGAGAACAAGACAAATTGAGGGCACATTATTAGTATGATAGAAACATAGATTGGTTAGGAAAGTAGAACCTTTCATACTAAAGAATGGTGAATTGTACAGAATGGGCTAAGACAACAAACTGTGACAATGTTTGACAACTACAAAAGCATAGATGGTGATGAGAGAACTACATGAGAGACCATCAAGAGGGCATTTTGCAACTTAAATAACACAAATAAAGATATTGGATGCTAAATATTGGTGGCCAACTATGTACAAAGTTGTGCATGAGTATTGAAAATCTTGTGATGCATGTCAAAGAACATGTAGATTGGCAGTTCAAAGTCTTGCAAAGTTGGTCACAAGTCTTCCAGAAAAACCATTTATGAAGTGGGGACTTGATTTTGTGGGGCCAATTAAGCTAATAGGAAGATATATAGGAAACAAATATATTCTTGTAGCCATGGATTATGTTATTAAGTGGGTGGAAGCAAGAGCATTAAAAACTAATACTACAACAATCACAACAAAAAAATTGTATGATGCGTGTTGATTAGGTTTAAATGTACTTTGACTATAGTCATAAATCAAGGAGTTGATTTCATTAATGAGGCCATTGAGTATTTGATAGATCATTTTCTATTGCAACATGTGAGTTCTACAACATATTATCCTCAGGGGAATGGGCAAGTTAAATCTACTAATAAGGTACTTGGGACATTGTTGACCAAGTTAGTTAATGAGAATAGAACATATTGAGATGAACATTTGTTTATAATGTTATTTTCATACAAAACTGTATACAAAGTAGCAACAAGGTATACACCATATCAATTAATGTATGCGTTACATTCATTGATGCCCACAAAGTACATAATGCCAGTTGTTGGTGGAAATGGAAAAGATAGTACTTCAGTGAGAGTTTTAACTAATAAAAATACAAAGCTGGAAAAGTTGCAAGAAAATAGAATGAATGTTTAGAACGACAAAAATTTAGTAATGGAATAGACCACTATGGAATCAACAATAGAATCCAAAAAAATATTCAATTTTGGTAATAGACCCTATGGTTTCCAAAGGGCAATAAATCACACCTAGGGAAGTTTACTAGGAAATGGCTTTGATTGTACAAAGTATAATATGTGTTACCAAATAATATTGTGTTATCGGTCACCATTGAGAAGTTTGAAACTAATCCTATGTTGGTTAATGTCAATAAGTTCAAACCTTATAAATACATGGAATTTAAAGTTAAAAAATAAAAACAATAGATGATAGTATATTGGGAATAAAGTGCAAATGGAATTTAATTAGGTGAAATTTTTTGATAAGGAGGAAGATGATGAAGACTGTGAAATATAAAAACCATAAATGAAGAATGTTGAAAATGAAGAGCATATCAAATATCCTACAACAAACATAATATTGATCGAAAGCAATTTGCATTTGTTGATCGAAGTTGTAGGCATTTTTTAAGTTTTAGACTTCACGACAACATGAATGTAGAGAGTGCGATTGAAAAATTACAAAGAATAGCAAGGGAAAAAGGAAATGAAGAGGAATGAATATAGAAAAAAACAAGAGGAGGAAATAGAATTGTTGAAAAGAACAAAAGTAGAAGAAGAGTTGAGAAGAGCAAAAATAGAAGGCATGTTGAATATTCAACCGTTGGCTAAAGGGTTGCCACTGCATTCATCATCATTTTCAGATTGTGTAGAAGGGAAGGCATATAATAAAAAAATACAATTTGCGTAGACAATTGGAACATTTGAAGTTGAATTTTTGGGTAGAAGCAAAAGACGTTGGCATGTAAAAGAAAAGACAAGACTAGGAGTGACGCACTCCCAAGTCACGGGGTGAAACCCACTTGAGGGTCTCACAAAGTCAAGTTGCGGAAGTTGAGACTTGGAGGCACGCTCCCGGCTTCCAACTCTAAAAAGGGGTAAAGGGTTGAGTTGGGAGCCCAGGGATTAGACTAGGAAGAAG
>Ga0209208_10004733_pt1 | contig 19171 bp, 13 predicted proteins | sample S1TSphfallax_3_FD_187694 | JGI IMG/M metagenome (GOLD analysis project Ga0209208, IMG submission 187694) | Host-associated microbial communities from peat moss isolated from Minnesota, USA - S1T2_Fd - Sphagnum fallax MG (SPAdes) (version 2) | ecosystem: Host-associated > Plants > Peat moss >... | reverse complement strand
AGCACTGTTGGCATGGCAGCAACAAAATCCACCACATGAATCAGGAAGTATGGTAAGCAAAGATTGTTTTTGGGTTGATCCACATGTTAAAGCTTGAATTCTATCAAAACAATCAAGCTTGACTCAGCTATATATATAGGGAGACAAAAATCTCTAGAAAGAGTGCACACCTATTTTAAGCCGCAAAGAATCCAGGTTTTGTTTCCTATTACTTGTGAAGCTCTACTGAAATCTGAAAGGTTCTAAAGCTCGTCTGAAATCTGAAAGCATCACCAATGAATTGATGTACATGTATTAGTCTTCCTCCTGAACCTGAGTAACTGGTACAGACAAGATTCTGAAAACTGATATGTTACATAAAATTGAAACAGGCCAGGATAGTGGACCAAAGGCAATTATGCCAGTTCCCTAACAGGCAGTGCATGTCATAGATCAGGATCCACATTACAGAACAGAATAAGCATCCTAATGCTTCCCACACCCATCACTAACTAGAAGTTGAACCACAAAGGGAAAAAAAGAGCTTCAGATCCAAAGGTTGCAGATTTTACTTTGCTACTAGGACTAGAGAAGATTAGAAGATCTTGGACTTGAGTCCCAAGCGAGTGACACGAAGCTTTACTGGTTGTTCTCCATCTTCTAGAGGAAACTGTCGTGGAAAATCCAGTGCAGCTGCCACCCGCATTGTAGTGAACTCCCCAATACGTACCACATGCTCATCAAACTGCACTCCTGTATTTGACAACAAAATTGGATAAAGTTGTAGGCATTCAAAGTTGAAATAGCTCTGACAGGGCAGTCTGTATGTAACATTTTAGATTTTGCAGATCTCTATTGCAGTGAAGGCAGATGTCTGAAATCTATCATGTGACAGTTGTGATATTCTAGGAGACCAAATTACAGAATGCCAGACAAAAATTGTAGGTCAATTTGACCCCAATCTCTTCAGATTCTCTTCACAATAGTAATGGTAAGGTTAAAGAAGACTGCTGCTGTTCAGTCTGATATCTTTTGGGAATTTTGAATCTTAATGAGCCTGTTCTGGACTACAGTAATGGAACAAACTCTTACCTCCAGAAAGGTCTGCATTGACAGACTTCCAAAATTATCTGGAGCACAGCTTGTCAGGGGCTTGGATTCCCACTAATGCAATTTGGGCTAATGGTTTTTGTAAGAAAAATCCTTAATCATCAAAACAATTAACAGGAGATATTACCACAATTTTCAAGGGTCATAGACTCAAGTCATGTTCAGTTACTGTCAGGTCCAATGGTAGTGTATACTATTACTCCAGCAGTAGTACATCAGTTCATGCCATAGGAGTTTCAACATTCATGGCTTAACTAAGGACCAAGAAAGGTTGAGTTTCCATATTCTCAGGACCAACACAGCACACTGGAAGTAAGAATCCAACTAGGCATGAACATGTACCTCCGGGTGTAAGATGAACCCCTGTTCCAAATGGATGGAAAAGATACATCATAAGTCGAGAATTTGATGACTCCCAAAACCTCTCTATACCAGATATTGGCACCCTATCAAACACAAGATATCAACTTCAGATAAGAGGCTCACATGCCTGGGTGAAGTGATGCATTCACTTCTTTTCAAGTCCAATGGTCTGAAGACCTCAGTGTCCCAAGTTTGCAGTTAAGGATTTCTTCCTGGTAACCTACTATCAAAGAGGATATCTGAAACTAGCCTAGCATGAATGCAGTTAGTGATAATGCCTGAAATTGTCAGAGTTGGATGTTTACAAAAAACAACCTCAGATAGGTGACATTCATTGTAGCCATTTTGTTTGACTCCTGAAAGTGACCAAGATAAGTCTCAGAAAACAGTCCTTTGGTTCCTTTGACTTCAGAAGTCATAGTTAGTTGTAGATCTCCATATTGAAAACAGCTGAGGCTGCTATTTATACTAATTTTTCCTCATAATGTAGAGCCAACTCCTAAGAAAGACAATTTGAGCTGTAGAGCACTGAATGTTCACTCATGCATCAGACAAAAGATCTGAGTTCAGCTCATTGTATATTTCATTATTGCCCTTCTAACTGATGACAAAACTGATCTCAAAGCAGCCTCCTGCATCTTGAGCAGCTCTCAAATGCCCATGTCTGTTTCCTATTTCTTTCCAAACCTACCAATATTAGCATTTTAGATATATATTCTTATAGCCCATTGCTTTGGACTTCTCTGTTTGCCAATTCTATCAAAAATGGAAATATGTGCATTTTAGATGTATATTCATATAGCTTATCTCTTTGGACTTCACATCAATTTGCTCCAAGTTGCAAAAGGACCCAAAAGATGGAATAGTGAACATTTCTATTGGGATCGTTGGAGGTGAAGGACAAACCTATAGCGGAGATTGACAGCCAGATTGGTGTTACCAAGGGGCCACTTCCCACGGAACTCCAAAAGTGGCTCAGGTAGTAAATGCAAGGCTACATGTTTTGCTCGTATACGAACCTTTGGTTCAACCTGGCCTTGATCCATAACCACATTGACTCCAAACCCAAAATTGAGGTTCCATGGTAACCTTGGTTCCTTATCATCATTTGACAAATTCCAGACCTGCATGATGCCAACCCCCCAACATCTCAATTCTGTTACTTGGATCTTCCTACTACATGATTACCACTTGCTTGCATTCTCTGAGCACAAGAAAGAGGTTACAAATCAGCTTATTAGCAGTTTAAAAAAAGAGCAGAATAACCTGCATGAGCTTGAGCCGTGCACCTCCACCTTGAATTCCACCAAGCCAACCTTTAGAAGGACCGGTGGCTATGTACTCCTCTTGATTCCGATACTCCCCACGATAAAGAGGCCCTCCAGAAGACACTGAAGCACCTGGGAGCATTCCATACCCTTCTTGTGAGATGGGGGGAGCCACTGTGCGTCTTTGAAGTGTGGGGCCTTCATAGCTAAGTGCACGTCGTAAGTCAATTCTTAGGATGGTGTGTGAGTCCTTCCATGCTCTTTGAAATACGTTACCCACCATGTCCATCATATAACTTCCAAGAGTCTTGTTGTCATCCCATTCAGAAAGGGCACCAGAGTCTGGGGTGGCACTGGGAGGGGGGTGGTGTGAGGGCCCCCTGTCTGGTGAAGGTGCATATGAGGAGTGTTCTGGGTCAATGTATGGGGAGACTTGCAAGTACCTTGGATTAGCTGGGGGTTCCATAGATGGAGCAGAAGGTTCATGTCCTGTTCGGTAACGTCTTTCTCTTGGTCCCTCGACAGACATCCTTGCACACTTGGAAAAACCTGAACTCCAATCTTCAACACTCTCTGTTGCTTCTCACTTCACTGATGTAAACAATACTTACAAGACTTGTTTACCCCACAGTTCTATTCAACACTTGGTTGCAAACACCTTGTCAATGGAAGAAAACCTGCATATCACCAGCAAGCCCATACATGAGCAATGACAACTGACAGGTTCAGAGACTTCAAGCATTTGTCTCAAGAAGAAACTGGCCCTGGCCACATATGGCCAAGTTGCTGCCACTTTCAAGCATGGAATCAACCCTAAAATATCAGCAAGTAGAATCTTCCAACTTCAAGCAAGAATCAGAAGCAATCTTTGAACTTCCGGCAAGAAACAGAAGCAATCTTTCAACTTCCAGCAAGAACCAGAAGCAATCTTTCAACTTGCAGCAAGGACCAGAAGCTCTTCCAACACAGGCGCAACACACTAATAAACTCAGCACTAGAGTCTCTGGAACCTAACTTTGAGAGTCTTGGTAGGACTCACTCGCTGCAAAACACACTAATAAACTCTTCATATATGTGTTGTCTGTACAGAAGTCAGTCAGAAAACCACCAGAATTCTTCTTTGTTGACATGATGACTAAACCTGTTAGATGATGCAACAATGGAGAGGAGAGAAAGATATGCTGCAATTTCTCATTTTTGTTTCAAGCTCACACGTCATCTAGTCAATCTTTCTGTTTCCTCTTCAGAACCTAAAGTTGTTGTCCACCAAAGGTTTTGACACGGTTTCACATCCACAGACATGCGACACTGCAGTAGCAGCAGCAGCTGCTGCTGCTGCTCGGTTCCAGTGCATGATTACGTCAAGGAGGAAGGAGGAGAGCGAACACTCGTTGGAAGGACCAAAAGACCAAGCTGGTGAAAAGCAGGGGAGAAAGATACTGTGAAAGTCCATGTCAGCAAACAAGGTCTCCTTGCAAAGACAAGCATGATGATGCAAGAAGAAGAAGAAGAAGAAGCGTTCTAACGCTATCCTCGACAAGCACCAGTGAAGTGGAGCAATCTAACCTTGCTGATCTGCTGTCCCTCCACTAAGAAGAAGAAGAATCCGAGTACCGCTCATCCTCTTCGCAAACCTCTTCTTCTTAGCTCATTGCTTGGCGTCCTGAATGCGCACACATGTACGCAAACATCATACGCACTACAATTGAACCAGTCCCGCAAAGCGAAGAGATAATAAGTGTGCACTGCGTACTTTCATTTGTTGTTTTGTCTTTCGTTCACAAAGTCCGAATTGTTTCCGCAATAATATTATCCAATCGATAGCAATCGGAAAGACAAAGACAAACGAAACTCTCTTTTGAAGTGCGTCGTTCGTGCGTGCTCCACACTTTTCAACTTTCACGCATGCAATTTCAGACGTGTTGTGGAACGACTTTCCAAAGATAAAAGAGAGCTGATAACACAGCATCAAACAAACGGTGACAAGCAAATGGATCTAGGCTAATAAAGGAAGAAGAAGAAGAAGAAGAAATGTGTGATGCGCATGCATAAAACCGAAGAAGGATGCTTGCTTTATGAGCTTGGCACGTGGAGTGAATACAGTGGAGTGAGAGTGGAGTGCATAGTTCTCGGGCTAGACTGCACGAAGCGCATACCTCCCTCTCCCTCTTCATGTGTATTAATACCGTGACATCCCTACCATCATCAGCTTGGTCACTTATTACTGACACATCAATTTCTCACAACTGCACGCCAGCAAGCCATTGTTCTTTCTGCAAAACAGAGGACCAAGAAACTGTTGCAAGAAGGTTGCAATGACTTTGTCATGTGGTGGTGGTGTCTGTTGCATCAATCTTTCTGCCTCTGAAGTCTGCTGTGTCCATTCAACGAGGTTCTCATGTGATGAGGTATGTCTCAGGGAAGAAAGATTCAGTTCCTCAATTTAAATTCAGTAGTGTTCACAAATCCTGTCACCTTTGATCCTCAAAGTGTACTATTACTGAATCTGTGGAGTAGAATCAAAAGCTACAACAATCACAAACTCTTGGAAAATGGGTTGAAATATTTGTTTCTTTATGCTCTCAATGCCACCATCACCCAGTGTGATTGATACCTCTCCTCTACACTGCTGTGAAACTACATTGCCAAAGAAAACCAACAAACCATGGACTTCCCATGTTAGAGTTGAAGTTTCCAAATTGGGTCTCTATGTTCAATGACACAGATCAGGGTACTCAACAAGATCAGTGGAGGACTGAAGACAAAATCACTAAAATTGTGGTTTCAAATTGTGACCTCCTAAAAATGAGTAGAAATGCCTCCTATTTTTGTGACAGAGGGCTGCAAACTCACTTATGGAGATGTGGGGACTTATGAGTTTGAAATGCTGTTTTTTTTCTGATCAAAAAGGATTTTACCTCTTTGGCAACTCTGCAAATGTTGCACCCACATTGTTTATCCTGATCAGGTCCCCATGGACAATGTAGTGACTATCATCCTATTCATAGACTATTATCGCCTAACCTTTACCTTTGCAAGAGTAGTGGCACCAATTCTACAATGAAAATCCAAATACCTCGCTAAATTTATCAACCACCATGGTACCTGAATCCATTGACTCAAGTGGATCCTTCCGGAGACGATGCCGTAAGCAATTTGGGATGACAGTGAGGATATCCTGGGGAGTAACCTCATCCCGTCCTCTGAATGCAGCCAATGCCTTGGCTGCCCTGTTGCTCACAATGTCGCCCCTAAGTCCGTCCACATCAAGTTCTGAACAAACTTGAGAGATCTTCACTCGCAAGTCTTGTGGAATCTTCACCTTAGAGAGGCATGAGCGAGCCTCAAGGATTTGAGTGCGAAGCTCTTCCTGAGGAGTGCTGTAACGGTTCCTGAAGGATTTGGGGTCTTGGTCAAACATGCCCCTCTCCTCCACTATCTTCACTCTTAGCTCTGCCTCCTTGACCGTGCCCACCTGCATCAAACTCATAGACGTCAAACTTTGATGCGACAAACTCTAATTTCCTCATTATTGTGTGTTTGAAAGTGCTGGATGAAAACATATTGAATCCAATGTCACACAAGACACCCATACCTGAGCATGCATACCAAACCTATCCAGCAGTTGTGGCCGAAGTTCTCCTTCCTCTGGATTTCCTGAACCAATGAGAATGAAGCGTGCTGGGTGGGAGATAGATATACCCTCCCTCTCCACTGTATTCCAGCCTGATGCTGCAGCATCCAACAACACATCTACCAAGTGGTCATCCAGCAAGTTGACCTCATCTACATATAAAATCCCACGGTTAGCTTTGGCCAATAGACCTGGCTCAAAGGCCCTCACACCCTCCGTAAGAGCTTTCTCTATGTCTATTGTCCCACACACACGATCCTCTGTTGCTCCCAATGGAAGGTCCACCATGTTGATCTTGGTTGAAACCACAGGAAGCTCCTGATTGTCCTCTACTCTCAGCCTTATTTCCTCGCTCATCAGCTCTGGGTCTTCTGGATCAGAGTTGAAGGGGTCCCCAGCCACCACCTTGATCTCAGGTAGCAAGTCTACAAGTGCACGCACAGTTGTTGACTTGCCAGTGCCACGATCGCCCATTATCATCACACCTCCAATTTTGGGGTCAATCACATTCAGTATCAGACAAAGCTTCATTTCCTCTTGTCCAACAATTGCTGTGAAAGGAAAGATAGGCCGCTGTGTGTCCTTGGAAGTGATAGTCTTGCTCTGCAAACCAACCATACTTTGCTGTCAAAATCGCTTCACAAATGAAAGTTACAAAATCCAATACCCTTTTTCTTTATGTTTATCTTAAACCCAATATAAACCACAAAGATGAAGGTAATGATAAAACACACATGACTGAACAAAAACAACATTGCATCATTGATTTCACTACACACCATTCAAGCTTCTGAGCATTTTGATGATGACATTGCATGTCATTGAAACAATAACTTCTGTGTTTATTTTTCTGTTCTCATTTTCAAGCCTCAACCACTCAATCTCTGCCATTGTACAAACTTCTAAACCTACATCCCTAAGAGACAACTGTGTGCAAAATGCATGCATCCCTGGGTTTCAGTACAATTTCTTTCTTCTCTGTAGTAGAAGTTCTCTTCTTCTCTCTGCAGTTCAATTTGTCTTGTTTCTCTAGTTGAATTTTCACTTATCTTCTCTGCAAGTTCAATTTCTCTCTTCTCCAGAGTTCAAGTTTCACTTCTCTTCTCTGTGAGTTCAATTTATCTCTTCTCTGCAATTTAGACATTCCCAATCTAAGATGATGCACAGCTAAAATAACACAAACTCCTTATCAAATGAACTCAAAGCTTTGTATGTAGGAGGCTTAACCTCGGTTGCTGGTGGTTTGATGGGAGTGGCAACATTGGTGACCTGAATTGCACCACATGGCCTCTTCCTGCTGCTGCGTCGTCTCTCTTGGCATTTTCGACCCGAACCACTTTGCAAGTCTACCAGACCTTCTTTGTTCCATCTCCTGACACACACACTACCTGCACACTCACACTCACAAAACCCCCCTTGTTTCGTCAATGATGAAACCTCCTCCTCCCTCCCTCTCTCTCTTTTCCCCAAGCTCTAGCTCCAAGCAACGATCAACAAACCCCCGTCGAAGGAAAAACCGAAAAAAAACCCCATCATACATACACACATTTGCAGTTTTTACTTCCCACTACCACTACCCAAAAAACCCTTCTCGTCCTCCCATATCCCCCAGCAGCAAGAAAAACACTCGAACGCAAACCACCAAAGAAAAAGGCATGGGGGACAATCGAAGCAGAGAGAAAAAGGAAGCAAGTAAGCAAGGAAGCCACAAACACAAACAAAAGAGTCAGCAGCTACACATGCCTGCGTGATGATGAGAGGAGGTGTCGAGTTTGTTATGGACTGGAAGCTCCGTTGCTGCTGCAACAAAACACCTTCCAACCGCAACTCCTCCAGCTAAGCTAACCACAGCAGACGCCATTTTCGGAGGTGAAAAAATGGCGACGATGATGATCTATCTGCTAGCGAAGAAGATCGAAGCAGCAGCAATAGAGAGGCTGGTTGATTGATTCCCTTGTGAAATTCCTTCTGAGAAATCCAACGTACTTCCTATTGGCCTGCTTCATGGATAAGGCTGCTCCTGCTTCTTCTTCTTCCTTAGGGTTGTTTCCGTCACCGCACAATCCCGTTTCCGCTGCTACTCCTGACCCATAACCAGCAACCACACTCACAACCGGACACAATCTGATTGGTCCAGAGTGAACCAGCACCCACCAGCCGGACCATTATTTATGGAACTGGCAAGTGGCTGCCCATTATGCTGTGTAATCAGCTGCCCTTGGGGTGAGGCCATTATAGGACAGGCAGCACACCTAGCATAATGGGCAGCGACAGGCCTGTTCCATTGTATTAACATCTGTAGTCAATGATCTATGACATTTCAATCATAATCTTCTACTCTGGAAGATTATGAACAAGATGAAGAGCACTAAGCATTTCCAAGCTTATGGTCTAGCCACAGTTAGTGTTAAAATATGTTAAGCACTAACACCAGGTTAACACTAGGTTATTTTAGTGTTTTTTTGGTATTGACCTCTAACTAGCAAGAAAGTCCCAAACCAACAACACAAAGAATGACATCTATCTAGACCTAGTGCTAAATTAACATAAATTTTAGGTTAGATGAACTTACTAACTTTTTTTTGTTTTTTTGTGCAAACCTAAAATGGTAGAATAACAGTTTGATGTTTTCATTATCACACAAAGTTTAAACCATTTTAACACCATTTTTTTTGGCACTTCAAATTAATCATGCTAGTTTTTTTTGTGTTACAATTCATCTTCTTCCTTGTGATTTTGCTTGTATCTCTTTTGTTGGAGGTTCATCAAACTTTGTTTGTTCTTCTTTGCATATTTCTTCAAGTTTCATTTGGTTTTTGTTGGTGCATTTATGCATAGTTGGTGACATTCTACAATTGGAAGGATATTTCTTTTCGTATTTTAATTACATTTTTTCTCTTGTGCTTTTGCTTTTATTATCTTATTGGAGCTTCATCAAGTTTTGTCTTTTGTTGTTAGTTGTGTTATTTTTCAACTTTTTTTTTGTTTTTATTGGTGCATCTATGCATTTTTGCATGACAATTTGTGATGTTCTGCAATTGAAGATTAGATCATGTTCATGACTATTGGTGTTGTGTTGTAGTTCAAGACTCATTTGTGTTCTTCTTCTTGTAATACTTCATATTAATTTTTTTTGAAGTGCAAAGTTTGGCAAATAAATGTTTGTTATTATGTTGTTATGTGTCCTCTTCATCCTCACAAATTTTATTCCTTTCTCCTTTTACATTCTTGCATTTGTTCATTGTGTTATTATGTTTTTTACAATTGTCTTGTTCAACTACATTGATTGTTTTGTTAATGGTTATTAAAGATGATATTGTGATCATTACAAATCTTTTTTTGTTTCTTGTCATGTTACTACAAAACTTGTTGTATCTATTTGATTTGCCACCTTTTCTCAAGTAGCTTTCTAGCATAATTGTATAGTTGCAACCAATTGGTAGACTTGTTGTGACCGAACAGGAAATCAATCAGATATTTCTTTCGTGTGAACACAACAAGTTTTTTTAAGGTTTTGGTTTTGTTTTGAATGGCATGAATTTTTTACATGTTAATGGCAAAAATTATTCAGTTAGCAATTGCAATGACTATTTCAAGGAAACTTGTGAGCTTGGGTAAGAAGCTTTGTTTGTTTGTGTATCATGTGGAACATATCAACAATAAGCAATGGATGGTTAAGAAAATTGCGGTATTGAATGGAGGTATGTGGAGTAGGATGGTGGAAGGCAAGGATAAGAAGGAGGATTCGAGAACAATGGAAGCAAGTCTTTCTTCTTTCTTGATTCCACTTTCAGAAGATGATAGGTGGAGCTTGTTGAGATTTGTAGTTGCTACATTTGATTTCCGTTGTGTTAGTGGCTACATTATGGTAGGCAATATGTTCTTGTTAGTAATAAGCTCTATAAGGGGTTGATGATGAATAGAAGGAAGTTCGAACTATAAAGATAGGGGCATGTAAAAGGATAAATATGCATGTTGAATGGGGACCTTGTTTGAACCTCTCTTTAATCCATATAGTAGGGCAAGTACTTGAGTGAGTGCTAGAAGCTTCAATGGGGTGTCCTTGGGTTGGGCAAACGAAAGTAAAAAGGAATTGAAATGGGAAGTCAATAGAAATCCATCCATGGCCAATTTCTACACAAAGATCTATCTTTCCTTAGTGGTTGTAAGTCAACTGGTATGCATCACTCATACTTTGGTCCATACCTAGAAATCAAGATGTTTCTGAAATTGGGTCAAGTGTTCATCTACATTGTTGCATTTGTAGGAAGAGGGTTAATAGTTCATATGGATTGACTAAACATTGAGGCATTTGACCTCAAGCCATACCTCATAAAATTTTGGAATCATATTGTGTGGATTTGTACATGGCAGCAAACTCATTGCTACCAATATAATAAGTTAGAAGAGATTGCTAGGTATGTGCTAGTTGGAGATTCACACTAGAATGTTGAATTTTGTTCTAATAGAACAATAGCACCAAGAGATTCTAGTAGTGTCATGTTGGCAATCTCAAATATGTAAGTTGTAAGAATTAGTTCCCAGGATTTGTATCTCTACTGTGAGTCTTTTGTACCTAGAAGGTTTTCTTTATACACTTTTCTTTTGGTTACATTATTACATTTCTATTTGTCTCCATCAACACCTACTTCTATGCAATTTATGCTTATTTCGTACAAAACATGACCATTGGGTTAAGCCAATTTCAACAATGTGACCTCAATATTCCAATGGCAATGTTTCACTAAAACTAGTTTAATTCTAGATCAAATTCCATTTTGGAATTTTTTTTTCTTTTGTTTATTTATTTTTTGTTGTATATTTTGCACCCTTTCAATATTTTTTATTCTTTTGTATGTTTGTATCTTGTTGTGAACTTTTTTAATGAATTGAACTTTTGTTGGCATTTTGTCTAACAATTCAAGAATGTAAAAAAAATTAATGGAACAAAATGAAATATAGTGAAATATACAAAATTTTATCTTTAGAAAAGAAAAAATTGATTACAACAAAATTATTATGTCTAGAAAAAATAATTTAATCATCATCATTAATAATGTGAAACAACATGGAGCCTAAATTTCTTGTTACAAAATATGATGATGAGTGTTGGCTACAAAACTTCAAAATGTGAAAACAAACACATATTGTTAATCAATAAAAAAGACACAAAATACAAATTTTTTTATTTTAGTCGAGGTGCGGGTAGCTTGTGCTTTTTAAACTTGTTCAAGGTTGCAATCTTTTAATTTGTAATGAATTGTTTGTTGTGGGTTGATCAACAATCTTTCTTGTTGTTAGAGAGGTGATCATTGTTATCAACAGAGTTTTAAAAAAAAACACTAAATTTGACCTAGTGGAAATAAGATGGAAGCTATGATGCAAGGATTCAAAACCTCTTGTGGTTAGAAAGGTGATCATTGTTATCAATATTCTTTTTTTTTAAATCACTAAATTTGACCTAGTGGAAATAAGATGGAAACTATGATGCAAGGATTCAAAACCTCTTGTGGTTTCCCTAGACACATGGGGCTAATGACAATATTCATTTTTTAATTACAAAACCTATTGGAACTTTTAACAAAGATTACTACTATCATAAGATAAAAAGATATAATGTAGGGTGTCAAATTATTGTCAATGATTGAAAAATTTAGTGACCTATTTGTTGGTCTCCTAGGTAATGTCAACAACTCCAATCTCCAAAGTTCTTATGAAGTTTACATTCTACTTTCAAGCTCAATAACATTGGTTTTTTTATGTAAAAAAAGGTCAAGAAGGTGTTGTGCCTTACCTACTAAGAGATAAAAGTTATCCCTTTTTGTATTGGTTAATGTCAGCATAAGGATGGAGAGTAAAACATTCTTGAAATGTTATTCAACAAGAAGCACAAACAAGGTTGATTGATCATGGAAAATGCATTTGGCATCTTGGAAAAAACATTCCACGAGTGCCACAACAAAACAAAAATTCAAATTATCACTATGCTTAACCTAATCATTTGTTGTTGCGTACTACACAATTTTTTAATTGGTTGACATGAAATAGATGTTGAGTAGGTACTCAATGTGCTAGAAGAGGAATCAATTATTGCAAACCTTATTGTTGGTCAACATTTGCATTGAAGACATTGCCCAAGAGTGGAAAAAGTAGATGGGGTGGTCCAAGGTCAAACATGGTTGAAGGGCATGAAATTTCAAGTGAACATAATTGAGTTGAATTATAAATCTATTTGGGATGCCAAAGAACTTGGCTTGAATTCATCAAATTGTCACAATGAGCAAATATCAACTATTTTTCTTTCCTTTTATCCCTCTTTTGTACCTTTACATATGTATTTGTGAGTTAAAAATTCAATCAATGTCTTCCAATCCTTGGTTTGCAAAGGACTTGGCTTGAAGTCTTCACAAATTGTTGCAATGAACATGTATATAAAGGGTTTACCTTCTTGGTTTTTTCTTTTCCTTTTATGTATTTCTATAGTGTATATATGGACTAAAATTTCAAGTTATTATGCCTTCATTTATAGAAACAAGTCGACTAAACAATTCATCAAAATATCACAATGAACTTCTATGTACTTCTATATATGTACTACTATCTACCTATTAGGTGAAAATTCAATTAATGTCTTCTAATCCTTGGTTTGTGAAGGACTTGGTTTGAGTACTTCACAAATTGGCATAGTGAATAGGCATATACAATTCTTTTCTGCTTAGTTTTTTTCAAAGATTATCTTCATTCATTTGGTCTATAATCTTTATGGCAAATTTCAAAACATCATTTGTGTTTCCTTGGTGTATAGTCTTCATGGCAAGATCAAAAGATGATGTTATGTTCCCTTTTGAACACATCATGCCCATCACATGTGTTAATTCAATGATAGATTATACCATGCCTTTCTATGTATTGTTGATTTCAACATCCTTTTAAAAATATTCAATTTGTTGGTTTTGGAACTTCTTTTAAGCTTGGGAGCATTGCTCTTCAATCTTTGGACTTATAATGTGGATTTTGTTAATTGAAGTCACAAGAATCTTATTGCCCTTTTTTGTAACTTCCACAATGGCATTGCTTGTAATAAAAGAATAATTTTTAACACTTGTATTACCAAGTTCTATTTGATCAAGAATGGGAGGAGGATTGATGATATTCAATGATGCATCAAATTCCTTATTTGGTAAATTATCTTCATGAAACAATTCATTGAAGGAAATCCTCCCAAGTTAATTGGTTGTTTTCTAATGCCAAGTGTTGGAGTACTATGTATTCCTTATGTGTATGATTTCTTTCTTGCTGGTATTGGTGTACATAAGTTCAATTGCACATTTTGCTATGGTGGTTATGTGAATTGTAATGGTGGTTGCACATTGTTTTTCGCTTCAATATTTGGGTGTAGCACATGAAGGCAATATACACAATCATTAGGGGAAATCATATTTTGCACATGAGGAGGGTGAAACATTAGTTATTTCCCCATGAAAGAGTCTATCAACTCATACATGAACTTGCTAAAATGTTTAAGGACATTCAATGCAATCTTTTCTTGTGGAATGAGTTCCCAATATTTTGTGTTGTTGCATGTCCTAGTGTGTAAATGAATGTTTGTTTGAAGTCACCATATATTGGGCCTCATTTGTCTTTACATGTGGAACTATTTTTTGCTAATGGTAAGTGTTGGCTTGTGTTCACCATGTTTACAATTTTTTTCCATTTGTTGGTGGCTATTTTGAAATGATCCCTTGGATCAACCACATCCAACCACATGATGAACTCTTCTCATTTGGCTTCAATCAATGCAAGAGTCTCTTGGTATTCTTAATTTGGTTGATGAAACTTCTTTGTGTTCATTTCACAAAAGGAATTTGATGTAGGATCAAGGATAGTGGTCATTTTTCCTCTTGTAAGTCTCTTGCTTTTGCCTCTTCATGTTCCTCTACCTTTTCTTATAGTTTGTGTTTCATGTTATTCATTTTGTAGTCTTTGAAGGTATTTGATTCATTACACCTTTCACACACAATGAAATTGAGTTTAGTTATTAACATTTGCAACTTTGATTTGACATCTTTTGTGAGTTTGTTTGAAAGAATGTAGATACCTTGGTTTTCATTTTGTGGAGTAGTGTCAAAGTTTGTAGTGGAATTAATGGCATCTTGCTAAGCCATCAATTATTGGTGGATCACAAAATTGCAAGATAGAAAAAATAATGAAGTTGCAAAGGGGACAAAACATGTAACAAGGAGCCAAATGGATTACTTTGGAAAAGGACTGCAAGTCCTTTGTAGTCCTTTTTCCCAAAAATAACTTTTACATGCAAATGAATTTTTGAATTATTGTTTTGGTAACTTATTCTAAAAAATATTTCAATTTTCCCCAATGCATCACATGTTTTTTTATTAGTCATTATCGAATAAATATTTATTTTAAAAAATGTATAGATTTTTTACATATTTAATGTTTCATCTTGAAAAATGATCAAAATTTTAAGTCATCACCAAAAATTAAATTTTTGCATTCTTTAGTTTTATTATACTATAAGCTATAACTTTTCTTAATACATCATGTACATTATAACCATTTATATGTGGTAAAGGACTTTTGAAGCTTTGAAATTTTGAAACAATTTTGAAACATTCTTTGAATTTTTAAACTTCTAGATTCCACATTTTTAAAATTATGAGTGTTTTTTGAGTGTGGTTAATATGTTTTTATCATTTATATATTTTCAATGAAAATCCTTTCATTATATGAATCCTTTTGATAGTCCTTTGCAAAATTGACTCCTTTTGATGCCATAGGTGTACATTTTTAAATTTCTTAAATTTAAAATAAAAAATTAAAATTAGATCAAATGAATTTTTACCTTAAGTTCCTTGACATTTATATGAGGGAGAAAAGATTAACTTGCAATGATTACTATGGTTTCAAATGGTAATAAATAAATAAATGTTTGATTTTGATTGATTATGTTTAACATCTAATGCCCTTTTTGGTTCCTTGTTACACATTTTGATTTGAAGTTGCTTGTAGGTCAAAAGAGGGTGCAAAGTGATAAATTTTTTCAAGATGTTGTGAAGTTGCAAATCCAAATAATCGTGGTGAACAATAGAAGTTGATTTGTTGTTTCTTCCATTTTTATGTGTTTTGTAAGTAGAATTTCATAATAGATAAAATGTAGAATTTTTCATATATATTTCATGCTCATTTCAAAGCACAAAATTGGCATAGAACTTAGAGAAAAACTCATGTGCAAACCTACACACAACTTAAAGAGCAACATTTTTTTCAAATGTTAAATTAACATTCATTTATCTTGTCAGTTTTTGGATGTCAAACAATTTACCATTCCAAAATTGGTTTATTTTTGTAAAACTTCATTCTTTAGGTAACATTAAAAAAATTTGCACATTTTTACCATTACTCTAATTTTGTCTACCATGTAAAATGCCACCTCAGATTTAATGGTAACTTTAACAGTAGGTGTAGACATTTATAATTTGTTAATTTTCTAACATCTAGTTAACATTGTTTTAACAATAGGTGTGAATGCACCTTTAATTTGTTTTTTAACATGAACAAACTTGAAACAACCTAATCATTCACCATAGATGTTTATTAGGTTAGTTTGTATAACCTCAACTTGAGTTAATATTTGGTTTCACTTTGATAACACATGTTATAATAAGTAGGACCTATATGTATGTGGATAGGTAGGAAAACATGTGACTACTACTCTTGACCCTTAACATGTAAACACATTCATAACTGGACACAAATATGATTTGGACCCACATGAATCAACACTTGTTAGCCACACCATCCATTAAATGCCCCTTATGACTTAGTTATGGATGTAATTCATGTGTTGATATGCGGTTTCACCTTGGTAGCACTTATATGTAACTAGACAAATAACAAAATAGGTCATTATTAGGTAAGTAAATGGTTTTTATTTTATACAACAAGAACAACACAACAAAACTTGACCATGGGTTCTCTCATCTTTCAATGGACTATTGATTTTTATAATGATGTTTAAACTCAATGGGTTCAAGTTTCATGTAGGGAAACCCATGGGAAAACCTATAAATGTGGTAACCAATTCAACCTCTTAACAAACAATGGACCTCGTGGAAGTCGATGAATCAACATTCTTGATGTATGACTTCACATCCAAAACATGGCAATCATGATTCCATGCATGGCATAAATGATGACTTATTTTCAAAATTCTATAATAAAATAGGACTCAAGTTTTCATGAGTTTATAGTTAAATATGACTAACATTATTTATGCTATGTTTTGGTTTAGTGCATTCATGAAAAAATGTCTAAAATGCTTTAACTAGCTTGAAGATCAACATAAGAAACACCTCAATCAACAAAGCTTAACATTTGTTTCCAAATAGTTGAAAAAGTTCAATATGATTGTTGTAGTGAAGATTGAGGCTATAAAGTAAGACTAGAATCCCATAAAAATGGCACATTGTCATCAATTATGAATGCTTTGTTGAAAGAAATTGACTTAAATTTTGGAGCCACTTAGTTAAGGAAACATCAATAATCAAAACCCAAATTTTGCAAATGAATACGATGTGCCAAAATGTTCTTCGTGAAGTCATGTTAGGGAAAGCTTTTTACTAACATTCCATTGATAAGGACATGAGCTATGCATGTTCAATTCAAGGTGTGAACTATCATTCTATTAATGTTGATATTAGGGGAATCTTGACATAATTAGAAGAAATCAATTAGTATTTTTGAGCAAGATGATGTTTTTTGTTTGGGGTGCTGAAAGCTATGAAGATAATAGGGACAAAAAAATTGAAGATACTTAACAAGACTAATGTCACCATTGACTAACTTGCCAAAAATGTCCATGTTTTTTACCTCAATGTATATGAGGGCACTACGTATGAGACTTAGTGTGGGTAGACACATGAATGTTCTAGGTCATTTAAGCCAAAATAAATAATGAGGGTGGAAAATTTTCACATATGATTATCAAGAATTATTTGAAACATCATGAAAATATTGATATGAGTTGGGTTTAAAATGTTTGATTGGGCATCATGTTTTGTCAATTTCAATTGAATTCTTTCATTTCCATGTTCGAGACCTTATTTTGTTTTATATCTCACAAGTGCACTTAATTTGCCCTTCTTAATGTTGCAATTGCTTTTGATCAAATTATAAAATAAAAGTGAACATTAATATTTCCCACTCTAGAAGCTTTGCCACAATTAATAATGAAGACCAAATTTGGATGATGAAACTAATCATTCAAGCTAAACTCCATATGTTTATCTTGAGTAGACCTTGCAGTTGTCCTTAGTTTCACTTTAAAAGAATCAATATTGAAAACACCATGCTCACATTTCAAACTAGGGTGTTTATAACTTTTTAAAAATGTTTCCCTACATATTTTCGAGGATTAGATGATTTTTTAAAACTGGGCTCTCCATGTTCTCTCCATGTTCCAGATGCTACTATTGCTAATTTAGAGAACGTTGGTTAACTCTCCAAGTTACATGCCACATTTTGGATATCCTTGACCACATTTTAAATGAATTTGTTAATTAATATTTAAAAGTACATTGTAAAAGTTTTAGAGCATAATATGAAGAATTGCCTAGGTTTTCAAATTAAGCTTTGTAGGTTTTAGATGATGTTCATATTTTGGAGTAGGTTATGTAGGTTTCAGATGAAGCTACTCAAATAATGTCTCCATATTTTCAAAGCATGTATTATGATCAATAGTTCTTTTTCATAGGATAATAGGTAAGTTTGTTTAGCATTATTTATTTTTTTTCATTGATAAACCACAACTTGGCCTCCCTACTTTAAGACAACCCCTATGGATTCAAGTATTGAGTTTTCCATCCCATAATGCATCAAGTTTAGAAAAAGGGGCATGTGTGAGGCCAACTTTTGTGAAGGAATTAAAGCTATCTTCATACTCAAAAGTCCACACAATCTCTTGGTTCAAATGAGTTAAGGTGCGCCAAGTAAGACTAGAAGTGTAGGCTCCTTGACATATTATATATTTTGTTTCCCATTTCTATTGAAAGGAGTCAATGTTTAAAAATATAATACCTTAGAGACCGTATATTTAGAACTATAAAAATCATGCAACTATCAAAATCATCCACTTTGTGTCCATGTGTGTATGGTGAAATAAAATGGTCCAAACTATCCTAATACCTAGGTTGGTTTGCTAGTGAAGTGTTTAATAATTCATTATTTTTTGTTAGTTATGTTCAGCAATAAAAATAACAATAATTTACAATCTGGCATCATACTAAATAATGAAGCTATTATGCTTAAGAGCTTCATTCAATTTTTGGCATGGCAAGCACACATTTTTCAGAATTTTCAGCAATTTCAAAAAGTAATTGATTAGCACCTAACGAGCCTAATGGTACTATGGTAGTAAAGGATTAAAAAAAAGTCACATGGTGACGTGATTTATTGTTGTCCATGAGAAGTAGAAAAATGAATCATATGCTTCGAAGTTTTGGAGTGGCAATTTGGTAGGTCTAGGAGAAACAAAAATCTGGGATACAATGCAACAAATTGAATCCTTAGAAAAAATCGTCAAGAGTGAATGCAACACAACAATGTTTCAAGGTAGGTCAAAGCATTCATATCTATTATTTGTCACCTAAATGTTAAAAGACATAAAAGAATTTTTTTGTCCATCAGATAGGAAATGAATCATTCACTTACTTCAAAGTTTTGAATTGTGAATTACGCATGTAGGAGAATGAAAAATCTGGGAAATTTGAATGCGACAATTGCTGCTGAAAACCGTGGA
>Ga0209208_10004732_pt1 | contig 19172 bp, 11 predicted proteins | sample S1TSphfallax_3_FD_187694 | JGI IMG/M metagenome (GOLD analysis project Ga0209208, IMG submission 187694) | Host-associated microbial communities from peat moss isolated from Minnesota, USA - S1T2_Fd - Sphagnum fallax MG (SPAdes) (version 2) | ecosystem: Host-associated > Plants > Peat moss >... | reverse complement strand
ATCCAATTGGAAGAAAATCAATAAATATTTTTTTTCTTGGGAACGATTCATCCTTCTTGAACATAACATATAATTCTTTGTAAAGCTATGACTAATCCATAAATGGTTAAAGCTTCCATGAAAGCTAGGCTTAACAATAAGGTACGTCGAATTTTACTTTCTACTTCCGATTGTCTTGCAATACCCTCTATAGCTTGACCTACGACAATACCTTGGCCAATACTAAGTCTGATAGAAATCAAGCCAATGCTTACTTTTGCTCGATCAAGGGAGAAATGTTTGTGCTGAGTGAAAGGTAATAGTAGCATGACATACAAGCCTCAATATAAATATTGTAAAAAAAAGTTTTTATTTCGAAGTAATTAAATAACAATAATTTTTTTTAATTCCATTTTTTACCAATTTATTCTAGCGTTATAAACTCCCCATTTTATTTGATGCTCAATAAATAATGAATAATTGATCTTCTAAAAAAGAAAATGGATTTATCTTCATTTTTCCATATGGTTTTGTTTTTCAATGATTGTTAAATAAGAAAATATCTGAAGCAATGGAACCATTATAGTATTTAGTAAAAAGAACAAAATGGTATATATATGAGTGGTTCAGTTATCTGAAATAGGTTTCAGAGGTTTGCATCATCTCTTGACTAGATTTTTCCCTTATTTGTTTTAGAGTTGGATGCATTAAAAAATGTTTGTACATTTTTTCGAACTCCTTTTTTCTCGAAAGAAAGAAAAGAAAAAAGATATTAGATGAGTAGGGTAATGATTCATCAACCTACTAGTTCTTATTATGACGGACAAGTGGGGGGTAATGTATTATGAAAGCAGAAGAAGTCTTAAAACTTCGCTATTACATCACCAAGGTTTATGTACAAAGAAGGGGTAGACCTCTATGGATGATTGAACACAAAGGTTTATGAATATGAATGGATGTTTTGGAAAATGTCTTTATGGTTAAATTTGGTTATCTTGAATATCATGACCCAAGACTAAATAAGGGCCTTTTTAGGAATCTCAATTTAACAATTTCTAGGTTAAACGTAGTGTCTCCAAGGCCTCTCTTAAGAAGGTGAAGGTGCTAGTTCACCCTGGCTCTCATGAAGTAACCTTATTTATAGCTATTTACATTGCCTCCCAACTAAATGAAATGTACATTGCATTTATCTTACTCGTTAGTAGATGGGTTTTTTAATTTCAATGTCTTCAAACATTGGGTCAAGGAAACTAACTAGTGTAGAAAACATCTTTTATTGGCCCAATTATGTAGTTTTCATTTAGTCCCACATTTTAAGAAATTGTTACAAGTGTTAATATGAGTTCATTTTCTCACAACTTAATGGAAGACCTTTATTTTTAAATGTTGTTAATTTTGATTCTCCAATTCTTGATTTTGAAAGGAATTATAAGTTTTGGTTTTTTTAAGGTTTTTCAATTTTGATTTTTAAGCTTATTTCAAGCCTATTTAGGGATCGCACTTTTGAATGCAATTTTGAGAATGATTTCTTAGATTTATAAAATTTCTAATTTCAAAAAATCCCTCGAAAAAATTGACGCTTAATTCAATTTAAGATTAGGTTTGATTCCACTTCCTAAAACTTATTTCTAAAATTAATTATGTTCAATTAGTGCACATTTCACAATGCCCAAGATAAAGATTTTTTTATTTTTTTATTTTATACAATAGTTAAAACTAACAACTTATTTCGAACATAAAGCTTCATATTTTTTTTAAAACTTGCATTTATATAATTAGAGAACTTGAATGTGTTTAAAGAGGGATGCCATCTTGGTCAAGGTTTGGGTCTTAGTTTTAACAAAAGCTTAGTTGCATGGTTTGAATCCAAATCCAATTTGAACAAAATTTTGAATATCCAATCTAAATACCCCCAAAGTGGATCAAGACTTGGCTAGAGAACAAACTTAGTGTGACCAAACATGGAGTCTTTTAGGTTTCTGTAATGTGAACGTTATATTTGTTTTAAGGTTTAGGTATTGAATCACTGTCAACTTTCTTCATGCAGGTAGTGGGGTTTATCTCTTCATTGTTTGTTAGTGGTTGTGAGTAGGAAAGTTTGTTGCTTGTGTGTTATGTGAAACATGGTGTCAGCTGGCGATGGGTGGCCAAGTGCGATTGATGTGTGCAAGGAAGATGGGAAGAAGAGGAGGATGGACCACGATAAGATATGAGATTCGAAGGAAAGAAAAGGTTTGTTGTTTGGTAAAAAGAAAGATAGTTTTTGTTGTAAGGGAGAACTTCCAGGAATAGATAGTTGCTATTTTTTTTCCGTTGCGCCAGTGACTATGTGATGGCCGGCTCTGTGTTCTGGTTAGAATTAGGGCTAATAAAAGGTTGATGTTGAAGGTTGATGATGCCTAAAGGTGATCTGAGTTGTATAATTAGAAGCATATAAAAAATTACATGTGTAGGGGCTTGGTGGAAACCTTACTTGAAAATCTAATGGGTAGTTCATACACCTAAGTGGGTATCCTTTGGGTTGGGTAGAATGTGAGTGAGAGAAAAGCATGATGGAAGAAATCATAGCAAGCATTTATAGATCCATATTTTTCATAGAATTCTGTTTCTTCATTGAGTAGTTACAAACCAACTTGGCATACTTGGTTTAGTTGTGGAGTAATACCCAAAAGTTGATATGTGCTAAAAACTAAACCAAGCATTTTTCATCTATGTAATGGGGGTGGATTAGTAGCTCATCAAAGACCGAATGAACATTGAGAACGCTAACTTCAAGCTAGACCTTACTAATTCTTGCGCTCACAATACAAGAGCGTTGTTGTTTCCAATAGCAACTAAGGACTACTACTGTATTAAATTTAGGGTAGGTTGATAGGCATGTGTCTTTTGGAAAACCGTCGGATTCTAAAGGATCACATATTGTGGGACTCCAGAATCAGATTGTTGTAATATTACTTGCTTGACAAGAAATAAGTTACAAACATTGTAACAAGAGTAGGGTTATGTGAGAAGCAGTTGTTTAGTGTACCCTCTTTTTTTGGTTACATTAGTACCTTGATGTATGGCAAGTTCAAAATTGCTTTGAACTTTCAGTATGGAGTACTAAGTTTGTTCTCTAGCTAGTTCTTGGTGAGGAAGAAAACAGGGCAAAAAGCTCCCAGGTCAAACTCAAAAACCTAAGAACTAAAAATATCCTAAACATATATTTTCCCATTCACCCATCTCCCTTGCACAACTTGTTTTATTTTGTGCCACTTGTGATGGGTTTAGGTCCTAGGTTATCTGATTTTTTTTTCTTAGGGCTCCCCATTGTGTGTTTTGTTTTTTCAAGTGTTGTCTTTTGTTTGAATTTTGTTTGAACTTCAGTTATTTCTTTTATTTCTTCTCTTGTTCCCTGGCGGGGTATTTTTCCTTTATTTATTTATTTAGACTTTTACAAACATGCAGGGTTGAGGGTTTAGGGTCTAGTCTAACTTTAGCTTTCATTGCTGTGGTTCTGATATATCAAAATATTACCCTGTTTCTGATACATATAATCATGGTTTTTAAAAATAAAATAAGACCAAATAGCTCCTCACAAAACTGCATATTCTTTGCTGAAGAGGCCTGGTGGTTTTTTTAGGTTTCTGAAATAACCAAAACTGACAGTGCAAAAGAAAATTTAAAAAAAAAAAAAAAAAAAAAAAAATTTTAAAAAAAAAAAAAAAAAAAAAGTCCCTTAGTTTTAGTAATGTACTTTTTCGCTAAAATTTCCTAAAAACATACTTAAAATAATTGGTATGTTTTTGGGAATTTTTCCATGCATCCAAAGTGATGGTCATCCCCAGCAAGATTTAGCCAAATCTGGCTACAAACCAGACATGACGGTGCAAATCGGTAATCATCTTTGTAGATTCTGGCTGCATATTGAAATCCAAATATAAAAATCTGGCATTTTCTTACATTAATTTTCCATTCTGGAACTTGGCAATGTTTTGTTTAGTCATGAAATTTGGCACTGTGACATGAATTTTATTTTATTTTATTTCCAGAAAAAGAAGCAAAAATAGAAGAAATGATGTTTTTTGAGGTTTGTCTCCCCCATTTTGGGAAAGAAATTTGAAAAAATTAGCCAGAAACAATATAAAAGGATGCCTAAATTTAAAGGCTTAGACCATTATCACCAATTAATGCCCAGATCAATGATGCTACTACTACAAGAAACTCATTAAAAAAAATGTTCATTCGATCCGGGGGATTGAAACCCTCCAAGATCATTTTCATTTTCATCGTTTTCAAATTTTGGATTTTGAATATTAATTTAGCTCAATTGCATGCAATTTCACAAGCCCAAAAAAAAGCTCCAAAATCACTTCATTTTCAAATTTATGATTTAAAATTTTGACCTTAAATTGTCGAAATTTCAACAGTAAAAAAAAAGGGCCTCCAAAAACTCTTCAATTTCAAAAAAATTATTTTTAATTTGGCTTTCTGACGAAATTTCGCGAGTCAGGAAACAAAAAAAGAAAAACAGAACGCCGATTGAAGTTTCCAGATTCTTAGATTTTCTGACCTTGAAAACGGGACACAGAAGATGCCCCAAATTTTGTTCAGATTGTTGCGCGTTGTTGGCATTTGTTTGGTTGGTGAAGCTCAAGTGCTTATAATAATTTTCCAGACTTTTTCAAGTGCACTGGATCTGCAGTGCGCTGTTAGATCATCATGGTCTTTGGGTGCAAGGAAGTCATCTAATCCAGCTTAAATATAGCCAGCCACTTCGACCACTGAACAAAAGACGTGGAATGGTAGCTGCAACGCTTGATCGGTGTCCTGCATCGCCTGTCAGCGTTCTCACTTCACGTGGAAACCTGTAAGTATCCTCGTTTACATAATCGTTACGTGCTCTGGTTGCTGAGCTCGGTATTAGTATTTTTCATCAGGATTTTTTGTTTGTAGCCAAAGTAGCGGTCATGAGTTCGTCATTTGTTTGGTGAGCAAGCAGTCTACCTTTAAAACTATCTTGAGGTCAGCCTTTTCTCAATGTCGAAAAATTTCAACACTTGAATTTTAAATTTTAAAGAAGTTGTAAGAGAAGTGGTTTTGGAAGTTTTCAATCGCCAGAAATGAGAAAATTATAGTGAAAATTTCCAATTTCTATATTTTATTTCAGTGGTAGCATTAAATGTAGAGGGATGATTGAAGATTTGTATTTCATATTTGTTCTATAGAACGATTTGGCTATATCTTCCTTGGCTTGATAGCTACTTTGTCTACATTGAAAAATTCATTAAGAAATCATGGGTTGAAACCAGGAAAAGTCCAATAATGTATTTAAAGAGTTTATAGGATGCTATGTGGTGCTATAATTGATAAGGTTGCTTGCTGGCCTTGCAGATTTACCTCCACTAATAAGGTCATAATACTTTGTTTTCATTTTGTTTGAGGAAGGTAATTTGTAGAAGATTCAAGATTTTGAGAAATAATATAGTTGTCGCCCAACTTGAAAAAGTGCTACAGCAGTCAACTTTTCTTCAAATTGTGAAGGGCACCTTCAAAGTCATACTACTTTGATCTCATGTAGTCAACTTTTGGAGAGTCTTCACATTGCAAAGGGCACGTTTTGTGTAGTCAACTTTCCAAGAGTCTTTAAATTGTGAAGTGGCATTTCAATGTGAAAGGTAGTTTTGGAAGCAGTTTTTCATAGGCCAATGAAGTGCACATCAGCCCTTCAACTTCAAGCCTTGGCTCAAGGTATTGTACTTCAAAATATCTTATGAACTTGTGCTCACAATATGGTAGAAGACTTGGACATTCAAGTTGTTGTCACTAGATGTTTTACACTCTAAACCTCAATGTTGTTTTTCTTTGTAGCTACAAGTTTGGAGATGCAAAAGAAACTACAATTGCACTTGCGTCATCATTGGTGGGTGGTAAGCATTTGCAAGACTCATAAGCTCCACAAGATTTTATAGTGCTTTAGATTTTTGATTGGGTCAAATGAATTCATAATGGTCTAGGTTAATGAATGGAGGCAATAATCATTTGCCTTTTGCACCATTTTCTTTTACGGTTGTTGTATTATTGCTATCATATCTAAATCAAGTTGTCAACATAATATCAATCTTCCCCAAAGATTTCATGTAAAACAAAAAAGAGTTGAACTTGAGGCCATTGATGGATCTTTCTCATTGTATATGATTTCATAGCTTGATATTTTAATTAAACCTTTGGATTTGGATTGTCTAAAATTTGGATATTGCTTTGTGTACACAACCATCATTGGCAACCCCTTTTCTTGGGGAGGGGTGGTAAATTCATCACTTGGTTTCTTTGAATATTGGTCAAGAAAGGTCATGAGGTATGTTTGTGCACAAAATGTAAAAACCAAAAAGTTTCAAAGTTCAACTTTGAAGGGATTGAAATTCATCTATATTATCCAACATTTTCAACTTGTCATTGCTTTCGTACACTACTACAATCACAAAGAATCAAGATAGTCATGCAATCCAAATAAAATAAAATTAGCTGTATCTTCAAAGTATATTTCATTTGGGAAGAATGTCATGCATGTGGTGAAATATTAATGCAATGTTAGAATTGGTGGTGTACCCTACTCAATATGCTAGACTAACATGATGTTATTGATTATGTGTTGTACACACATTCAATCTACCTAAAAAAATCAAGTCATGTGTTATAAAATTTGACACCTAATTACAAAGTATTCACTAATGATCCTTGTGTTGAGAATTGCTACTCTTAGTTATATTATACATATACAATAGGTAAACTTAAATGCTCTTGCACTATAAGAATAATGTGAAATTTGAATGCATGGATATATAACAATACTTGAATCATTTTCTTTTCAGATTCTATCGAACTAGTGAAAACAACAAGTTCCCCTTGAACTTCAAAGATGGCGCTCAGTGAAAATGAACACAATTTTAAACTGGAAGGAAAGAAAATGGACCACAAAGAGGAGATAGTGATAATAGGTGGCGGCATGGGGGGCCTTTGCTTTGCCGCTGCTCTGCATAGGTATGATGTTACACCTTCTTTAAATAACTATCATAGTTTTATGTGAATTTGACACCAATTTAAACTTGTCATTGATTAAATTAAATGTGACTGTGGGATTACTTTGTTATTATTGGAACAGAGTTGGGCTAAAGGCTGTGGTCTTAGAACAATCAGATAGGCTACGAGCTGAGGGCACTTCCATCACTCTTTGGACGAATGCAATGAAAGCCTTGGAGCTTTTGGACATTGCTGACCAATTGAGAAACACATATGTCAACGTATTGGGGTATGATTTGATTTCCCATAGATGTAGAAATTGTTGTTATGTGATTATTGGAAAATCATTTTAAAATCAAAAATTTAAAATACAATTTTTTTTCTTACAATTATTTCCAACTATTTTTGCAGAGTTGAATATCTCAACTACCTTGGGAAACGCTTGACAATCTTGGATTATTCTACTTGCGAAGGAGGGTAAATTGTTCTTACAATGCAATCACTTCAAAAGGAAATACATAGTTTCAAAAACATAAATGATAATTGAATACTCTATTTTTAAAATGGAAAATGATGTTGGTGACTTGGTACGCACAATTGTTTTTCCATTATGGAAATGATAATTCATAGGTGTGGGGTCAAAGCATGGTTAGGGTACCAAAAGCATTGTTTAATTAAATAACTAGTGGACCCTTTCATTTGAAAATGTTGTTGAAACTTAATGGCACATTCATATTGAAAGTTTTTTTTTTTCATAAATACATACATTACTAAGGTGTTATTTTATGTATAACACTTCAAATTTGAACAAGCTTAAGGATTCCTAACAAGTATTTAAAAACTTTCTAGGACTTTGTCTCATGAAAAAAAAAGTTCAAGGACTCATAAAGAATGTCTAAACAATTTATTTTTCTTCCAAATTCTATGTATATAAAATGTTCAAATGTGACAAGAACCGAGTGCCCTATTACAATGTACAAAGTTTCAAAAATGAAAATTTTGGGAATTTTGGGCCATTGATTGAACATGGCCCACATTGGAAAAAATTTACAAATTTTAGTTTCATAAATGAAAGCAATAGATATTTTAAAAGTCTATATAAAATTTGGAGCAAATGTATTTCATTCAACATGAGATAAAAGGAAATCTAAGACAAGTCATAGGTTTTATGAATAAAAAGATGAATTTGGGAAGCCTAGGAATGAGTCTTTATGTTTCAAATGGGTTACCCCCAATCATGCTTGGATTTGTGAAAAAAAATTTCATATCCAAATGAAACATATTTTGTATACTTTGCATGATTCAACCTTGCAAGTTCACAAAAACTTCATGATTTCAATAGGCCACATGAGATGCGTTGTGTGGAGCGAAAGGTACTATTGGAAGCCCTTGCTGCACAGATACCAAAAGGGACCATTCGACTAAACTCCCAAGTGACTAGTATCAAAAAGTCAGAAACTTCACCAAATTTCACCGACTTAGAGCTTCAAGATGGTTCTACCTACTCTGCCAAGGTTTGGTTTATATGTTCAAAATAATATGAACGTTGAATATTTTTGCCCAAATCAATGTTGTCATGATGCTCATAATTGTTGCCAACATGTAATCCATCACATGTGTCAAATCATTAAATTGATTATTGAAACACATGCATATTCATATTTTTTTATGAAGGATATTAATTGATTTGAACAATTGCACAATTTCAAAAACACAACAATTTGTGAGGAAGGTTTCAATATGTTAAAACAACAAAGGTTAATGCTTTCAGTTTGGGAAATTGGAATGTGGATGACAGGTTGTGGTTGGTTTTGATGGTGTGAATTCGATCGTAGGATCTTGGCTAGGTCTCAAGAAGCCAAACAGTGTAGGACAACTTGAGATACGAGGAATGGCAGAGTTTCCCAATGCCCATAATTTCTCAAATTTGTTTCGCATATTTTATGGCAACCAAGTTGTCATTGGCTTTAATTCAATGACCCCAACCAAAGTGTTTTGGTTGCTGATTTGGACTGATTGGTCCGAAGGTGAAGAACCTAATTCTTGCATCTAGCTCCTTGCTCCATATATAAACAAGTACATGCATTATTTTTTTTAAAACATAGTTGTACAATGATTTGATTATTATTTATGACACATTTTGTCTATCTAGGTTGGCGAAACACAACTCCCGAGCAAATCAAACTAGAAGCCCTTGAACATGCCAAAGATTTTCAAGTACCAGAACTTCAACTATGCATCAACAACACAGCCCTCGAACATTTCACCAAAAACACCATTCGACACAGAATAAATGAGAAATCGAATTGTGAAAATCAAGTGGTTGGCAATGTCACGGTTTGTGGTGATGCCTCTCACCCCACGACCCCAAGTCTCGGACAAGGTGGATGCATGGCATTGGAAGATGGCATCATCCTTGCAAGAAAACTTCATCAAACATTCAAATCAAAAGAAAGTCAAATTTCTAAGGTGCCTGAACATGAACGGATTCACCAAACATTGTTGGACTTCCATAAAGAGAGATACCCTAGGACCAATGCTCTCACACGCAAGGCTGCTATGGTAGGATCTTCAGTGACTACTAACACATTCATCAAACGTTTTCTTCGAGATTGGTTTTTCATTCCTAGGGGTGTTCATGCGGGAAACTATATGGAAGATACTTTGTTTGATGTTGGAAACTTAAAAGTTACCAATTAACAAACCATGATCACATAAATTGAATATGATATCTACAAAACAAATTTCAAATTGTTGGTCACACCACCATTGAAAGCTTGTTTACAAGTAAAGAAAAAAAGTTATAGATGTCATTATAAGTTTTCAATGTTTTATAATAATACTTGTAATGGTAATTCCAACAACAATGGTACATCAAAGCTAGTTTAGATATTAGAGCGCTTTAGCTTAAGTCATTTTGTTGGATGACAATTCCATGTGGAAAATGCCTTAAAACATCTGGAAAACCTTTTCATATTTTCCTTTCCATATCCTCACATTTCAATTGTAACTTGTGGAATTGAATGTTTTTGTCCTCCCATGTAACAACAACATATATTTGAATTGAAAATGTCATATATAGAATAAAAGGTTAATCCTCTTTAAATCTTAAATTTTCATGTTTTCAAATGGAAGTGTAAATGATTTCACAAAAAATTCAAAATTCATATGATATTGTTTTAATATTGTAGGATTCAACGAACAAATTATACTATGTTATTGTTATAACCTTACATAATACTAATAATGCATAAAAACACAAATCCAAACTTAACAATGAAAGTGATTGAAAAGCCATTACATGTATGATGTGGTGTAATGGAAAATGGTGATTTTTAAATGGTACATTTATGGAGGTTTCTAATAGTGCATTGGGCAATCTTCTCTCCTACACTGCCTTCCCCCACTTGTGCATAAGTTCCAATTCCAACACAATCCAATTGTGTACAATATAATAACATTTCCACGTAGTGGGTTTTTCCCATTATACAATAAATTGTAAATAAAAGTTTAGCACAATGTTTCACAATTCCCCTTGGTATGATAATGCTTTGAAATCAATGTCTTCCGACCAAAGATGAATCTCCTTCTTCACATGACCCCCAAAAAATAGCACATAGTCACAAAATTCATCTTTAGGAGACCCTTCAACCTTACAAAATATTATAGATTAATTTTAAAATCCCTAATTTTCAACTTCTAACTAAATGTTTCTCTATTATCATGTTTAGTATATCTATATTCTAGGTTTACTCGTTCTTTGTACATAAACCTTGGTGATCTAGTCGTGAAGTTTTAAGACTTCTACTTCCATAATACATTCCCCCGCTTGTCTGTCATAATAAGAACTAGTAGGTTGATGAATCATTACCTTACTAATGTAATACCTTTTTTTTAATATTCTCTAAAACAAGGAGTTCGATGAATTGTACAAGCATTTTTTTATGCATACAACTTTAAAACAATAAGGGAAAAATCTAATCAAGAGATGATACAAACTTTTTCAATTTCGCATATTTTTGGAACCTAATTTGGATAAATGAACCACTCATATATATGCCATTTTATTTTATTTACTAAATAGTATAATGGTTCCATTGCTTTAGATATTTTCCTATTTAGCAATCTCAAAGTTTCTTTGGGAAATAAAGCCAAATGGGAAAATGGCTATAAATCCGTTTTCTTTTTTAGAAGATTGATTATTCATTATTTATGGAGGATCCAATAAAATGGGGAATTTATAATGCTAGAATAAATTGGTAAAAAATGGAATGAAGAAAAAATAGTTATTGTTATTTAACAACCTTGAGATAAAAAGTTTTCTCTACAATATTTATATTGAGGTATGTATGTCATGTTACTATTACCTCTCGCTTGGCATAGACATCTTTCCCTTGGTTGAGCAAAAAGAAGCATTGGCCTAGCTTCTATTAGACTTGGTATTGGCCAACGTATTATTGCAAGTCAAACTATAGAAGGTATTACGAAACAATTGGAAGCATAAGGTAAAATTTGAGGTACCTTACTATTAAGCCTAGCTTTCATGGAAGCTTTAACCATTTATGGATTAGTTGTAGCTTTACAAAGAGTTTTATGCTGCATTCTGGAAGGATGAATTGTTACTAAAAAAAAAATTATTGATTTTTTTCCAATTGGATAATAATGTAGTTGCAAGAATTTACTTCATGGATGAGGTTTCTAGTAGGGCAATGACTTGAAAAAATGATGACCTCGGAGACTTTATTTAAGTTTGGGGTCATTACTTCTTTCCAAACAATAATTGAATTTGTTTTTTGAAAAGGTAGATGTGGCCAAGTGGATTAAAGTCCTAATTAATATTTTGAAACTTGAAATTGTATTATAATAAGAACAAATATTCTTAGTTAGTAAATATTACATAAATTTGTAATAAAAAATATTCAATTTCATCTAATCATTCCATTGGTTAATTTAATCAATCGAACGTTAAAGTCCATTAACTTCATATAGAGATAACAAAAATATGTTTTTTGTTATTTAAAAAAATGGAAGAATTAAAGCATTTGGAAAAAAATTGATTGATTTCTATCAATAATCTAGCTAAGGATGACGCACCCCCAAACTCCTTAATAGATTCAACTACAAGTCCATAGGTGAATATAACAGAAGGAAAAGGAATTGGGGCACACTCCTTGGCTTATAACACTTTGGGGGTAGAGGGTTGTGCTGGAATTATAGGATGAAATTAAGAAGATTGACAAGCAATTCACTTACTCACATGGATTTGCACAAACCAAACAACAAGTTGGTTAGTGTTTAATTAGAGCACTTTGGTGCACAGATGAGTCATGAGCAAACATAGATTCACAAAATTCACCATGGCCCGGACTTGGGGGAAGCCACCACCTTCCCCCTTATAGTATACTCTATGCCTGACAATAGGACCAGCACCCAAATGTCATTTTGTCTCGAGACACCCAAATGGGAGTTTTGAAATTCCCAAAGTTGGGACTCTTGCGACTTTGGGGGCCAATAACTTTGCGTGCAGACCTTCGATTAAAATGAGGTCTAAAGAAAAGTTGTAGCCCTTGTCAAAAGATTTTCAACGATATGTTGCACGCCACCTGCACACAAGGAAATCAGGGCGATTCCTGACTTTTAGTGGTTGAAAGTCAAATTGTCAATTTGATTCCTGGCCCTTCTTTTGGCTATAACTTGTGTTTTAAGTGTCCAAATGGGTCATGCAAACCCATTTTAGACATCTACGTTTCAAAAGATTTTCAATGATATAAGGAACTCCTTAATCCAATGGGTTTTGACCCCTGAAAATTGTTTTTTAAAGATTCAAAAGTCCATCGAGCCTACAACTCCCAAATTGAAAGCTCACTTGGGAGTGTGAAGGTTCATTCCCTCACACTTTCCTACACTCCCGGGAGCATGAGATGTGATTCTTGGGCTTCCCTCTTTACCCGCACCTTTGCAAGGCTTTGCCTTGATCGTGAGCCCAAGGCTAAGGTTGTGACAAAGGAAATCTAAAGTTTATTTCTTACCAATAATTTAATGAGTTTTCCCCAACCCCACTTTTATTAATATTATCGATTAGTATCTTTTGTCTCTTCAAAGAATTTGGGTTCAAAATAAGTGTGGGATAACAATTTTAAATTATTTTTCACAAATTGAACCTTATAAAATATGTTTAAAATTTTAATGGGTGCAAAAAGGCAAGTTTGAAAGTGCATAAAAAAAGCCCATTATGAGCATTTTGCATTTTGCCTCAATTTTCAACATTAGAAGAAAATTTATCATTTGTTATCAATTTTTATAACTAAAAAAATTCACTTGCAACTAATTAAAGTGATTAGAAATCACAATTTTTTCTCATGTAATTTTATTAAATAATTTAATAAAATATTCACTACAATTTGATACTTGAATTTCAAGATCAACACCTAGCAACTCCTAGGTTAAATATCCTCCCTAAATCATGACATTTTTGGGAGAAGTGGGGAGCCCATTTTGTGGACCTTCACTCCTTTTGTCTTTTTCATGATTTATTCTTGGTATAAGGGGTATGTGGCTTTCCCACCACCAAGTCGTTCTTCTAGAACATTGGCTAAAATAGTGGAGGTGGCAAGTATTCCTAAAATAATGAAGGTAATGGTTTTCTAACACCTCCTACCAACTATATTCTTTGGGATCATTTGAGTAAACACCAAATAAGAATAACGAATTAAATGCAATGCTAGGCTCCATGATGTTGTAGGAAAAGTGCCTAGTTAAAAATTTCAAAAATCAATTTTTTATTATGATACCCCAATCACCATAAATAAAACTTAATTATTAAAAATTCTATGCATATTTCCAAAATAAAGGCATGAGGTGTAATGGTTACAAACCATCTCCTCAACTAGTAGATTTTGTGTTGAATTTTCATTAGAAGAAATCTTGTCCATTCCAACCATATGGTTATGACTATAGAAGGAATTAATGTCTAGATCAACTACTTTTACATCTACATTTATGTTAGTTTTATGTGTCATTTTAATCATAAATGTGTGTAGTCATATATGCGACTATTGTAGTCATATATGCGATTACAATGTTGATATAATCAAATGAAGTTGCAAATGCGACTATAATTTGTGACTATTACATGTTTGGATGGAAAAGTAAAATGAAATTGCACATTTTTCATCTAATATTATGAATGGGATCCTTGGATAGATGAAAACTTAGTTGCTTTTGCAATTAGTCATAGTTGTTTTGGCAATTAAGGCCAATAATTTTTCCATTGACAATATTTTGATGATTAAAACATATGTTGCATATTTGGAATTACAATATTTATTTGATAATCAATTTATGTCCAATTGTTTATTGGTATTTTGTATTGTTTATTGACATTGATAGTACAAATGATCATATTTTTATTAAATATATTTAAGTTATGATCTATTTATAAATAATATATATGATTATTATTTAATTATATATTATGGAAAATTCTATTTTCACACCTTTTTTGGCTAGATTCACACCTTTTTTGCCGGTCAGATTTTAAACAGAATAAATTTGAGTGCATGAGGAGCAGCCATGCACTCCGCGGTTCACGAAATCATGGGGTCACGAAATCGGACAGGCAAAAAAGGTGTGAATCTAGACAAAAAAGGTGTGAAAATAGAATTTTCCTATATTATACATGTAAATTAAAATTTATTGATAAACTTACAACTTATTGTAATCATAATCAAATATGATATATATTTTTAATCAAATAAGATGTCTAAGAAATATATCATTTATTTGATCATAAGACTTTTATCGTAATTTTGAATAAATTTTGTATATTATATTTGTAAAAATATAAAACTTAAAATTCCATCAAATCCATTGATTATGTAACATTACTAATTGTGATTTGCATTACAATTTATAATATAAAAAAATATTATACATCACATATATTATAATTGATATTTTAAAATTTTATTATTTTTTGAAATGTGATAGATATATTATCCATTTATAGAAAATATATGTAAATTAATTATAATTATGATATATTATAATCACATTGTATTATATGGTTTTAATGAGATGAAGGATTAATACGTGGGAGATAATTTTTTAATTTATTATTATTAAATATTAATCGTAAATGTTTTTCATTTATAAATCATGTGATTGAATTGTTTTTTCGAATGAATCATCATCAAACGACAAAATGTAATTCAATTTAACAAAATTATATATATATATATATATATATATATATATATATATATATCCAAATTAATGTACACTTGTGGAAAAGAATAAATAAATTGTGTATGTCATTAATTGGAAGTATTTTAAGAATCAACTTAAAACTTTCCATTTGGACAAATATCAATAAAATATGAAATATTGAAATTGATGTTTGTGCAATGTTTAAAGATCAAGTATGGGCTAAATAGTATGTATTCCATTATATTTTCACTCCTTTGATGGCAAAGGAGTTGATATCCATCCTTGGGTCTAAGGATCAAACCTCACAAGTGACATAGTTGCAATCAATGATGGTATGTTGACCGTATGTAACCTACATAGTTAGACTACTTGACCTAGGTGCCTACTTAGGCCTGCCTAGGTGCCTAGACTAGGTGGCCTACCTAACTACACAGATTAGGTTTTTATCCTAATTCATGTAGTGACATGTCTCAACAACTCATAGGATAAAAATTTATGAAATTACAAATAATACGAATTATTATATTGCATTACTTATATAAGTAATGTACTTGATAAATGTGCTTTAAAATATATTAAATCATTTAAATTTAATTGATTTAGAAAATGTTGCCCGATATTTTTTGTAGTCATATATGCAGTCGTAAATGATACGCAACCTTTGGTGTGACTGTACATGCCATGTGGAGTTTTTTTACAACTGGTTGTATTTTGCCACTTGTCCAAGGTGACTCCAGGTTTGTAGTCGCATGTGTCCATTATGATTAAAAAAAATTATTTTGCAATTAAAATTGTAATTGTTTATTTCCAAGTTTCTTTTAATGTTTTTTTTCCCAACAACCATATTCTTGCCCAAATGGCTTTCTTGAATGAACTTTTCTTGCAATGTTTAATTGAAGAAATCTTATACAAAAAAAATGGATATAGGGAAACTTTCTTTGTGCCCATTTTGTTGTTTAAGTTGCCCAAAGAAAAATAAATGTTGGGACAAGTTTTTTCAAGACAAAAGAAACTGGGACCATGTTTTTGTAGAGAAACCATCCAAGGAAGTTGGAAGGCCTTGGGGTTGATTGAAATTGTACATTCATTTCATTTTTTCATCTTTCATCCCTAGTTTTTCATCCATTATACAAATTCAAAATTTTATCCATTTATGTAAATTTTATTCATTATGGATAAATTGAACAAAATTTTCAACCATTTAACAACATTTTCCCCTAGTGTTCCATCTTTAATTATTCATCTATGGGTGAAATTATGGTCAAAGGAGCTAGGGGCTCCAAGATAAAAGTCCTTTTCCAAGGACTGCACATGACATGTGTCTTTTTTATGTTGATTTATAATTTATAGTTAAGTATTTTGGGTACCCCATTTAACATTGCATTTTAAATATAAATACATTTTGACTACAAATTGATTCTATATCATGTATACGATGCATTCATGCCTTTTTATCATATATATATATGAACAACTTTTGTTGAAGCCACATTTTCAAAATCCATAATTTTCACAGTCAATAATTTTTGAGCCAAATATGCTCAAATGGATTATATAAACAATTTTCATTAATTCAAGTTCGTTTTTCCTTTCTAATCATTAATGTTAAAATCCTTTCCAATTTTTAAAAAGGAATCGTGCACATTTGATTTTTTAAAAAAAAGTTTGAAAAAAACAAGATTGTTCACTCTCAAGGTTTGAGTGCTTTGAACATGCAAAAATATTTTGAATTTGTGTCAGGCTTTGAGCATGTAAACTTTGCAATTAATAGAAAAATATTTCAAAAAAATTTATAACAATCAAAACAATTAAACTTCCCTTATGATCTTTCAAACATACAAAAATGCAATTAAAAAAAATGCCCAATCACTTGAGTGGCTCCTTTGATTGTGATTTTACCCTTATTGTGTAACCTTTAAAACAATTTAAACAAAACACATAAGCAATTATCAATGAAAATTGAAAATTTATAAATGATATCCAATTTCCTTAAGGAAGAGAAGATCCATGAGGAACAAATGTTTGGGCCAAACCATTTCCCAAGGCAACACAATCATTTTCCCAAGGTGATTGATAGGCAACACATTTGCCTTAAGGAAGAGCCAAATGTCCCAAGAGCAATACAACCATGTTTGAAAGCAATGTGCAACCATTTCTAAGGGGGAAAAACCATTTCTTGGGGCAATTGGAGGGTAACACATTTGCCATGTGGAAAGGCTATTCCCTTGGGCAATATAACCATGTCCTAAGGCAATGTGTAACCAGTTCTTGGGCAACTAGTATGCAACATATTTGCCTTGGGGATATGCCATTTCCTAGGGCACACACAACCATTTTTTCAAGCAATTCAAAATATTTGCAAAAGGAAAAGCAATTTTGCCACCATTTCCCAAGGAATAGTTATCCTTCTTCCTTGGATTAAACCCGTTTGGCACAAAAATAAAGATTGTATAAGTGTTTGAACACTGGATCTCCTAACTATTTAAGTAGAATTGGTCAATCATTATGTCACTTAACAAAATTATCATAATTGGGTTTGACAATTTTTTAAAAAAATCAAAATTAGTTTCCTAAAATGCATTGTTAATTAGGCTTCAAGAATTCACATATTTGTAAAATTTTGATTTTTATGGTTGCAAATTCAATGTTTTTTAAAAGAATTTTTTTGCTAAAATCCATAAAAATAATTATATATTTTTAGGTGCAAGTAAGTAACCAAAAACATATAAGGATGTACATAACTATATTTCATATTTTATTAATAGTGAAGTTTGGCAAAATTAAATTATGGGTGAATGTCACCTTGGTTACAATACAAAATTGCATTGTTTCCAAAAAAAAACTTCGTTGTCAATAGTGGGTATACATACCTTTACATTCAAGACCATCCAATTTGTTGTTGTTGTTTTGTGCTTGCCCATTTGATGTATTATTATCCTTTGTGTCAATGCACTCCAATGAAAATGGTGATTTCAACTTATGTATAGAACCATAAAACTAGTTGCATTCACCAAAAATTGTTCAAAATTAATGAAAGAATTATATTCCACAATTTACACTTTAACGACATGTAAGACACAATTGTGTTTTTTGAACTTTCATGATCAGTAAAGGAGAGTCGAAAAGGAGGTCAAGGAATGGGTAACCAAATGGCCCCACAATTGTGGTAGCGATCATAAAGTATGCCATTTTAATTCACACAAATTGTGTTAAACCCCAAGGTTAAGCTGAAAAAGGATAAGAGGCACATGGCATTCCTGACGCGTTCCCAAGTCACGGGGTGAAACCCACTTGAGGGTTTCACAAAGTCAAGTTGCGGAAGTTGAGACTTGGAGGCACGCTCCCGGCTTCCAATTCTAGAAAGGGGTAGAGGGTTGAGTTGGGAGCCCAGGGATTAGACTAGGAAGATGATTTAGTAGATCAAGCTTGAATCTGCATCAAAGCAAACCACAAAATGGTTAGTTCACATTTTCGAGACACCCTTGGGTGTTGGGACAAGCCACGGGCACTTCGGACCACAAGACACACCACGGCCCGGATTCGGGAGTATGCCACCACCATACTCCCTATAGTATTCTTTGCGCCACGTTTCGGGGACTACATCCAAATGGCTCTTTTTCCCGGGACTCCCAAGTTGGAGTCCCGAAATTGTCCCGAAACTGTCCTGGGTGGAGTCCCGGGACTTTGGGAGCTCATAACTCTCGATTGCGAAGTCTGATCGCAACGAGGTCTGAATCAAACTTGTAGCCCTCGTCGAGATCTTTCCAACGACATATCGCACTTTCAATTCGGAGGTCGGGAAGATATCGATTCCCGACTTTTTGTGGTCGGGAGTCAAACTGCCAGTTTGACTCCCAGCCCTTCTTTTGCCCATAACTTGGGCGACAGATGTCCAAATGGCCAATGCGAGGCCATTTTCGATATCTACGCTTCAAGACCTTTCCAATGACACCAAGAACACCCCAATGCGAGGTGTTTTGGGCCTT
>Ga0209208_10004731_pt1 | contig 19173 bp, 10 predicted proteins | sample S1TSphfallax_3_FD_187694 | JGI IMG/M metagenome (GOLD analysis project Ga0209208, IMG submission 187694) | Host-associated microbial communities from peat moss isolated from Minnesota, USA - S1T2_Fd - Sphagnum fallax MG (SPAdes) (version 2) | ecosystem: Host-associated > Plants > Peat moss >... | reverse complement strand
CGGTCCCCCCCCCAAAAAAAAAGATTTTTTTTTTTGAACTTTTAATCATAAATTTTGAAATATCTTTCCAAAATGTACAATTGGAATCACACTAAGAATTATTCTCTCATTATAAAACAATTTTAAAAAAATCCAAATCCTTACAATTTTCACTATTTATTCTTAAATTCCTTACTTAAGTTTTCCTGATTTATAACCTCATTGATGACATCATGGTCCCTTTTTTCAGTGTTATTGTTGCCCACCTAAAATGTACTTCCCTTTTAAAGATTTTGATGTAGAGCAATTTTTAATTTTGCAAAATTTCACCACTTGCTGAAAAAACCACATTTTTTATTTTTGGGCAAATTTTCGCCACTTCACAACAAAAAAGAAATCTAATGTAAAACTCAGACAAATAATTTCTGTGAAAACGCACCAAAGTTGAAATTTTCTTCTGAAATTATCATATTTAGACAATAGGAATTCAGCAGGTTACCAAAATGTAACATGATTCTTAAATTTTTCTACTTTTCTCTTTGACTTGTAACTACTAAATTCAGCTAATTCCTCTTGTGAATGATCCCTAGCATGGGTACATCACAAAATTGGGAAAAAAAAAAAACCCTGACAACATCATCCTTTTATTTATTTAGTTTCAGATTTGAATTCTTTCTCCTTTTCTTCAACTTATTTTCTTTGGTTTCTTTTTCTCATTGTTGCAAAGACCACCATTCTCCCATTAATCAAAATCATAAGCAATAATTTCTGGAAGAATTCATTTTGCAAACCATTTGTAAACTTTTATAGTTAACCAGAACTAAGATAAAACCTGGCAATTAGTTTACATTCCTGGTGACCTTCGTGCAATCACATTTAACATTCTTGTGATTATAATAACATGTTCACATACTTCAGTTCCACCTTTCTCAGTGCCACTTGTCATGCCATGTGCTGACATTGCCTTCTTCTTCCTCACACAGGCATCACACCATGTGCTCACAGTGGCTTCTTCTTCCTCACCATTGTCACTGAGAAGAAAAATATCAGCTGTACAATGCTAAATGCTGCATAGACAGCAGGGAACATGCAAGGCCGCAGCTGTTAGTGTGTTTGTTGGGCAACAGTCTTCCACTCATGTCTACCGCCACTTTCAACGTCACATACCTCTTGCACTCTCAATCTGAAGTACATACACCATAGATAAAAATAGCGCTTGCAACAATGTGAACTGACTGTACATCTAATGTGTAGAAGTTGCCAGAGACCACTTGTAAGACAGGACACCCCCAGAAACCCATTCACAGAGGCATTGTGAAGCTTGCAAGAAAGTACCCTCCAGAGAACCCCCTACCTCAGCATCATTACTCTCGCACAGCAAAAGGCTAGCTGGTAATTACACATATATATTGAATGAGGAATTCACCTTGCATCCTTCCTAATAGATCTACATGGAAGCAAATGCTTTATCTGTCATCTAACCCAAACCCTCCTGTGTTAAAAAACCAACTTCACATGAGGCAGCAGAGAATTTGCTGGCTTGAAATGCTCAAAAACCTGAAGACTACTAATTATTCTCCTCCTCTTTCCTCGAGGTCCAAGACTGGGAAGTTCAGAGGATCCAGGTGCACTGCAAGAAGTAAGTGCTTCAAATCCCACAGAATCTGACATGTGCCAGAAGTTTGAAGAGTGGGCCTCATGAAGCTTTGCTTGACTTGCTTGTGACATGTTTGACTCTCTTACTAGGGCGAGCAGTAGCAGCTGCACTAGTGCAAGGAACCACCCATGGCAATGGCCAGCTGTGCGGTATTGCAGGCCCATAGGACACTGGTAAGAATGGTGGGGCAGGAACTCCAACGGCAGGGAGTCTGCAACAACAACCAATAAGGAAAAAAATTGTCAACTAGCATATACAATGCAAGTAATTTGTGACCTTGACAACAAAGAAGCAGCCTATGAGCTTGGACAACAATGTCAAGAACATTATGCAGGCCAAACACAACATTAGAGCATCCCAAAAACATTCTGTGTCAGTATTTTGCAAAGACCAACATAATGCACACAACTGCAGTGGATACAACCCAGATACAAATCATCCTCTGATAAATCACCCAATCTCAGAACAACAAAACACAATTGCAACATGATTTCATGGAACAGGAGACACAAGGGACACTTACTGCTTTCAAGCACTGCAGGCTCTGCCACACCAGCCTTAAAACTGTTGTCCTTAAACTTCGTCACTCGCACAAGCTCTTGTTGAAGCGCAGTATTTTCCATTGAGGATGCTGTCATTGCTCTCTGTAGTTGGGAGACATGATTCTCCATCATCCGGCACTTCAATTCAAGGCTTTTCACATACGACTTCTTCCTTGCCCTAGATTGGGATGCAGACTCCCTATTTCTGAGTAATCTGGAACAACATCACATTCAGTCACAGGCCAAAAAAAGTCTTTAGGCTAGAGAAAAGTGAAGACTGGATGCAAAAACAAGGTGTCCAACCAAACTACAAGAAATACCAAAACATAAGGTGGAACCAGCATGGCACTCCATCAGCAGAATAGAAGGATAGAACATAAGAAGTCAGCAACATCGGTGCAGGAGCTTCAGACTTCCTCTCTATCCTTAACAGATGGAATGCAACATGCCTCCAGAAAGATGCTTGATGAAGTTGCAGAAAAATCTCCACAACAACAATTATAGGTAACACGACAATGAGTGCAGTCATAACCTCATGAGAGTCGCTCACAAAGTGACAGACCATCACCTTCATCACAAACGGCAGTGACAAGCTGCCACGACTACCCACTGAGTTCATCAGCTCCCAACAGTGGGTGTAGATAAGCATATAATAATCTCCCCCAAAAACTGGGCAAACCATTATACACAATATGCATCCTGAGTTTCTGTTGCCTTTCCGGAAGCAACGGGAAGACTCAGAAAGATGCCCACAGAAAGATGTAGCATTACGCTCATCTTTTGGACCGTGTCTCTTGATTCTTCAACTTGCCGCAAGAACTCTTCTTCAACTTGCCGCAAGAACTCTTCTTCAACATGCTGCAAGAATAAGTACCTGATTTGGCGCTTAGGATCGCTATCTTCTTCGGGTGAGGATGTAGGCGTTCGGACGTTGCTTGAAGCGACGGCAGCACCGCGGCCTTTGTCGTGATCGCTCGCATCAGTCATCTCTACACCTGAACTCGAGCCAGCAGTCTTGGTATTGACCTCCACGGACTCAATGCCACCCGATTCCCCTTCACCTAGTGACTCGACGGTTTCCTCAAAAGCTCTCCTGCTGCTGCGCTTCCTGTCAGTTGAGATTCGTCGTTCAGAAACATCATCAAATTCGTTTCCGTTCGTCTCCTTGATCTCAGGCTTCTGCATGAGGCTGGGAACCAAACTGACGCAGTCATCGAAGCACTGCTCTTCTTTCTCCAGCGCCTGAGAACCTCCAATCCCGGATCCGGGCAGCAACCACTCATCTAGCAACCGATTTGCGCTTTCAGAAGTGGTCACAACTGTCTGTCCTGTAGCATCATCATCATGAGCCATCATCGATCCAGCATCACAGAGGATTTGACTTTCATGACCCGGGTGCTCCTCGGCGTTGTTTTGTGGATAGCCAAGTAACATTCCTTCGCTACTACTATCGCAGTTCAAGAACAGGCCAGTCTCACCATCAAACACCAGATCTTCCAAACCCTCTAAGTAACTGCAGTCTGCTGCTGCTCCATCATCGACAGCAGGAAGCGCATTAAAGCTCTCCAAAGCCTGCTCCCAAAAGCTTCTTCTATCATCACCTCCAATTTCTTCTCCTTCTTCTTTTTCTTCTCCCCAGGAAAAATCTCCTGGCACGCCGTCCACCTCCATGGTACACAGAGAGCGTGCCCAAAACAATTCAGAGCATGTTCATCAGCACCCAAAAAGGCCTCACAAAATCTTGAACCAAATTTCAAAGTAGAACAAACGACGAAACACTAAATCATCAGCATATGTCTTCAGCAGTGCAAGCAAGAAAACAAACCGAATCACAGACGACAACGCCTTTTTCCCTCCATTCTCCAAGAGAGAAGAAAGAGGTAGTCGCAAGCGAGAGAGGAAGAGAACGGCGCAAGGACGCGGGCGCACGCGGCACGACGACACAAGAAGAAGAAGCTTCACTGCTGCCCGTTTCTTTCCACGCGCTTTCCTTCTCTTTAGCATTCCTCTACCACTGGAAGATCGTCGTTACACGTTTTGTCTAGTACCTACTAGTGGGTGCCCGTGACCTTCGGCCACTATAGGTACTTTGTCATGTTTTGAGGACCTCGACTTTTAAGACCTGCGATCCTCGGTCCAGATGAACTTTCTGAGGACCTGGATTTGGACAGGCCCCAGGGGCCCTTTTAGTTCGCAGAAATTTGAGGATCTCGATTTTTAAGACCTGGGATCCTGGATGCCCGGACGGCAGATGATGTTTCTGAGGACCTGGAGTTTCTGCCTTCGATGGATGAGTGCAGCGAGCTCTTTGCTTCAGTGGCGATGGCGCATATCCTACTTAAAGTGAAGGCACATGAAGACCATGTAAGCTGGAGGAGCTTAGATGGTCTTCATGTGCCTTCACTTTAAGGAATGTGCTTCATTCAAGGACAGTATCCAGTAGGAGAATACATCTTACATGGCAATTAGCTCCCCACGAAGTATTCAAGAAGTCCTTCATGCAGGCCTGCTCTGCACGCTGGCGCCCAATTTCCATGCCCACAAATGATGCCACTGCCATCCATCCAGCTTAGTTTCACTTTCTGTCGAAGTTGACCAATAGGATAATCTGGCTACAAACAATATGCATTGACAATGAAGGCAGTGAGACTTAGCAGCATGGCATCAAGTAAAAATAGTCTATAACTTCACAATAAATTCTCCCCAGCACTTTATCTTCACTTGAGGTAAACAAATGTAACTTCAATTTGCAAAAACAACTGCAGTATGGGCCTGCAACCATGTTTAAGTTAGTCATGAAATGGCAGGAGCTCCAAGATCTGCATAACCAAATTACGCTCAATTTTACAAAATAGAAAAAATGGAGAATTCGCATCAAGAGGCTCATTCGTACATGTTGTTAAGAAGACTCGATTGAAAAACTTGAGGTGGTAACTCACTGGACAAGTAAAAGAAAGTGCCGATGTTAGTTCAAACCACAAAAACAGATGGCCACCAGAGGTGCCGATTGCATAGAATCAAGAACTTCCAAACTATGGAGACCATTATAGACCTGCAGACTCATAAAACTTTGCATTTGCAACAAACCATGTTTCCATGAGGTCTGGCATCCCAGATGTCTAATTAAGATGGCGCATTGTCGCATGTCCTGGTTGTAGTGCATGGAGTAGTGGTGCCCCTCCACTTGCCTGCTCATGTCGTACACATAAAAATGGAAAGCATGTACATGGCAGTGGATCCTGTTGATGGGCTTGAAGCTCTGGAATTGCAACTGTAGAGCTCAAATTAGCAGATTCATCCGAATCCCGTTTTTGCCAGGGCAGGCCCGATCGGCTTGAACGCCGACCTTTGTCATAGTGTCGTGCCGGGCTGGGCCCGGTTTGTCGAAATCTGAATCCCGTTTTTTGCTCTGAATCTCGTTTTTGCCGGGCCGGGCCCGATCGGCCGGATGTGGCGAACCCAAGCTCCGTCACGGACGGATGGACGGACGTAGTGAATTTCCATTCGTACTTACCGGACCGTAGAGGCCAATTTTGCCGATGAATTAAAATGCAGAATTGTCGTGTCAGACAGACATACACACGCACAGACGTAGTGAATTTACATATAAGATTGCCTTTGCTGTTGATGCATCAATTGGTGCTACAACAGTGAGCATGTCTCTAGTGGGTACCCATGACCTTCGGACACTGTGAGGCGCAAACGCAACGTGCCAGCCCCTTTCCTTCTTGAGCTACAGAGAGAAAGGAGAGAGACGACCGAGCTCGGGTACCCGGGCTGGTGTCGACGACAGCCCCGGAAACACACGGGCCCTGTTCTGGTCCACCCGTGGCAAAGAGCTTGGTTTATGGCCCGGGACCCGGGTCTTCGTGGGGAGACTGGGCTTCGTCACCAACCCGGTTTAATACTTACTCCCATGGTTCCACACACCTAGGCGCCGCCCGGCCCGGGGCAGGTTTTTTTTTATCATTCGGGTCTTTGAAGCCTGGGTGTTGGGACTTGGGACCTGGATTGGGGGGACAGTTTTAAAAGTGACCTGGGTTTTAGGACCTCGACAGACAGTACGCCAACCCGGTCGGCTTGTACCCGAGCTCCGTCACGGACGGACGTAGTGAATTTATATATAAGATTCGGTGGTGAAGTTAAGTCGCTCAAGAGGAAAACTCTTACATAAAAAATAGTACAAAATGATGCCTTGGATGGGTATCAACCAAGGTGATATCTAGGTCGATACCCAACTCGTTGGGTATCATTTTGTAAAGAATTGGCTAGGTAAAAATGATGTTCGCTTGAAAACTTTCAACAAGGGGTGTGTCACATTGCACCCTTGCCATTTACATTTTAAAAATATCTTAAGGTAAAAGAAGAATTATGAAAATTCAAATATTTCACTATGCAAAAATATAATCCTCAAATAAATTCTCTAAAAGAAACCAAATTCCTTCAAAATATCATAACTCTATTATAACTAATCTCAAGTTTCAACACAAGCCAAAATATCATCTTTCAAAAATCCTCATATAAAAATGGACCTACCTAGGGGTCAAAATCCCTTAAGCTACTATACTCTATAATTAATCTAAACACAATATCCTTGCCTTGGCAAAAAAGGTCAATGAATGAAGGTTGAGTATGTTATACTAATAACCCTAAGGTACAAATCTCAATGTATAGGCTTCTAGGTAGTTACTTAATTTTGAGTCAGGTAAATATGATAGTTCAAAGAGCCATCACATCCAATCTGGCAACGAGGAAATGTAAGTTGTATAAGTTCCATCGCTTGTTGTGCAACCCAATTTTTTTGACCCGAGTGACCCAGCCCCCATAATTGTACCAGTTCCATTTGAATTATTAAATCTCCTGGAGACAATTGAGGTTGGGTCACCTTTTCTTCTTCTTTTTCCCTTCACTTACTTCAAGGCTACCCATTAAAAAAATCTATTTGATTGCCCAAGCATTTCAAACCTCAATTACCTACTTGACTTTGCATCTACCTATCTCCATGCCACCAAAAACCCTAAACCTTGCCACCACTCAAGCCTTGCTGTTGTAGTTTGTAGGAAGGGAGGAACATCATTGTAGTCAAATTTTAAGCGTAGCCAAAGCAACAAAAGAATTGTTACATCATTAGAAGTGATTAAAAACCAAATGGTACTACAACATAATAGCTTAATATTGTTATAACATCAAAGTGTAATCAAACGTTGTTGCAAAATCAGAGCATAGAAGTGGTGCTACAGAAGAGGTTGTGACAAAAGACATTGTTAAAACATTATTGCAAAAAATGTTGTTCCAAAAGATAACATGTGCATCTATGGCAAGTGTACATCAACCTTTTTCTTTTTTTTTGTTTTTTTTAGTCTTCTCCCCTTGCAAAGATGATGATTACGAGTGATGCATTCGTCCTCATCTTCTACTATTCTTACAAAACCAGGGCAGAGGATGACAATGAACACAACATTTGTTGTCATCTTTTGGTCTTCTTATGAAACCAAGGTAGAAGACAACAATGAACACACCTCATCCTTGCCCTCTATTTTTATTTTTTGCATTGCATAAAACTATGGTTCATCTTCTAGTTATTTTTATTGAATTACACAAGACAATGATGAACCTCATGGCTCATCATCATCTTTTGCAACTCAAGGAAAAAAAAACAAAAAAAACCAAAAGAGGATGACGAACCTCCTAGCTTGTCGTCATCTTCTGCAACCCAAAAAAAAAGAACCTTGATGTTGGTTTTTCTTGGGTTGCAAAAAACGATGACAAGCCAAGAAGCTCGTTGCCATCTCTTAATTTTTTTTCTTCAATTACAAAAAACAATGACAAGCCAAGATCCCAACTTCTTGTTGTCCTTGGTTGTTTTTCTTCAATTGCAAAAGATGATAACGAACCTCTTGGTTCATCATCATTTCTTACTGTTTTCTCTTCAAGTATAGATGATGATGATGAGCCGAGATCATGACGAGTTGAAATCCTAGCTCGTTGTTGTCCTTGGTTGTTTTTCTTCAATTGCAAAAAACGACAACAAGCCTCCCAATTCGTTGTCATCTTCTACATTTTTTTCTTCAATTGTAGAAGACAACAACGAGTTGGGAGGCTTGTCATCATCTCTTGGTTTTATCCCTCAATTGCAAAAAATGAGGATGAGTCAAAATTTCGGTTCATCATTGTCCTTGCTTGTTTTTCTTCAATTGCAAAAGATGACAACGAACCTAGAAGCTCGTTGTCATTTTTTACATTTTCTTCTTTAGTTATAGAAGACGATGACAAGTCGAGAGGCTTGTTGTCATCTCTTGATTTTTTTCCTCAGGTTTAGAAGACAACGACAAACCAAGATCCCGGCTCCTCCTCGTCCTTGGTTGTTTTGCTTCAATTACAAAAGACGACAATGAGCCTCCTAGCTCGTTGTTTTCTACATTTTTTTCTTAAGTTGTAGAAAATGATGTTTGTTGGTTTTTTTCCTTAAGTGCAAAAGATGACAACGAGCCAAGATCCTAGCTCGTCATCATCCTTGGTTGTTTTATTTCAATTGCAAAAAACAATAACAAGCTGGGAGGTTCATTGTTGTTTTCTACATTTTTCTCTTCTATGTTTTTTTTCGTTGTTGTACAAAAAGGCACTACATGTCATACCCAAGATTTAATGTAATTATTAATAAATTTTCAATTATAAAAATTAATTTGAAATGAATTAATGTAAATAATTAGTCAATATAACCAAATAATTATAATAAAAATAAATTTAATAATATAACTTTATGATTTTTATATGAATTCAATTTGAGTATAATGAAAAATATAAGTACAATAATTTAATTTTATAAATTATATTATATTAATTAATTTTAATCAAATATAAAACTTCAAAAGTATAGGGCTTTTAATCCTTTAAATAGAATGAACAATATTTATTATTACTGATAATAAGAACATTTAATTTTGTAATTCTTCTTGTTGCAAGTTGGTTTTGTATAAAAAAGTTGCAGCAAGTTGGAAAAAAAAAATTATTATCCTTTTTTATATGTTGTTTGCAATTGTTTGTTTATGGGAGCTTGAAATTCCTCGACAATGGTGGCTATCACCATTGTTGGGGAGATTCAAGCTTTTGTTTTTCTTTTCTAGATTGATTGTTTTTAAGGATTTTAGTGTTTTTGTTGTAGGATGGCACATCCCTAGAAGAAACTTAAACACCAAGGAAAGGTGACTATTGTTAATCAACAAGTGAATGTTGCAGCAAATGAGGAGGAAATTGAAATGGAACAAAGAATTATCATCTATACTCCTACTCTTGAAGGTAAACCTTAAATGCACTCCTATTTTTGAAAGTAAATTTGTTGTGATGGATGATGTGTTTCACACGATAAGGTTTAAAAAAGTGTAATGCAACACATTGTGAATAAAAAATCCCAATCCAAACCTTAAACCCCATCTTCATTCTCTAGTTGAGAATAAGGATGGAGTATTTTTTTGCCATTTTCTTCCAAGCAATATCCTCATTGTTTGAAGGGTTTAATTACTAGCCTATTTGCAATGCCCTCTTTATATTTAGTGTTTATTTGCTGGTTTATAATACCTTCACATTTTTAGTGTTCTCTTGCTAGTCTATTTGCAATACCTTCATATTTTGTAAGGTTTTATTGCTGATCTATTTGCAATACCTTCATATGTTGTAAGGTTTTCTTAGTAGTATGTTTGCAATACCTTCATATTTTGTAGGGTTTTCTTGATGGTTTATTTGCAATACCTTCATATGTTGTAAGGTTTTCTTGGTAATTTGTTTACAATACCTTCATATGTTGTAAGGTTTTCTTGGTAATTTGTTTACAATACCTTCATATTTTGTAGGTTTTTATTGTTGGCTTGTTTGCAATACTTTCATCATTCTTAAAGATTATTTATTAGTTTGATTTTAAATGTTGTTATTGTAAAGGCTTCGGTGGCTTCACATGAAAGTGATCAAATAGAAGTACCACCAAATCATGCAATGGAAGATGCAAATTGGGTGCACGAAGGGACAAGGTGGAAGTGTAAGATCAATGGATGCATCGACACTTATGTGACTAAATGTTCACTTTGTTAGCATTTGGACAATAAACATGGGCTTCACATGGAGGTTGGTAAATATGGCCATCCTTCTACTCATGTTGGGGGACCAAGGCAACAAAATCACCATGCTATGAACGCTCGAATTTTGAGCAACTTGCATGCAAGGCAAAAACATAATGAAAAGAAGGCCCTTGATATAGTGAAAAAGAAAGTGAAGTTAGAGTGGGATGAACTCCAAGCCCAAGCGCAAAAAATGGAACAGGTTAAGCGACCTTTGTTGGTACATTTAAGCTTCAAGATCTTATTAAGCATCATTGGGATTCCAACATGGGGGTTTGGGGTTCATCCCACAAAGTGCATGGGTGCACCTTGAGAAGGACAAAAACCTTGTTGAAACAATTTGGGCAAGCAAAGTTGCCTATGCAAAGCCTTTGAAAGTTGCATGGGGTGCTCGAAATTGGACATTGGAATCCAATAAACACAACCGAACCAAAGAAATGGATGCGATATCCAAGTATCATGATTTTGAAATCATTCATGGGCGGTGTATTTCCATACCTTTTTTTTTTTAAAACATTGTTTACATCTTAACATGGGAATTTTTATTTTATTTTTTTTTGTTTTCTTATGTTAAGCTTTGAGGCACAACAAAAGAATTTTTGTTGCAAATGCAATTCAACTTGTGCTTGAACGTTATCAACTATTTACTCATCACCACACAATAAAAGTTGTAGAATTTGCGACAAAGTATTGCATCAATATGGGCATTCCTTCTAGTTCATCCTCCTCAAAGGAATAATTATAGATATAGCTTTAGTGCACATATGCATCATTTTTGTATCAATCCATTGTAGATTAACTTAACATGATATATATTTTGTCACCATCCTTTTTGTAGCGTGGTTATTTGAACATTTTTGTGTCAGTCCATTATAAATTAATTTAGCATTATATATTTTTGTCACCATCCTTTTTGTAGTGTGGTTACTTAAACATTTTTGTATTAATCCACTTGTTTTAATTTTGACCTCTAATTTTGGGTTCATCTTATGCCATGTTGCATACAATACCCCCATCCATTACAAATGGATTATATTTACTATAAACCAAATGAACAATACCTTCATCTAATAGGGTTAGCACATTTTATGGCCATGATAGAGCATTTAAGCAATACCTTCATTATCCTTATCATGAAATACTCGCACAATAACCTTAAGAAAAAAATGTAATTTAATATTTTTATATAATTACATTGCCCATTTTCATGAAAGGACCCCTTGGTGCATAACTTGGTTTGTCTATGCGAGTATTGCAAGCTTTTGATATGCTCTTGTTTATGGTCGGGTTCTCCATTAAAGGTTTCAAATTGCAATACTCACATATCAACCAACTCATGTTCATGTTCTAAACTTTTGCCTAATATATGTTTCAAATAAATAGAAGGGACATTGGATTTAGGAAAATTAAGCCCATTTTTTTGTCATTAATTGTTTTTAAATAACCTTTTTCCTAACATTTATATTATTTTCATGGAATATTTTTTAAGTGAATTTATGTATTCACATACACACATATATCTAATGAGTTTCCTATTTTTTTTTTCTTTCATTAAAGGAAAAGAGAATGAAGGTGACTTTGTGGCAAAGGTATGAATGATAAAAAAAACTTTCCCATTGGTTGGGGTCCCCCCCCAAAATTAGGTCTAAAACACAAGTTGATAGTTTGTACACAATTTAGGGTTATGCAAAAATAATTCCAAAATTAGGTTTAACACTTAGTTCTAAAAAATTTATTAAATTCCACCATTAAAGTTATGCTACCAATTTTTTTTGTGTTTATTTAATTTAAGTTCAGTGCAGGGATTTTTTGTTACATACAAATGTTTTAACTCAACATTTTAAGGTTCATTGTATAGTTTTTTTAATTTTTCAAATTTAAACCTATGCATCTATTAAGTTGTAATGTCTACATGATGAGGGTTTTAATTTCAATTAGCAAAACCATACCCTATCACCTTATGTCAAATCCCAAATTGCAATACCTAGGTAAATCTATGTTTTGTAATACCCCTTGATTTCATAATGCAAAAGCTTGTTCCCTCGTCATCTAAGGTCATGTAAAGTCATCTTGTTTACCAAATACAATACATGCATCTAATGTATAAAAAATTAGGAAATATCCAAAAGATACCTATTTTTTTTTTAAAAAAGCAATTATCAATACCTTCATCTTTAGGTGTAAGCATTGACTATGGGCATGTCTTAATTTTTCCAAACCCTAATTTGCAATACCTACATCATTTGCAATGAGTGTTAGGGTGATCATTAATGCAATTTTTTCCTTTATTACTATAATGTAATACTACCAATCTACCATAATAAGCTTATCATTATACCTACATAAATTTATATTGTGTACCTTCACCAAAAGCCCCTTTTTGGTTATTAAATATTTATTATGGAGGTATTGCAAAAACTTAGTCCTTCATCATCTAGGTTACTTAAAGGGATCTTGTCCACCAAATGCAATACCTACATTTAATGGACCTAATGCAATAAGAAATATCCAAATGATGTTTATAATTAAAGCAAATCCATTAAAGCAAATCATCATTCTAATGAAAAAGGTAGGACAATACCTACATTAAGTGGTCAAATCCCCCTTTGGAAGGAGTAAGGAATTTGCAATACTTTCATCTAACATAATTAATACCCACGAAAGATATGAAATTATATGCAATACTTGTATTAGTGCCCATTGACCAGATATACCCTAAACCTTGCAATACCTGCATGTAATACTAATTAAATTCCACAAGAAACAAGATGGGTAAGCATTACTTGCATATTGACCTGGTGATTATTATACAATTGACTTGTAATACCCACTTTTATATGACATTTGAATGAAATATTCTTGTTTGGGAGTTCTAGAAGATATGTGTTATATAACCTTAATAATGTAATTTCAACTTTCAAACCTTATATGTTCATTGATACAAAAATCAATGCATTAAGACATAAATAATTTATTATTTGACACAATTGTAATATGTTGCACATTTTTGTAGTGGCAAATTAAAATGGGAGATAGGTACAAACAAATTTGTTTTTTTTTAAACTCATGAGCCCTCTTCTTACGAATATTTCCATGTTATAACATTGTTTCATGTCAATCCTTCATTCGGTGCACTAAATGACCATGTCGGGATGCATGATTTCATTTGCATTGAAAAGGTGAATACCTTGTACATTTGTTGCAATAACTCACAATAATGGTGTGGTGTGGTCTATGAGTTGAACCCCACCTTCTTTGACTTCGTTGATGATTTTTTGCATTATGTCACCCATTCGAGCAAACATTTTTTCCATGGGGATGGATGAACTTGAAGGTTGGTTGTGATCATTTTCTTTTTCCACATTGGGGGAGGTACCATCCAATGTCATAAGTTCACACATATCAACAACCCATGGTTCTTCAAAGTGATCTTCATCGGCCTCATCATCATCAGAATAAGGTTTGCAAACATTGTGACAAAACCTCCACAATCAGATCCATACCATGTCCCACAATATTGAATGATATATTTTTTAGTGAGATTGGTACATGTAAAAAGAATGATAACTTAATGTTTGCAACAAACATATTTGGTGAAAGGGAGTGGGACCCTATATGTCATATTCGGATGTTGTTGGATTTGTACCATCCATGCATGGCGAATTTCATTTGAATCATCTATCTCATGGGTGACATTGGTGTGAGGGATCAATGTGGTTTTTTCAACTCTCATTTCACAATGTGTTCCACAACCTTATTTTTTATGAACATGTGTTTCTTCATTTAAGTTGTGTGCATGTAGTGTCTTGCAACCATTATTGTGAGTCTCCACACTAACCAATCAATTTGTTGACCTTGAAGCCCCTTTGTTTCCAAAGAAAATCAACGTTTTAATGCCCCATGGTAAGACTTAATTGATGTTTGTGTGTCCTAGTTTGAATGTGGCACTTGGTGAAACCCCACCATCCACAAATTTATGACAAGATACATGGTGCATCCATAAATTGTCGTGTAGGTATTGCATTTCCTTCTACCATATGTACTATGGATTACGGTCTTAATGTGGGTATTTCACTTTGCTCCCACATATAATTTGCATTCATGTAAATATTACATTTAAGGCTCCCATATATAGTGTGGATTAGGGTCATAATGTGGGTATTACACTTTGCCCACACATATAATGTGCATATTTAAATTGCGATGCGGGTATTGCATTTAAGGCTCCCACATATAGTGTGGATTAAGGTCATAATGTGGGTATTACATTTTGCCCCCACATATAATGTGCATATTTAAATTGTGATGCGGGTATTGCATTTAAGGCTCCCACATATAGTGTGGATTAAGGTCATAATGTGGGTATTACATTTTGCCCCCACATATAATGTGCATATTTAAATTGTGATGCGGGTATTGCATTTAAGGCTCCCACATATAGTGTGGATTAAGGTCATACGTGGGTAATTACATTTTGCCCCCACATATAATGTGCATCTTTAAATTGTGATGTAAGTATTGCATTTAAGGTTCCCATGACACGCTCCCAAGTCCCAAGTTAGGCCCAAGATGGGCCTTGGTTTCTAAAACAAAGGAATTGTGGGGACTTGAGGGCACGCTCCCAGCTCTCAACACTAAAAGGGGTAGAGGGGCATGTTGAAGCTCCAGAATGGGATTAGGAAGAGGGACAAGCTTTAGTTACTAACTCAAACCTACATCAAACCAACCAACAAGTTGGTTAGTTCGCATTTTGGAGCACCCTTGGTGCTAGGATAAACCACGGGCAACTTTGAACTCACAAGACTCACCACGGCCTAGACTCGAGGGAAGCCACCACCTTCCCCCATATAGGATTCTCTGCGTTACTCTGCGGCACCCACATCCGAATGGCTTTTTGTCTCAAGACTTCTAAGGAGGAGTCCTGAAATTGTCCCAGTTTGGACTCTTGGGACTTTGTGAGTTCATAATTCTTTGCTCAAACCTTGGATTGGGATGAGGTCTGAAGCAAACTTGTAACCCTTGTTGAGAGCTTTCTAACGGTGTGTTGCACTCCATCTGCACACACCGGGGTCGAGTTGATTCTTGACTTTTAGTGGTTGGGAGTCAAATTGTCAGTTTGACTTCTGGCCCTTCTTTTTGCCATAACTTGTGCTGCAGATGTCCAAATGGCTCATGCAAGGCCATTTTCGACATCCACATTTCAATAGCTTTCCAATGACATGAAGAACGCCTCAAGGCAAGGTGTTTTGACCCTTGCAATCGAACTCTGAAGTTTTGGGAGTCCCGGAGGACTCCCAAGTCCCCATTTCGAGAGTGTGAGTGTCATCCTCACACTCTTACAAAAGTGGGGTTGCGACATCCCACATATAGTGTGGAATAAGGTCATAATGTGGGTATTGCACTTTACACCCACATATAGTGTGCATATTTAAATTGTCATGTAGGTATTACATTTAGGGTTCTCACATATAGTGTGGATTAGGGTCATAATGTGGGTATTGCATTTTACACCCACATATAGTGTGCATTTTAAAATTGTCATGCAAGTATCACATTTAGTGCTCCCACATATAGTGTGGATTAAGGTCATAATGTGGGTATTGCACTTTACACCCACATACAATGTGCATCTTTAAATTGTCATGCAGGTATCACATTTAATGTTCCCGCATATAGTGTGGATTAGGGTTTTAATGTGGGTATTACCATTTTGCTCCACATGGGATTGTTAAATCCATCATTGATGTTTCTACCTTAATTCAAAAATTGAATATTTTGGGATATGCACAACATGGTGGAACAACAATAATGGATTGAAAGTTAATTCATGTACCAACTTGAAAATAATAAGTTCAAAAAGTATCAAATCCATGAATCATTGGGCAAATGTTGGGTGAAACTTTCAATGATCTTATTTCTCCCACAAGTCATGAAGGCTTTAATGTTTTCACTTGGTTCAATGGGCATGTACATGATAATGTGAAGGTTGTCCAATATTGCACATCACACCCATTGTCTTTGATTTTTTCCATTGAACATAAGTGCCAAGCCTTTAAGACATGCCATGCGCAAAAGTAAATGGGCATTTGATTGTCACCCCACATAATCTTAACCATGCATAAAATACCAATTTATTATCATTTCAACTAATATAATGGAGAATGTGGGATGAAAATTTGAAATGGTTGCATGTACATAAAAGCTCAAAAAAAGATAGAATGAAAATAAAATTCACCATAATGCTTGTAACTCTTGTGGAGCATCATCGACTATGAAACATGAAGGCTTCCATTTAGGGTTCCTCCTTAGAAGCTTTGTTTTCAAAAAAATTAGCCATTTCACCAAATCATCACATGTTTGGTGGCTTGGAATTATCCATGCAATTAGCATTCCGATGCAATGTGCATCAAACACCATCAATGTGAACAAATGAAATTTCACATCATTAGTGTTAAAGGTGGCATTGATTGTGATTGCCCCATTATCACTTAATGAAACCATGGCTTGCAATTGAGATGGGGTTTGTATCTATATTATGAATGGGACATGAATCCCATTATCCTCATTTGCATCTTGAAAATAAAACACATCATCTGGATGATTAAATGCCCATGTGTAAAAGGAAATGGCCATATTTTTGTGTAAACACCAATTCTTTTTTGTGTGTTTGCAATCCAAGTAAACAATGTCTTGTTGCTTAATGAAATCATCCCTTATCATCCCTTATCATTCCTTCTCTTACATTGATTCTAGTCCACCATATACCCTTATGTTTGTCATATGTTTGTTTGATGGTGTAGCCTAAACCCAATTGAGTCCAAATGCGGTCCTTGAGGGCTTGTGACATTCGTGGGGCAAAAAAGGATGGTCGTGGAATGGAATCAAGATCATGTTTGCCATGTGCAAGCTCACCATTGGCCCGTGTATGAAGTCAACAATAGAAGATTATCGTTGTCACCTCAAGTCATTTGTACAATTGTTTAATTGAAAATTGAACTAAACAACCTTGTTTAATGGATCAATGGTGGTTTGGGTCTCCACGATTGTCTTTTAGTCCATACCCACATGCATACCTACAAAATGTGCAATTAATTTAGGATCTAAAGTTTGGTACAATATGAAATTTAAAAACAAGTTCCATATAACAAAAATGAACAATAGAACATCATACCAAATATGGCCGAGGTGGTTTTGGATTCTTAGCATTTTTACATTTTCTTGTGGGGTTAGCCATTTATAAATGTTCCATTCCATCAAGGAGTCTTCATGACTTTGTTCACCATTTAGAAATTATGAGATTTGTGCATGTGGGATGTATGCACATTCAACTTCACTTATATGTGCCTTTCCATGTTGAACGTCCTTTTTCCACACCAAGTCCATGTTGTTAAAGGGTGATTTCCACTACTAGAAATTTGCCATTTTGCAACTGTCTTATGCAACTAGTTTTCAGTTGCAAGCAACACTTGCAACTGGAAATTCGCCTAGTTGCCTAAGACAAGTTGCATCAAAATTACAGTTGCATCCGACAGTCTATATATGACAAGTATATATGGTTGGGTTATACGGTTTCATCCACCCATACTCTATACTAGCAGTTGAAAGTGCGATTGCATGCAACTACAAGGGTTGCGTTCACACTGCATTACATGTTAATTAGCTAACCCAATTGTATGTGAACACGTGTACTTTTATTTTGTAATTAAATATTTAGTTTTAAGAATTACTTTGATTAATCTAGACCGTCCAAGTCGTAGTTGTTGAGGTGCAGACATGTGTTGGGTTTAAGGCTTGATCAACCATGCTATGTCATTGTACACATGGCACAAATTAGGGTTAGGGTTATAGGGTTTAACCCCCATTGAATTATCAGGATGATGCCATATGGCAACCTAGTGACCGCACGATGTAGTTGCAAATGCAACTAGTATTTTGGTAGCTTGAAGCGCCATGTGTCACATGGTCCCACTTTGCAGGTGTTAGGGTTAGGGTTAAGGTTTTTCATCTTACTGTTTATAGTGTGCCACATGGCAACACAACAACTGTTAGATTTAGCTACAAATGCAACTGTTGTTTTAAGGTTGAGGTGTGCCACTATAGTCACATGTGCAACTAGATTAGTAGCATTAACCATTGCCTTGCCCATATTGGGGTTCCTTACACACCTACACCTACTTTAACTAATGTACATTATACATATCAGGTCTCTATTATATTCCACTAGTGCTGAAAAATCAACCAATAAATATTACACACATCGATCTGTGATTTGCAATTTTGCATGTAAAAAATCTGCAGTTACTTAACCAACAAATTACCCTTTGTAATAACATTGAAATTCCATCCAATGGGGTTCAATGGCCATTGTTCCAATTACAGCAACCAGGAATCCATCACTCTATCAGGTCTATTAAACCTGACAATGTTTAAAATATCATTGACACCCACAAAAGGCCATAACTACTCATTAGGGTTTTAGAATTCAAAAATCAACTAGCTCCCGACCTATGATGCCCCTAACTTAAGCATGCTTTCGCATTAAATGACCTTCCCATATAGTGCTTGAACCTATTACATCCTTTAACACACATTGTGGGGGATCATCATTCTCATTTGGCACCAACAACAGGGTGTTGCCTTTGCCTCTCACAATTTCACCTAACTAGACTCGGAACCATGACTCCTTGATTGGCACCCCATGGTGGACACATCCTTGTCCTCCAACACCTGTTATCAACCCTTTTGCTACAACCTCCGCATCAAGGTTACATAAGACAATTGCTTCCCCTACTTTAAACTGCACATCAACGCCAATAAAAAACCTTCATTCAATTTACCATGAGCAACCAATTTAGGAACATGGAATAAATTTTTGTTACAACATTGT
>Ga0209208_10004730_pt1 | contig 19176 bp, 19 predicted proteins | sample S1TSphfallax_3_FD_187694 | JGI IMG/M metagenome (GOLD analysis project Ga0209208, IMG submission 187694) | Host-associated microbial communities from peat moss isolated from Minnesota, USA - S1T2_Fd - Sphagnum fallax MG (SPAdes) (version 2) | ecosystem: Host-associated > Plants > Peat moss >... | reverse complement strand
GTAGACACCCTCTTTTCATCCACTTAGAGAGAAGTTTATTTTGGTAATCCGGCTCCTCTCTCTAGTTAGTTACCAGGCGTAACCAGTTTCTGGACCAATGAGCAAGCGACACATAGGAAAATTACCAGTCCAGAAGCCAGTTATGTAGGTATGAGGTAGGTATTCTGGTATGTATATGTATGTCCATGTGTATGTATGTATGCATCGGTATGTATGTGTGTATGTATGTATGTGTGTGTATATGTGTGTGTATGTATGTGGTGGTGAGCGAAGAGGATTAGGAGATTCGGGGTTTGTGTGGAAGAGCAAGCGCGCATGATCTCAAATTTCGTGTTTGCGGAGAAAGATTTTCGTAGAGCTAAGTAGCGTCCCCACAGCTGACGTTTTTGTGGTGGAAATTTGAGTTTGGGAAGACAGTTGGTTGTTTTTTCGGGGTTTTTCTCTCCCCCCCCCCACGCTCCGTTTAAGGAATTATTCTTTTCCTGTTTTCTTCTTGTTATTATTGTTGCCACTACTGCTGCTGCTGTTTCTTGCAGCGTCGAAGAAGAATTCGTGAATAGAAGAAGCCCCGCCATCAAAATCATAAGTCAGTTCGGGTTTTGCAAGCCGCCGCCGCCAGTAGATCACAAGTCAGTTCGAAGTTTTGGAGCTCTCTTGCTTTTTTGATTTGTTTGTTTTCTTTTTTGTGAAAGGAATCTCGTCTTTGCGGTTGTTAGCTACGACAACAGCGTGTGTATTCGTCGTCGTCGTCGTCGTCGTCGTCGTTGTCGGCGTTGTGGTGTTGAGCAAATTTCATGTTTGTAGCTTCTAATATTGTTTTTCCTGTTCGCTTCTTGAGGTCGCCAAACGTTGATTACTCGAGCCCGGGGCAGAATTACGTGTTTGTTTGCCAGTGATTGTGTTTTTCGTTGTTGTTGTATTGTTATTGTCGTTGTTTCCCCGCTTTTATTTTGCTGTTGGTTTGCAAATCCTTGATTCGGCATCCTGAGAGCACGGCGTTTGCGTGTTTTTCTTTGCAGCTTGTGGAGTTTGTTCTGCCGGTGGTTTTAGTCCCTGTAATCTGCAAGGAAAGCTCAGCGGAGAAGAGCGTGAGCAGTTTCACGCTTATTACATGAGTTACCATTACAAGCTCAGCGGAATCAGGTGACAACAAGAGCAGCAAGATCAGGATTAGGAGATGGCATTGGCAAGGAACCTCGTGTCACCGCTCCTCTTACCGGATCATCAAACTGGTGCAACAACGACAGCTGGTACTTCGAGGGCGCTATCTTCTTCTTCGTCATCTTCTGCTTCAGCAATATGCTGCTCAATTTCGTCTTCTGAAAGACGACTATTCTCCGATTTTATTGGCTTACACTTGCAACAGCAGTCGCGGCTTCGATGCAAGTCCGCAAAGAAAGCGACTTTTACGACAACCGAGGAGACGAGAAGGAGAGGCAGGTTTTCTTCCAATACCTACTGGTGGAAAACGGCTTCAGTAATTTCCGCATTGGCAGGGAGCTCTACCGGAAATCTTTCGAGTGTGAAAACCCGTGAGCAGCAGTACGAGGTATGTATGTATGTATGTTTGTATGTTTGCGCCAGCTTTGGAATTCTTCTTGGAGGCAGAGGAATTCTGAATCTGTGAATCTCTAGTGGCTTGCTTTTGAACATCTGATGAGTCTGGTGAGAATTGAGGTTTCCACAGATGTTGAGGGGGGAACTAATTAAGTCCTTCTATTCAATTCACTACCCAGTGACAGATTTGTAGATTTTGCTGTTCGTGTGGAGTTTCTCTCCTCAAGCATATAAACCTTCTACAAAGAGCGAAAGGGTTGTTGAGAGAAAAGCCAGTGCTTTATTAGATCCATGAAAGTATTTGCATCTGACCTCCTCTTGGAAGTCTTGATGTTCTAGTCAGAGATCCACATTCAGCAAATGTAATCTGCTAATCTGCCAGATTGGTCTTCTCTAGTCTTGTGCAGGCACTGAACCACAATGAGCATCTTTAGGGCTCCATATGTAATATACACGGGTGCAAGAGAAGGACACAGCTTAGCAGTGAGGAAATAGATAGACTTGAGACACCATATAATTGTGAGCAAGACAATAATTTGGTGTATGTCTACCTATCATGAAAGTCTCTACATTCCTTGGGAATGATCAATCTACTTCATTTCATTACACCATATCAAAATTTTCAGAACTGCAGTCGCTTGAAACATGGTCCAAAGGGGCAGTCTAGCAGAGGAAGATGTAAACAAAAGACTGAACTTCTGGGAGCATCAGTGAAAGATAGTGCACCTTGGTAACACAGAATAACTTTTCCTGTTCAACAGTAGGTAGATGTTTACAAGTTTTTATTGTGTGACACACTGGCAGGTGGTGAATCTTGAAGATATTATAGCTGAGCGGGATGCCTGTGGTGTTGGATTTATAGCAAGCCTAAAGAATGAAGGGTCTCACTCTATAGTTGAAGCTGCACTTACAGCTCTCGGCTGTATGGAGCATCGTGGTGGCTGTGGGGCTGATAATGACTCAGGAGATGGAGCAGGACTAATGACAACAATACCGTGGCAACTTCTTAATAGATGGTTCAAGGAGAATGGACTTCCTCCACTTGATGAATCACACACTGGAGTTGGAATGGTTTTTTTGTCAAAGGATGAGAGCCTTGCAGCAGCAGCAAAAGCAGGTAGTCTGCCAGAGCTTACACCAGAATTTGCATTTTATTTTTTAGCCACTTTCATAAGTCTGAGCAATAGCTGGTCAGAAGGTGACCACTTTCTGTTGAATGCAGCGGTGGAAGATGTCTTTAAGAAGGAAGGCCTTGAAGTTCTTGGTTGGCGCCCGGTGCCTGTTACAGAGTCAGTGGTTGGTTATTATGCCAAGAAAACATTGCCAAGGATTGAACAGGTCTTTGTGAAGGTGCCTACTGAGGATGCAGTGGATGACATAGAGAGGGAGCTTTATATTTCTCGAAAACTGATAGAGCAAGCTGCCACAACAGAGCCTTGGGGTGAGGAACTGTATTTCTGCTCCTTATCTAGCCGGACCATTGTTTACAAAGGAATGCTAAGGTCTCAAGTAGTTGGTGCCTTCTATGATGACCTTCGAAATGAGGAGTATGTAACCCCGTTCGCAATCTATCACCGGCGCTTTAGCACCAACACCAATCCACGATGGCCTCTTGCACAACCCATGAGGTTTCTTGGGCACAATGGAGAAATCAACACACTCCAGGTATGTAAATAGATGATTAATGGATGATCATTCAAACTCTCTTCCAGTCCACTCCAGGTGTACAGTCTTGGCTGTGCTGTTCCCCAACTGTAACAATGCATAGTGGTGTTTGCAAGGGAAAACAAAGATGCAACACAATTTTCACAACTAGATTCGTGTTCTGTGTCATGGATACTGAATTGAACATACATTATGTACATGATGTCTGCCAACAAATAGTCGGCAATTTGTTCACAACTAACTGCACTAGTTATGCACTTCTTTTTGAAATCCTTCCAGAGGGGAGCTTTTGATAGACGTTTTAGGATGAACTGATCATGTTACAGTGGTCATTTGAGACTAGGAAAGGATGTTTAGGATTGCTTTCTTAAAACATGGTATCTATTCTAGACAATGTGGTCTAACTTTTTGGTGGGACAGACTGACATTATGAGACCGTGTGAATATTTCGAGGTAGATATAAGTCCAGTTACATAATATAGGGGTTCATCTTGGCTATTATGAAGAACAATTCTGACAGGCCAGTTCTCAAAAGAGCCTTAATCATACAGTGAGCTGTGGAATGTGTTCTGTTCTTTTCAGTTTATAAGACAGTTCACGGTTAGAAGGAGGGCTTATGGGCATGAGTTAATGGGCAAGGGGCTCTCTGGGGTGTTGTATCTGAGCATTATTACCACCAGTATTGGACCCATTGGACAGCACACTCTATGAAAACAACATGAATTTAAAGCATACTACTTTCATCATTTTCAAAACTGAAGTGATGACATGAAAGAGCATAGCTGAAGGGCGGAATGAATTTGCAGGGCAATTTGAACTGGATGCGGTCAAGAGAAGCTTCATTGAGTTCACCTGTCTGGAGGGGAAGAGAGCAAGAGCTCCGGCCCTTTGGAAATCCCATGGCATCTGATTCATCTAACCTTGACATGATTGCAGAGGTATGCTGTTAGGGTAGACAATCTGAGCCCAAGAGAAGAGAATGGAATGCTTGATCAGACCTAAAATCCCAGAGTTGCTTTATGTCAAATGAATAGCATGACAGTAGGTCTATTGCCACACCTCGTGGCTTACTCCTATGAAGGTGAGGACTACATGTGGCCTATTAAAACCAATGGAGCCAGAAAGTAGGTAAATAGTTAAAGTGGTTTTCTGAAATGTTGGAAGGGGTTTTGAAGTCCTTGAAGTAAGAGTTGGCCAAGAATATAGAACTTGTAGAAGACAGTGCACCTTGTTCTAAGACATGGCTACCTCCTCATGTCAATGTGTGGATTCCAGCATCCAAAGAAATGTTGGTTATATTTAACCACTTGAACCAAGATTTAGGAAAGAAAATGCTGAAGGAGAGAAGAAGAGTAAGGTGTAGTAAACATAGTTGCAGAAAGAAAAGGCAGAGTATATTAAGGACAGGAGATGACAAGCATAATTGTGGCTGCAATATGGTACAATTTTAACCTATGTCTTTTAGAAAAGCAAGAACATACAGAAATGACTTGAATACCCAGGTGACTGTTCAAGGAGCCAATAGACCTAAGAGCACAATGCATATACTCAGAAGCCTGGAATACAGCTGTAGTAACATAGAAGTCACCGAGTGGTAATTTTGGATGCGGATGAGAAAGCACTATGGATCTTGCAGCCTGAACTCTTCAGTAAGAGTTAGGACTGAAGAACAAGGGGTCCTCATTGAGTAGACTATATTCAACTGTAGGGTGGTAGTGAGAACTGCCAGTGGACAGCACCAGTAGCCTTCTGGACATGGACTTAATGCCTTGGTTGGGTGGGAAGAGTCATAACCTTTGTCTTCTGTGTTGCAGTTGTTAATGAGGAGTGGTCGGAGTCCTGAAGAGACTCTCATGATGATGGTGCCAGAAGCTTACAAGAAGCACCCTACTTTAGATGTCAAATATCCAGAGGTGCATAACATTCACCACATACTCTGCACTGGGTAACTTTTGCAATTTTATTGTATTTGAAGGAACTCGGTAGTTTTTCATAAATTAGATTGAACATAATGAGCATGGAAACTGTCAACTAGCCTGTTTCTTTCTTGCAGCTTGTGAAGTCTCTACTAGGTAGTCACAGTCATGAGGCACTGTCAAGTAGGCATTTTTTGTGGAATTTTTCTTGGTCTCTCTGAGCACTTCTAGTCATGCTCTAGTATTGGACATATTTCTCCAGCAGTTACTCTAGATGTGGAAAGAACTAGAAGTATTCAATGAGTTGTCCTGTAGTGCACTAATGTGATACAAAGAATCATGTTTTCCAGGTGGTGGACTTCTATGAATATTATAAAGGCCAAATGGAGGCTTGGGATGGACCTGCATTGCTTCTCTTCAGGTAGGACTAACTCCACTATTCTGTGATGGGTAATTTTATGTGAGATGCTGATATTTTGTTAGAGATGGAAACAGCTTAGACAGCCTGCAGACCATAGGGTGGAGTGAAGAGCAGAAGGTATTAAGGACCTATAAATCTGGAGTTGGGTGCACTAAAGACAGACTTATCCCTACCCTGAGATTGGCAAGTTTCTTGTCACATCTTCCTGATTGGATTTATGTCAGCATGGCCTCAGGACCTATGAGTTTCTGTGAAGGTTGTGTAATGATTGCATGTGAAACAGGATTCTAGACTATGTGTTGAGTGTCAGAAGAAATATACTTGCTGGTAACTAAGAATCATAGATCAGGGGAAAAGACATTGGTGAGAGTTTTTGATAGCATTTGTATTCATCACAGAGCTGGAGAGTATTTGGAGGTTACATGCATCAAGAAAGAGTGAGGATTTTGATGCTGTTGTAGGTTGCTGATTAAGTTTGTAGGTTAGAATTGTTATTGGTCCTAGGTTGTTGGGATGATCAAACTTGGAAGTGAATGTATACCTCGAAAGCCCATTGAACAGCTCAGAACAATAATATTCTAACCAGTACAATGGCATCCATTTTTGAAACTCTACAACACTTACCCAACTCTGCACTATATGTACATGAAGAGAGAACATGATTGAGATTGGGATATAGAACTTTTGTTATGACTGAGTAATATCTTCTGACATGTTCCTGACTGAATTGATGCTTGGTGTCTATCCAAAGTAATGGTAGAACAGTGGGTGCATGTTTGGATCGCAATGGCCTCCGCCCAGCACGATATTGGAAAACCAAGGATGGCCTTATTTATGTCGCATCTGAGGTAAATAGTATTGTTTCAAATGCATCTTGTACATCCATGGTTATGAAACTAGCAGAACAAATTTGGTGTTCATAAGTGGGCTTCAATGCTACTGCTGTTCTTGCTAATGTATGTCTGCCTAGATGCAATGGAGCAATGTTTCTGACAAAACATTGTGCCCTGTGATCACCTCTGGAAGATATGGGTAGTTGTGACTTCAGAATTCAACCTAATGCAGATGTCTGCTATATTTCTATCTGTTCTGATTTCTTGCTGCAAACTCATGTGATTACTTGAAACATTTTTTTTGCAGGTTGGAGTGCTGGATATAAAGGACTCCGAGATATTAATGAAAGGTCGATTGGGCCCAGGAATGATGATATCGGTCAACTTGGAGACTGGCGAGGTATTCATAAGAGTTATGTTGTGTTCATGGTTTTTGAAATATTTCCTTTGGTGTTCTGCACCATTGCATTGACACTAGTCTCTTTCCATAGACACAATACCTTACAGTGTTCCATGATGACCTTAAGATAAAAGGTTTGTTCTGCTCTCAATGTGTATTATGTAATAGTGATGAGGTAATGGTGCAGGTGTATGAAAACACAGAAGTGAAGAAGCGAGTTGCAAATGCAAAGCCCTATCAAAAGTGGGTGGCTGAAGGGAGTCAAAAGCTCCAGCCTGTGGAATTCTCTGAGGCACCAGTCTACAGTATTGACACTTTGATGAGGCTCCACCAGTATGTCAAACTCTCTTTTCATAAATTTTTGCTTCATGAGATTCCAGGCCATGCAGATATTGAATCATCTTGCTGTAGTGAATATTGACAGCTTTGAGGGAGAGCTTTCTAGGTGAGCTGATATGTTATTGTGCTATAAGCCCAAATGACTCAGTGGGCCAAGTGAAACCCATATCATGAACTCCTGAAGTGGGTAAGAAATTTCAGCAGTAAGAAGAGGGATTACTTCTGCTGTTCAAATTATGTCATATGGTCAAGTAGAGCTTAGAAGACAAGTTCTTGAAACTATTGAAACTATTGAAGGAATTTCTTTAATTTCCAGGATTGGTAAAATGGAGATGTCCATGTAGATTACTATGGCCAAGTGTGCCTAGAAACAAAATGGACCTGTTGAAAAGAACTGTTGAAATTTCAACCAAGCAAACATATTGTGGTTTCCATTGGCAGGGCATTTGGTTACTCCAGTGAGGATGTGCAAATGGTTATTGAGAACATGGCATCTCAGGGAAAGGAACCAACATTTTGCATGGGTGATGATACCCCACTGGCAGTGTTGTCCCACAAGCCACATATGTTGTTTGATTACTTCAAGCAAAGATTTGCTCAGGTATGTTCAGCCTTTCTCAGTTATACAGGGGCAGTATTCTGTTCTATTCATGACCTGCATGATTGATTTCTCATTCTGTGTCAAATGAAAGTTTTCTCAGGTGTTCTTTCAAGAGACACACATATCCTGCAAAGTAGCCAATGTATTCTTTGATGATGTATATGGAGATACCCTGCAGCCTATTGCAGTGCTTGCACATTTGACTTGAATCCCATGTGTGCAGGTCACGAATCCAGCCATTGATCCTTTAAGAGAAGGCTTGGTGATGTCTCTGGAAATCACCATTGGCAAACGAGGAAATTTGCTGGAAGATGGTCCCCATAAAACAGCCCAGGTATGAACCTAAGGGTGCATGCTGATGGACTTGTTATGGTTGGCATTGAGTTTCTGGGAGCATACTTGCAAAGACATGCTATTCTTGCAAATGTATTTTTGTCAATTCTGATGGTGAATAGTAGTGTACTCCTGTATCTGCTTTTTTGGTACTAAGATCTCTGAATCAAGAGGGTTCATATCTTAGCAGATGAAGATTTATTAGGATACGTGTCTTCGACTTGTCTGCAGGTGGAACTGTCAAGTCCAGTGTTAAGTGAAGGAGAGCTTGATGCTCTGAAGGCTGAAGAGTCCTTGAACTCAGCAACATTGCCAATTTTCTTTGACATCAGTGATGCAATTGAGGGAGCATTGGAGAGGGGATTGAGGACCTTGTGTGAAGCTGCAGCTGCAGCTGTCCAAGCTGGATCTCAGCTCCTGATCCTCAGTGATCGCACCGATGACCTGGTACTTCAAGCTTTTGGGATGCAATATGGTGTCTTCTTCCCTTGGTAGCACTTCAAAGTCGTTGTGTTCTTTCTTAGAATTACAATGTGTCCATTGGCTTCTTGGTGCAGCTGTTGCCTTTTGTTGTTGTCTCAGACAAGAACTATTTTGTTGGTCAATTGCAGGAGCCAACAAAACCTGCTATTCCAGTGCTGTTAGCTGTAGGGGCAGTGCATCACCACCTCATCTTGAATGGATTGCGCATGTCAGCTTCTATAATTGCAGATACTGCCCAATGCTTCAGTACCCATCAGTTTGCTTGTCTTATTGGCTATGGTGCCAGGTACTTGCATTACCTTGTCTTCCATCTTATTAGCTGGCCATTTGCACTTTTTTTATTTGGCTCTCTACCCACATAACATTTTAGTTTTGGTTCAGCAAGACATTGAATAAAATCCTGCTCATCCTTTTAAAATAAACTTGGGCATCCAGTTGAGAGTCCCATGAACTACTGCACCAGAAATTTGGAGTCTTGAATCCTTAGGGGTCTGGATCTGTTTACACCACCCAACATTGGAGGAAGAGACAGAGGAAGTTGTTGTAGGCAGATTTTTGAATCTGAAACCCTTTTGTTAAAGATCCTGATGCTCAGGTTCTGTGGTCTGTTACAGTTTGTCAAAGTTTCTTAGCATTCTAGAAACTAATTGCTGTCTTCATTGGCAGTGCCATCTGTCCATACTTGGCATTGGAGACATGTCGCCAATGGCGTCTCAGCACCAGGACTATTGCTTTGATGAGAACTGGGAAAATGCCAACCATGACAGTTGAGCAAGCCCAGCAAAATTTTCGGAAGGTGAGGCCACAAAAGTTCATACGGCTTTAAGATTAAACCCTCCTGAGTTTGATGGTCGTCTCAGCTACCTCATAGAAAGTATGATGTTGAGGATATCTGCTTGCAAAATGCCACAAAGGTGGGTAAAAATTTGTGAACCCTCTGAGGTCAGAGCAGTACACTTTGCAGAAGTATTGTTTGGCTGCATCTTTTGCACCGAGTGGTTTGCTGGTGAATAATTGCAAACTTGTGTACCAGTTTGTTACTTTTTAGATGATGACATTAAATCTCCTTTGAATCTGACCAGGGGTTTTTGAGATGCAGGCAGTAAAGGCTGGTCTTCTTAAGATCTTGTCCAAAATGGGCATTTCTCTCTTGACAAGGTACACCTGCTTGTAGTATTAAATCTTGTACATCCATGTTTGTCCAGAGATCACTGTCATATTTTCTGAAAGTTTCTTAAGCTTTTCATTGCTAGCATTGAAAGTTGTAATTTCCACGGTTTGCACTTGTGCTTTGCTCCTCATGTCCTTGGTCCATTGGTAAGTTGAATTTCTTTGACAACACAGCTCACAACAGTATGGTGCACTCTCTGGTCCTAATCTCTTCAACTATGTTGTGCAGCTATCATGGTGCCCAGATTTTTGAAATTTATGGTTTAGGTAGAGATATTGTGGACGTGGGATTCAGGGGGAGTGTATCACGCATTGGGGGTCTGACTCTTGATGAGGTATGATAGCTACTGTCTTCAGGAATTTACTCAGAAGCAATGCTCTAAATATATTAGGAGGCCTGAACACAATGACCATCTTTTACCAGCTGAAAGCACAGGTCCATAAGAAAGGTATTGGAAGTCCCCACATTTTAGCTTTGAAAGATTCAACTGTTGCTCCATAAGCTGCACTATTATTGTATTTCTGCTCCACTAAGAATACAGGTGGTCATTCTTACTGGAAACGAGCAATGTAAGCACACATTATAAGACTTTACTTGGACTGGCATGTACAGCTTGCCCGAGAGACAATATCCTTCTGGTCAAAGGGCTTCAGTGAGGAAACATCAAAGAAACTGGAGAATTTTGGTTTCATCCAGCTGAGGCCAGGCGGTGAGCATTCTGATCTGTGTTGGATCTACTAAGGCAGGAATACTGCATAATTGTGGACTCAGAGTTTGTACTGGACTCTGAAAGATTCCTCATAATTTAGCAACTGTCTAATGGCTCTGGAGCCTTGTTGTTGCAACCTTGTTTGTGTAAGGACTGCAAAACACATGTACTCCTGTTTTGTTGAAGGTTGTGGTTCAATATCTTTATGAGGAGCACTTTAGATACAGGTGAAGGCAGAATTCAAGAAGACAAATTAAAATAGTCCATGATATGTTTTTGATTTATTTGCATGTCTTGTGATGTGGGTGGGGCAGGGGAGTATCATGGCAACAACCCAGAGATGTCAAAGCTACTGCACAAAGCAGTGCGGGAGAAAAATGAAAGTGCATATACTGTTTACCAACAGTACCTTGCCAAACGGCCAGTCAATGTAAACCACTTTTCAAATTACTATTCCTGTAACTCTGGTGTTGTGATGAGATCTAAGAGTGATAGATAATAGTCCAACACCTTGGTAAAACTCTGGAGACCAGGCAGATATCTTGAGAGAGCTTACAAATCCATGGGTTTTTCCTATATATGAGAAGCATATGTTCTGAAGTGTGGTAACACTTGAACAGGTCCTTCGGGATTTACTTGAGTTCCAAAGCAAAAGGGCACCCGTTCCTTTAGAGAAAGTGGAGCCTATCTCCAGCATTGTACAGCGGTTCTGCACAGGTGGCATGTCCCTGGGGGCCATTTCAAGAGAAACCCATGAGGCAATTGCAATAGCTATGAACAGGCTTGGAGGGAAGTCCAACTCTGGAGAAGGTGGTGAGGTATGCATGAGCTCAACTAGCACCATCCCAATATCTGTGTATCACAACTTTCCACTGACAGAGGGTCCTGAAAGCAAAGGTACTCTCAAACTGCATGTTTACATGTATTATGTAGTGAAAATTTATGTTGGTGCTCTGTTTACAGGATCCAGTACGTTGGAGGCATCTTGCAGACGTAGAGGATGGTGTCTCACCAACACTTCCTCATTTGAAAGGCTTAGAAAATGGTGACACTGCTACTAGTGCCATCAAGCAGGTTGGATAAAATCACACATACCATCTATTCTAATTTGAATGTTTTCTTGCTTCCATTCAATTCTCTTAGCTATTGAGCATTGATCAATGCTCTCAATTGCCCATCACTGCACTTGAGGATCATGAAGGCATTCTGTTCTGAAAAGAGAGGCTACTAATGGTATGACTGCTTCTGTTACAGGTTGCATCAGGGCGATTTGGTGTCACGCCTACTTTTCTGGCTAATGCAGACCAACTAGAAATCAAGATTGCTCAAGGGGCCAAACCAGGAGAAGGGGGCCAGCTTCCTGGGAAGAAAGTTAGTCCATACATTGCCACACTACGCAACTCAAAGCCAGGAGTCCCCCTCATTTCTCCCCCACCTCATCATGACATCTACTCTATTGAGGACTTGGCTCAGCTTATCTATGATCTTCACCAGGTACAATCTTGTTGCTTCCCTTCATCCTGTATCTGAACCAATGCATGGTCTCAGTGCACCTTCCAGAATTTGACAGAAAATCAGGACATGGATTTTTGTAGGATTTTCTGCTGTTAATTTTGGCAGTTATTTTGTACTCATTTACTACCTAGCTGATGGAAACTATATGGCAGCAAGTCACTGCCACCAATGTTGAAAGTGATGGTCTGATAGTTTGTGAGTGACACTGACAAGGTTATTGGTGACTGATTCTTGTTCTGTTTGTATTGGTTTGGCTGGAACTGACACAGTTTTCACCCTTTAAAGTGTTTTCCCAGAGTTTACTCTGCACTCTCATTGATATATCTTTTTACCTCTGGTGTCTGTTTCTTTGAGATAGTCCTGATTACATTGTTGGACATGGATCCAGCCTTGGCAAGATCTGCTCCATGGTTGTGGCAGTTAGATAGCTATCTATCCAGTTTGGGTTATCTTAGTCATCTTGATCTGGACTCATTGCATGTGTGGAAACATTTTACAAAGCCCATCTTGGCTAATGTGGGGATGCTGATGAGGTCAATTTTCAACTATATTGGTGCAACAGGTGAACCCCAGGGCAAAAGTGTCTGTGAAGTTGGTGGCAGAAGCTGGAATTGGCACTGTTGCCAGTGGAGTTGCAAAAGCTAATGCTGATGTGATCCAGGTACATGGCTTTTCTTCTTAATTTGTCACCTCTCCCATGCTTCTGCTCTGTTTTGTAACTCATAGTCTCTCCAGAATGGAAGATGCTTGGACTGGCTGAATCTCCACCTATAAGTTTCTGATGGGCAGATATCTGGACATGATGGAGGAACTGGGGCCAGTCCTATTAGCTCAATCAAGCATGCAGGAGGCCCATGGGAGCTTGGCCTTGCTGAAACTCATCAGGTCTCACCTTACCTGAAGAAGCCTTACCAGGATTGTGTCAGTACTTTTGTAGATTAATTCCAGTATCCAGCAGTGCAATATAAACTCATAATGGTGACCTTTGAGAGTAAATGAACATAAACTTGAAGTGGGGCTTGACATGACAGTGACCCTAAGAGTAACTTTGTGGTTTTGTTAATACTGTTTCAGATCAACAGGCTGTTGCCTCTGAAAGTTGATTTTCTGGTCACTTATATGACTGCACTAGGTTTTGTTCTTATGGCATATGGCTAAGTTTTGGATATGTTGTGTGCCAGACATTACTTGCCAATGGGCTTCGTGAGAGGGTGGTGCTCAGAGTAGACGGAGGTTTTAAGAGTGGAGTGGACGTGTTGATGGCGGCAGCTATGGGTGGGGATGAATATGGTTTTGGGTCTGTTGCTATGATTGCTACAGGTTGTGTCATGGCACGTATCTGCCATACTAACAATTGTCCTGTTGGAGTTGCAAGCCAAGTAAGCAATGATGCCTTCTCAGACCTCAATTTCTGCAATGCTTATGGCAGTGTGAATAGAAACTGTTGGTACTTCTGAAGTTTTGAACTTGATGCATCATGTTGTGCAAACTTGTGCTGATGGTGTTAGTGTGATGTGCAGAGAGAAGAATTGCGTGCACGGTTTCCTGGGGTCCCAGGTGATCTTGTAAACTTCTTCTCATATGTTGCTGAAGAGGTGTGTTGTCTCTTCCCACATAAGTTCTTTCATGTCTTGTGGTTACAAGAGGAAATCTGTATTTTGTGTTCACCTGCTAATTTGACTACATGATTGCTAAAAAGAGTTGCTGATGTTTACATTTCCTGAGAAGAGAATGATCAAAGCTCATGGTGTTGCAAAGCAGATTGCTGAAATGTAGCATCCTGTGATAGTCTATTTGAAAAAACAGTGTGTGGGGTCTAATGTATGTGGAAATTGGAACAATGTGCTGTTCATGATGTGTAGTTAGGCATTTTGTTCACTACTAAAACCTGGAACATGGAATCTACATCCACAGGTCCGGGGCTTGCTTGCAGAATTGGGATATGAGAAGCTTGATGACATAATTGGCCGGACAGAGATACTGAAAGCCAGAAATATTCAGCTTGCCAAGACACAGCTGTTAGACTTAAGTTACCTAATGGCGGTATGTACTTGTGAGCAAATTTCACACAGGATTCTCAAGGATTTCCAAGTTTTTGCTTACTTTTTTGGTGATTTGTCCTGTTTCAATCACAATTGTGCTGGTTGCAACTAGTTGGTGTGAAAAGTGGACCGTCTTGTTTGAGTCCAACCTCAGTAGCACAGGTTGGGAATAGAAAGTGCTTTGGAACGCAATGGTTTAGCTTATTGCTATAAGGATCTCGATGTTGATGATGTAAAGTATTTTCTTTCTTGGAAGTGTATTAATTTCATAGGAATGAAATGGACACCATCATCCCTTTTAGGCACTCGCAATAACTTTTTCCCATCCCACGGATAGGAATTTGATATGTTTGGGATGACTGAATTCTGCAGGATATTGGCTTTCCAAAATTGACCAGCTCAGAAATACGTCAACAGGAAGTGCACTCCAATGGCCCTGTTCTGGACGATACTCTCCTTGTTGATCCTCAGGTGGCCTTCACTCCCTTTCTCGTATTTTTTGCTTGTTTCCTTTTCACAGGCAGGCATGTGATTTATAACCCTGACACCAAAACACACAAAGGTCTCAACCAAAAAAAAAATTCCTTAGTTGATCAGGCTAATTTGGAGAAGTGAACTTTTTGGAAAGGTCCTTGTGCTAACTGAAGATCACATATAGTCTCAAATGTATGAGGAGATAGCCTGAGATGCATGCTATGTGGTGGGAATTATCATGTTCACAGATTGCAGATGCAATTGAAAATGAGAAGACAGTACAGAAGACCGTGAAGATTTATAACATTGACCGCTCTGTGGGTGGTCGTATTGCTGGTGCAATTGCAAAGAAATATGGGAACACTGGTTTTGCAGGCCTGCTTCAATTGACGTATGTACTTCTGAAGTTGATGGAGACCTAATGGATATGACTTGGTTGAAATTTTTCAATTCAGAGTATTTGAGTAATTGGAGTTTGATTGAATTTGGAGGGGTTGTGCTCTGGCTCACTTTCTGACAGCTGCAGGGTGTGCAATTTGTTCTTACTCTATCACATGTTTGGACAGATTTGAAGGCAGTGCTGGGCAGTCATTTGGTTGCTTCCTAACTCCAGGCATGCACATTCGATTGGTAGGAGAGGCTAACGACTATGTTGCCAAGGTATCTCTTCCTGAGTGTCTGGGGTCTACCTCTTTGAAGTGTTTATCAGTGGATCTCCAAATTCAATAATGCTTTTAGAGACTCAATTAAAATTTCTCCACCTGCATTTAGGTTCTCAGTGTCATGGGCACATGTTGCCTGTTTGAGCTCTAGGCTATCATAATGTTTAGGCATCCTGACCATCTTTTTTTTGACAAACTTCCTCTTCTGAACCTATTTTTTCTGTTTGATGACTGTAGGGAATGGCAGGTGGAGAGATTGTGATAGTCCCAAATGACGATTGTGGATTTGTACCAGAAGATTCCACCATTGTAGGCAACACTTGTCTTTATGGAGCCACAGGTGGCCAGTTGTTTGTGAGGGGAAAAGCAGGGGAACGGTTTGCAGTCCGCAATTCCCTGGCTGAAGCAGTTATTGAGGGCACTGGTGACCACTGCTGTGAATACATGACTGGTGGTTGTGTTGTGGCCCTTGGCAAGTAAGTTGGCTGAGAGCCCTCAATTTGTGGTGATATGTACATTTCCACTTGGAAACACACTAAACACCTTCCAGATGAAAAAATGTTGACTAAATTTTTTCAACTTGCATGTGTAGGGTTGGGCGTAATGTGGCTGCAGGAATGACTGGTGGTTTAGGCTACTTTCTGGATGAGGACAACACCTTTACTTCCAAGGTTTGAAGCTTTTCATGAGTTCTTTCTCAGAATAATGTCATCTGGCTCTTATGTGAACATTTATTGTCTAAGCAGGGTAGGTTCTCTGGGCTTTATACTACATAGCATCTTGCCTGCTGAGATACTTATATTCCAGATTGGAGATTTTAACCAATACCTTTGTCAATTCTCTCATCTGCCCATTGTGTAAACAGCTGAACAAGGAGATAGTAAAAATGCAACGTGTGACAGCACCAGCAGGCCAATTGCAGCTTCAGAGGCTTGTGCAGTCCCATGTGGTAATTTTCACAATCCTTTATTGGCCAAGTCTACTTCCACATTGCTCAAGTTTTGAACTCCTGATTGAGCATGCCAGCTTGTGGTTCCTTTTGAGACAGGAGGCTCATCAGCATTTATGTTCTGTGGTAATGATGGTTCAGGACAAGACAGGCAGCAATAAGGGAAAGCAAGTGCTGTCAAACTGGGAGAAATATCTTCCTTTGTTTTGGCAGCTTGTGCCTCCAAGTGAGGAAGATACTCCTGAAGCAAATGCAAAGCTTGGAGATAAGAGTGTGGAGACGCTTGTTGCACAACCTGCCTAGAGATTGTCTCCCTCTTCCACCACTTGCAACATTGGGAGACTCAGTAAGAAATCATGTTGTAACATGGTCTTATACCATAGAATGCTCCACAAGGTATGAAAGTGATCAACCCCATCACAAATTAGGAACTTGCAAAATCATGCTTGCATTTTCAGTCAAAAATTAGAAGTGAATGCGACTGAGATCAAACAGTTTTACTGTTTGGATGATCTGAATTTCCTTGAAAACAATTTCATGGATCTTCTAGGAGTATATTTGAGCTAGCACTGATTTAGCAAGAGAAATGAGCATCATCGTCTAATTTGTGAAAGAATCTGAGTGAAATATGTAGCTGGAGAGTGAGATGCAAAGTGTCATCCAGCACATAGCCAGCCTGCCCAAGCAGCAGGCCAATCCACTTGCATTGTGTTTCATTGTTTTCATGATGGACTAGTATGCCAGCACTAGCAATGGTGCTGGTTCTCCATCGAGTAATTACAGCTTTTGCATACCTACTTGTCTGTTCAGGTGAACCTGGTGAAACCCAATTGCTTATGTCACCTGTGCTTGGAAGTTGAGTCTCCTTCTCTCTGCATGTTAATGTTTTTGTATGTTTTGTACTATTCACATAACCTCTCATGCACCATTAACTCTTTCTCCACTACTTGAGATTATTAGTTAGTGCCCATGTTTTAATCTGTGGGAAGGTGGACAATCTCTTGACGACTTTAGTCTACTACTCTCGAAATGGGAGAAACTGAAACTGTAACAGAAAACTTCCTGAGAGAAAGTCCAATGATTTATTTATGTATGTACATTTTTTGTAGAAGAGTTCAAAAACTGTTTGGAATTTGAATCAATATATACTTTGCAAAGAATCATTGAGAACTCAAAATGACAAGAATAATACTAATAATAGATTAAAGTGAATTTCACATCATTGATAAAAGAAAATTTCTTGACAATTTGCACTTGTAGACTAAGGAAGTGTATGTTGAAAGTGAATGCTTGTTGTTATCTCTCAAGCGCCTTCACTTGACTGCCTAAAAACAAGACCATGGTATGCAGAGAGGTTGCATGCATGAAAGTATATTATTCATGAATTGCAGCAAGGATTGTGATTGCATTTTAGGAAGTTCATTTGCTATATCTAGTTACATGAAGAAGCCAAGTGAATGAATCAGAAATGCATAATGAATCTGCATTTTGGATGTTTTGGACATTGTGCTAGGAGAACAATTGCATTCGAACAAATGTGTTGTGTGGTAATAATATGGAAAGGAACTCATTGGAATTTGCTAGTGTATTTAGAGGGTAGCTTACATTCATGAATCTCCTAGAAAAGAGGAGGGATATTATGCTTACTCCTATAAGAGTGGAGAGAAATTGTGCATCAAGAGTGGGAGTGGCAGCTATAATGCTACACTCATGATATATACAACAAAAACCTCTTCACTAAATGACGTGAAGTGTGTGAAGCCATCCATTGCAAGTTGCAACATGTTGGTCACCTTGAGTGCAGTGACTTTTTTGGACAAATTTTTTTCATTTTTAGCAAAAACAATAGAGAAAATTTTGGATAATCTTTTTTTTCTAGTGTAAATTGACTTAATTTTGCTAAATTTTTAGAAATATTCTCCAAAACTCTTGATATTGGTACCAAAACTGAAAAAATTATATATATATATATATATATTTCTTTTTTTAAAAACCTGCTTGAGTCAGTGTTCTCCAAGTTTTTCCTCAAGAACAATTCAAATAATAACAAGAATTCATTACACCAAATACTCACTTCCTTGACCATATAAACAAAAATCTAATCAAGCCCATGTCAATGGAATTATAGCACAATGCTTTACAGATATATCTATGAACTAAAAATTCACTATGACAAACAAATTTACACATTTTAGCCAAACAATTTACACATTCTCAGCCTTAAATGGTTTTCTTGGGCACAAAACTCCTAGTCTAGTACATGACTCTATATCCTTGACTAGGTAAACAAACATGAAGGAACAAACAGAAAGAAACCACAAATCAGATACACAACAACAAAAACAGAATTTAAAAAGAAAAAAAACAACAAAGCAAATAAATGAGACATAGAGAGGGTCTAGGGACCCTCTCTGTTGGTGGGAGGAGAAGGCCTATTTGGACAGTGGACAATCACTTTGCATGCTGCACAGTATTTTTTGCCTTTCTTTGCCCTGACAAAAAAATTTACTCTCCCCCTACCACCCCCTCCCCACAAAGAAAAAAAGGGAGACCCGATTAGTAGCCCACCCATTGGCTGGATGAAATATTTATTCATAAAATTGTCCCTCATTGTTTGCAACCTCAGCTAATACGCCCCCCCCCAGATCCTGGGATACTTATAGAAATGTTTTTTTAAAAAACAATTCACCACATCCTTGTAAAACCCAAAAGAAAAAAAAACTAAGCACCCTTAAGCCTTCTCATTCGCTGCATGAAATTTCTATTTCCAAAACTGTTTGTGACCATTTTTGGCCAGGCCAAAAACAAAAGTTGACCTAATAAGAGGCAAAAAAACGTAGGGTGTTCTTTGCAAGGGGTATTAGCCCAGGCCAAAAACCGTGACAAAACTCTTTTGGGAAGAGGAATTTCATGCAGCCAATGGGAAGGCCCAAGCGTGCACTCAAGGTGCCTTGCTTTTTTTCTTTTTTTAAGTTTGGGGGAGAGGGAAGGATTTTTTTTTCATTTTTCCCTCATTCCCAATGTGTTCCCACTATGTTCCCTTCAAGTTCCCAATGGGTTCCCATCACAAGGAGGGCGTCCCTTATTGGGCCTTTAAATGCTTGGG
>Ga0209208_10004729_pt1 | contig 19178 bp, 8 predicted proteins | sample S1TSphfallax_3_FD_187694 | JGI IMG/M metagenome (GOLD analysis project Ga0209208, IMG submission 187694) | Host-associated microbial communities from peat moss isolated from Minnesota, USA - S1T2_Fd - Sphagnum fallax MG (SPAdes) (version 2) | ecosystem: Host-associated > Plants > Peat moss >... | reverse complement strand
AGCTACCTAGTATGGTGAAATTTATGATTTTTTAAATTTTTAACTTTATAAATAAATTAAATATAAAATATTAATTTTAAAAAAACAATGAACAACATCCATTGCAAAAAAAACTTCAAAAAAAAAACAGTACAGGCCAGGGGAGTGTGGTCACTAAAATGTAACAAGGGGTGTGTCACACTGTGGCCTTGCCATTTACATTAAAATATATCTTAAGGCAAAAGAAGAATTATGGAAACTCAAATATTTCACCATGCAAAATACATATAATCTTCAAAAAATCTTATAAAAAAGCCAAAATCCTTGAAGATATTATATAACTCTGATAACTAATCTCAAGTTTCAACACAAGCCAAAATGTCATCTTTCAAAAATCCTCACATAAAAATAGACCTATTATTATTATTACCTAGGGGCCAAAATCCATTAAGCTACTATACTCTATATAATGAATCTAAACACAATATCCTTGCCTTGGTAGGCAAGACCAAACAAACAAAACTAATCAAACAACATAATGGATGATGGTGTTGTAAATGGATCCTAAACTGCATAACATATTTAATGCATAACATCATGGATGATGGTGTTGTAAATGGATCCTAAATTGCATAACATATTTAATGCATAACATCATGGATGTTGGTTTAAGTGGGTTTTTAATGCATGCTCCAAGCAGACCTTGCTCTTTAAAAATCTTCTCATTCCTGTGGATCCACAAACACTAGATCACTAGGCCATTCAAAAGTGTTCACATTTGCAAATATTGGATGTTGGCTTCGGTAAGGGTTTTTTTTTAAAAATTTAAAAATTATGATTATTCATAAAGTCACCCTCTCTTCTTTCAGTGGTATCTGCAAAGTAAGGAAATTTTATTAAATCTCAGTATGAAATGCTGAAAGTCAGCATTTAATGCACAAGGTTCAAGAGTAATTGTACTAGTCCTAAATGTACGAGCAGTGAAAATCTTATATATAAATTCACTACGTCTGTCTGTGACGCAGCAGTGGAGGCGCTCAGGAAAAGGGAGAGAGGGAATGAAACTCAGTTTACAACCAAAATTGGTGGGAAAACCCGTTTGTGTCCCAGTTATTTCGTTTTGTAAAATTTTCATTCCCAGTTATGCGTTTGATGCCCTATTATGCCGAAACTGGCCATTCTCGCCTCCTAATCACTTGACTTCTTTACAGATAACTTTATTGCGTGAAGTCAAATATTTTCACTTTACATTCCACTTGTGGAGGATGCTTAAGTCTGAATATAATTTTAAAAATAATCCATAAAATAAGCTTGATTTTAGCTAACTTTGGCGCTGAGTTTCCCTCTCATCCACCCTTTTCGAGCTATCCATAAAGTGCAATAAAAGTGAAGACCCATCCTCAAAACACAAGGTAAAGTCCTCAAAAGTGTGATTACCATGGTCACTTTTCTAACCACACTACAGTCTATCCTTCATGGCCATAGACTAAAGGCTACCAAGTAGAGTGTTAACTACATTAGGCTTGCTTACCTAAATTATTTATAGGTTACCTACTTACCTACCCCCATGGATTACTTAGGAGATTTTACCTACCCATGGATAGTATTAGGGATTTTATTTAGGGAACTATTTAGGAATTATCTAGAGGTTACTTTATGGGGTTAAGTTGAGAGCTTTTTAAAGAGTTACCTAGGGTACTATTTAGGGTTTATTCAGGGATTATTTAGGGGATTATATTAAAGATTTATTTTGAGGTTACCTAGTGGGTTATTTATTAGACTATTTAAGAACTTACAAAGTTAGGGGATACCTAAGGAATAATTATGGGGTTACATAAGAACTATTTAGGGGCTACCTAGGGAGTTATTTTGAGTTATTTATAACATTATCTAAGGACTTTTTAATTAAAGGCTACTTGGGGGGTTATTTATACATTACATAAAGGACTATTTAAAGATTATTTAGGGGGTTATTTAAGGGATACTTAAGGACTATTTAAGGACTTACCTTTAGTCAGGGAATATCTAAAGATTATTTAAAGGACTACATAGGGCTTATTTAAGAAACTATATATGAACTTCATAAGTTAGGGGATACTTAGGGAGTTATTTAAAAGCTACCTGGGGCCATACTTAAGGATTACATAAGGCCCTACCAAAATTAGAGGATAATTAATTGTTATTTACAAGGTTATTTAGATGATGGGCTATCTAAGGTGTTACATAGGGCTTACTTAGTTGTATATAGGGGCTACCAAAACTTTAATCCAAAATCATAATCCAAACCTTTTATCCCCATCCCCACTCCTAAACCCCAAAACCAAAATTGCAATCCAAAATCTTAATTTTCAACCTCATGCAAAAGGGACTGCTTTGTCTTATGGGCAAAAATTCTAGAAATGGGAGCATCTTCCACTTACTTTTTTGTCATTTCTCACTCAAGTGGAAGGGTTTTTTCACTTGAAAATATGGCTTTGTCTTCAAGCCATGGTTCTAACTTTACAAAAGATAGTTATAACTTTTCATCCTCAAGTGATGAAGACATGATATAGGAAAAGTTTGCAAACATGGATAGATAGATGGAAGTAATATGTTTTTGCAATTGTAAATATTGTTGTTAATTCATTTGACATGTTCAATGCCCATGAGTTAGAAGAGGGCATTTGTCAGATAGTGGATCTAATTGTGAAAGTTTGGGATGAGCTTCTTAAATTATCTGAAAAACGGTAAGGTTGTTCAAAATAGTGAACAATTTCACATTGGTAGAATTCAATAAGCTAATGGCATTAACGGTGCTCACCATTGCTCACCATACATGATTTACAAATGAACACCACATTTTGGTTTTCAAATTAAAATTTTGGTTTTAAAGGTTTGGGTTTTGGGTTTTGGATTAAACATTTTGTCATAAGGTTTGGATTAGGGTTTTAAATTAGGGGTTGGGATTAAGGTTTGGGTTTATGGTTTTGGTTAGGGTTTTAGGGGTTTGGATAAGGCTAAGGGCTTGGATTTAAGTTTTGGTTTTAAGGGTTTGGATTAGGTTAAAGGTTTGGGTTTAGGGTTTGGATTGAAGTTTTAATTTAAAGGGTTTGGAATAGGTTTTGGTTTTTAAGTATTGGATTAAGATTTTAATTTTAAAGGTTTGGGTTTAAAGGTTTGGTTAAAGTTTTAAAGGTTTGGATTAGGTTTTGGTTTTTAAGTATTGGATTAAGATTTTAATTTTAAAGGTTTGGGTTTAAAGGTTTGGTTAAAGTTTTAAAGGTTTGGATTAGGTTTTGGTTTTAAGGGATTGGATTAAGATTTTAATTTAAAATTTTGGGTTTAAATTCTTGGTTAGAGTTTTAGGGGTTTGGATTAGGTTTTGGTTTAAGGAATTGGATTAAGGTTTGAATTTTAAGGGTTTGGATTAGGTTTTGGTTTAAGGAATTAGATTAAGGTTTGAATTTTAAAGGTTTTGGTTATAGTATTAGGGGTTTGGATTAGGTTTTGGTTTTTAGGGATTCGATTAGGGTTTTAATTTTACGATTTTGGGCTTAAAGTTTTAGTTGTAAAAGTTTGGGTTAAGGTTTTAAATTAAGGTTTTGGTTTTATGAATTTGGATGAAGGTTTTAATTTTAGAAATTAAAGTTTAAATTTGAATTAATTTTTGGTTTTAGAGTTTAAATTATGCTTTAACATTTAAAGTTTTGGATTTAGGTTTTTTTTTTAGGGGTTTTAATTAAGGTTTTGGTTTTAGGTGTTTGAATTAAGGTTTAGGGTTTGGATTAAAGTTTATGTTGTAGAATTTAGTGGATCATGTGTGGTTTGTAAGTGATCACCACATTCAAACATGGCATCTTTCAAAATTGACCCCATAACGTTATTGTTGTTGTAGTTAACAACCTTTTTTGTAATTCATTTTGTATATGAAACATGATAATGGTGCATGTAGTGTCACAACCCTAACCTTGGGCTCATGACCAAGGCAAGGGCATGGAAAGTGCCAGCCAAGAGTGCAATCCGAAAGCCGTATTCACACTCCTAGGAATGTGAGAGAGTGTGACAGAATGAGCCCACACACTCCCAAATGGATTCCCACTTTGGAAGTTGGAGTCGTCATGGAGTCTCGAATTTTTAAAGAGTCATTTAAAAAATCAAAATTCATTGGATCGAGGATATCCTTATACCATTGGAAAGTTCTTAAGATTTAAATGTTTAAAATGAGCTCGCATGATCCATTTGAATACTTACAACACAAGTTAATGGCCGAAAAAAAGGCCATAAGTCAAACTGTCTATTTGATTCTTGACCACTAAAAGTTGGGAATCGCCCTAAATTATGTGCATGCAGGTGATGTGCCACATATCATTGGAAAACTTTCGACGAAGGCCACAAATTATTTTGGACCTCATCTCAATCAAAGGTCTACACAAGAAGTTATGGGCGTCCAAAGTGGTGAAAATCTTAATTTAGGGAATTTCAAGATTCCTGACTTGGGAATCCGAGGAAAAATAACATTTGGGTGTAGCCCCATGGCTAATCACAAATAATACTATAAGAAGGAAGGTGTTGGCTTCCTCCAAATATGGGTTGTGGTGAATCTTGTAAGTTTGTGTATGCTTGTGGTTCGTCTATGCACCAAAAGTGTTCCAACTATGCACTAACCAACATGTTGTTTGGTTTGTGCAACTCCATATGAATAATTGGTCCGCTTGTCATTTGTCCTAGTCCCCATTTCGGAGCTCCAACTTGCCCTTTTTACCCCCAAAATGTTATGAACTAAATAATGTACCCCAACCCCTTCTTTTGTTGTTTTCGCTTTCAATCTCACATTTGAGTCTTTCAAGGAGTTTAGGGGTGTGTCATGTAGATTTTTTTTTTGGAACTAGTTAAATAATGTAGTTTGTGATGATGTCATTTTCATTACATCTTGCATCAATGTTGATATTAAAAATAAGATCCAATGGTTTATAGTAAAAGTTAAACTTATGTTAGACATCACCATACCAAAGTTATAGGGTTGCATTAGGTTGATTAATGGCACATTCATGAAAATTTGCAAACCATATAATAACACTACACATTAGGACCTAATTCAATGGGCACAAAAAGATTTATTTGATGATAAACATTATTGTTGTTGATCATCAAGGATTGTTCGTTTACTTTAATTATAAATATTTAAGCTCTTACCATGATGTCATCATCTTGCATTAATTTGAACTGCCTCAAAACTAACATTAGTTTTTTGTGCATGATGATGAATATTGAGGTGACTCCTCATGATAATTAAGATGCTATCAAGGCTTACAACAAAATGCACATTGGGTACAAAGTGTGAATGGAGTGGGGGATTGGTGGTTTGAAAAGGAAATGGAAACAATTGATGAAAAATGTTGATTCCACAAAACCCAAGTACACACATTTGTTTAAAGTTGTAACTATCTTTAAAAACTTTTTGCACATATATCAAATGGACTTCACATTTGAAGTCATAAATGAATGAATGCTTCACCTTATTGACCATAGTGAAGATAGATATTTTTAATTCTACAAGTCTAACATTTCCTTACCTTGTGTTTTGAACTCCTCGTCTCCTATAACTCCTAGATCCTTAATTATTTTCAAATTATTGATTTTAACCTTGTTTACCTTGCCAACATTGATTTAGATTTGTTCCTACATTATAAATAAACATTATTCTAAGTCCACCTCCATAATGGATGTCATCCACTCAATGTTTCATGATTGGTTTTAGAAATATTTTGCTTTCATCCCAACATTTTCTAATGAAATGGATGTAGATGTGAGGCCTAATGCCATAGTAGGCCCATGTGATGGTGCCTCGAACTCCACATAAATGGATGTAGGAGTAGATGCAAACACAAATGTAGGATTATATGGGGTTGATGGACTACCATAATACTTGAACAATTTTGGCATAATTCTTTTCTTAAAAAAATTGCCAAATTTTTGAAATTTTATTTATTACTTGTGCCAAATTTTGTATAAAATTAAAAAACTATAAGCTTTTGATTGTTAGGTTTGAATCATAGAGTTTAAAGTTTGAGGACTTAAAATTGAAACAATATAAACACATTGGACTATCTGATGACCTTGAAAAAAATGACCTTATAATTATTTATACCCATTATTTACCGAAATTTTCAAAATAAAAAAACCAGGTGCCAAAGTTAAGATTTAAAATTTAATTAATCATTCAACAATTGGTTGCCAAATCCAATTAGGTAGTACAATAATGTACCATTAATTAAACTTTGCCAACATTTTTTGGTCATTACACATGGCATGGTTTTTTAAAATTTCAAACATGCTAAGACTTTTTCATTATGCAAAAAATATATATTTGAACCTTTCCTTATTTAATATATGGACTAAAAGTTCAACAAATAACCATTGAAAGAGAATCTTGCATATTATATATATATATTTTTAACAAAATAAAGGCTCACCATATGGGTTTTATGGGAAGGGACGAACAAAACTAGTATAATAACTATCGTATGTTGTATATTTTCCATGATCATTTATGAACAACAACATACAATGATATGTTTCGGAGTATAAATGATCAATAAAAAAATACCAAACATTAAACACATTGAAGGTTTTGGTAATGGTACATTGTTATTTTCCATGACAAACCATTTTTTTTAAAATCTTAATAGTAAGTCAAAAAATTCATGTGATGACTTGCTATAAGACTATATTGTACAAACAATTGACTTGTTGCATAGTAAAACATTTGCTTGCAAATAAGATTAGTACCACATTATTACTTTGTTCCTCTGTTTTAAAGTATTTATCATTGATTAAAATATTTCAAGCCAATATAAAAGGTTATAGAAAAGAACAAAGACGGGGTTTATATTATTGTGACCAAACAAAGGGTTTACATTACAAAACCAAAAAAAGGTTTATAGTGTAGACAATTAAAAGCATCATTAATGTGAAGGTTGTAGTAATCGATATTTGGAGAAAGTGGTCTTTGTGATAGTACTGAACAATGAGGTAAAAACACAATCAAAGGAGCCACCCAAGTGAGTGGCATTCTTTAAAACTGCATTTTTATACATTTGAAATATCATAAAGGAAGCATAATAGTTTGAATTATCATTTTTTTTGGGGATTTTTTCCCATTAATTTCAAAGGTTACATTTTCAAAGTTTGACACAAATCAAATATGTTTTTTCCATTTTCAAAACACTCAAACTTCGAGAGTGGACCATCTTTATTTATATATATATATCAAATATGTACAATTCCTTTTGAAAATTGGAAAATATTTTAACATTGATGATTAAAAGAGAAAAAGGACTTGAATTGATGATTTTTTTTAAGAGCCCATTTGAGCACATTTGGCTCAAAAGTGCTTTCGAACTTGAAAATTATGGATTTTGATAATGTGATTTAAACAAAAGTTGTTTATATTTATGTGATAGATGGCATGAATGTAAAATATACATGATATAAAATCAACTTGTAGTCAATTTTTATTTATATCTAACATGAAATGTTAAAATGGGTGTCCAAAATATAGAATTTAAAGTTATAAACCAACAAAAAAAATGATGTGTCATGTGTAATCCTTGGAAAAGGATTTGTACCTTGGCACCTCGAGCTCCTTTTACGATGTTTTCATCCAACAACATTTTATGTGTTTATTGATCCCATATTGAAAAGTTTTACAAAATAACTTTGTGGCTCAATCCATTGTTGTTTGCCATAATTACCTCAATGGCTAATTTGTTTTATTGGTGGGGATCTTATCATGTTTTTCAACTAAACGATTGAAATAAAGGTTGTTGTGCATGACACCTTGAGGTTCTAGAATACTTGGTTACATAACCATGGTTAAAAGTAGTAAGGTTTTTTGTGTGTTATGGGTAGGTGCACATGATATAATTAAAAGAAATTGTGGTTTCTTCAATGATAACAAAAAAATTATGATTGGGTAGTAAGGTTTTTTTTTGCTTATGTTCAAATTGCAAGACATTGATAATAAAGCAGCAAGGTTGTTGAAGCTTGGGATTCCTTGTGCCCTCTTTAATTTTGTGTTTTGGGGTTTTGATGGGATGGGCCCAAGTAAGGCTCATGTCATTTGCAAGTCTTTCAAGTTTAAAGATCAGAATGTTACCACTTATAACCCAAAAAAAAACATCTAGAATATTTCTAGATATAATTTTGGTTTGGAAGTCCATGAATAATTTGGATTACAAAGTTGTAGATCAAAAAATTTCTATCCATATCTATATATACATTTAAATTTCAAAATGGGGTTATTAAAGGATATTGTATACCTATTTTTCTATTTTTCCCTTGGAAAGATTATTGTTGATTTTGCTGCATCCATTGCAAAAGTAATGTGAGTTTATTTGTATTTTCTTTCTAATAAGACAAAGATGGTCCCTATGTTATGGGCAAATGACAAATAAAAATAAAAATAATTTACGTTGTGATTTGATTTGAGATAAACAAATTGTTCCATCAAAATAACCAAAAATTAACTTTCTTTTCCTTCATTCCTTTCATTTTCCTTGCCTTCCTTGCCTTCTTGTCTTTATGTGTTTCTATGTTTTTAACTTTTTGTTTATGTGTCTCATTGTGTTACTATCCCATAATTTTTATGTTATTATGTCTAAGTCTCTATGTCCTTTTGGATTATTTTTCTATGTTTCTATGGGTTTGTCTCTTTCTCTATCTTTGTTTCCATATGTGTTTGATTGATTGGCCAAGTTATTTTCCCTAATTTTAAACCTAAATTGCATGCTACAAAAAAACGCAATAGGCCCATTTCATTTTCCCCAACCCCACTCATGGGGATCTAGATAGCTCCAAACCTAAACATAGAGAAAGTTAATAACATGTGAACTTGTTGTAGACTTGTTTGTGACTCTTGGAGACTTAGATTTAAGAAAATAATACTAACATTCAAAAGAAAGTTTTATGAGCACAAGGATATACAATTGACTATGAAGCATGATGTCATTGAGCTAAACCATAAGAAAGAAAAAAACTTTGAAAGGTTTTTCTCCTTATTATGACTCATTAAGGTTTAACTAACCCTAGACCCTAAACCCTAAACCCAATGTATTTCTCGCCAAGCTTGCCTCTAACCCTAAAACAAAAAAATACCGTAATTATGATGCAAAATCTAACTTGTACATTAATTACAATTTTGCTAAGTTGCTAAAAATGTGCTAGATACTTGTTAAGTTGTTGGAAACTTGTTGACTTGTTCTAGTTATTTTTTTGTTGCGAAAATCATTTGGATTTCAATTCTTTGGTTTGTGTATCATCTACCTACCTATACCAAACATAAATCATGAAACGTAAATCATGGCAGGTAACAAACAAACCAAAAGAATTGTTTACCTACATTAGGGGCTACCCAAAGCAATTTAAGGCTTAAAGGGATATGATGTGGTGCAAATTAGGTTTAGGGTTTAAAATTTTACTTAGTCAGTCCGAAAGCAAGGATTGAAATCAAGGACCAACATTAGTTCTTGTATCAACAAGACGAATTACATCAAACATAACCCATAAGACTTGCACCATGGTAAACAACATAAAACAATGAAATTTCAAATGCATGAGTTGTTGAAGTTTAGGGAAATTTCATTTGCATATGTTGTAACATATGGGAAACAATCATTAAGAACTCATGAGATTAGTATGATGCAAGCTACAAGCTAATATTGATAACATCAAACTCCAAATTGGGTCTATTGAATTTTCCAACTACACATTTGTAAATTTATAAATTTACAAAAGATTTATCACTTTCACCATTTTCATGAACATGGTTAGTTTGGTTTCATTGCCACACATGTGAAAAGATAAACATAGGAGGATGATCTAATCTCAACACTCATGGAAGTCATAAAAAACATGCCACAAAATCCAAAGGTTTATTTACATGAAACTAGAAAGGTCTTTAAGTTTTTTCTTTTAGCTAACACCAAGACTGCAAACTACAAACTAGAAAGAAAGATAACCTAATTATATTATGATAAATTTAGTGATTTTTTCCAAATCATAAGTTAGAACCTTTGGATCAACACTTGAGCACTTAGGGTTCCTAAAGTTATAGGACATAAAAACTCCAATTAGAAAAACAACCTTCCCACATACATCAAATTTCCAATAATGTAACTAATATGACAAACACCAATAGTGATAGGCCCATGAATCTCTAGCTCAAACTCGAAAAAAAAATCTTGATGTGCCTTCTGCAAAAATTGGTTATAAGGCACATTCACAAATTAAGGAACCAACATGCACCTTAGGTTTTAGTTAATGTTTAAATAACCCCAAAAAGTTTACGTGGTAATTCAAGATTGGCTGAACAATCTTTAGATAGTTTTTAACACATATTAAACAATGCTTAAACAAATAATGTAGCACTATAAAACATTAGTTATAATGTTTAAAAATTGATTTGTTCAAAATGTTACATTGATATGTTAAAAAGATTGTTGTACAAATTTATTGAAAATTCATAAAACTTGGAATTAAACATGCTTTTATTATTTAAACCTAACCATTGGTTATATGTCACGTGGCCCCTTAATTTGTGAATATATTTTATAGTTTTGCAATTTTTTCAACATTGGTTCAAATGTGTAATTTTCACAAACAAATAAATTGAGGTTCAAAATGTAATATGCATCTTCCCTTTGGACTAGTGATTTACAAGCTTTATAGATAGATTAATTACATTGGCTTCTTGCCTTCAAGAATTCCTTCATGAACATGGACTTAAAAATGGAGATAGGATCTAAGCATTAACATAGATTGAAGCAATTCAACAAGAAATAATAGTTAACATAGATTCAAACCATTTAAAAATAACATGTCTTTGAATTTAATTACCCAAAAGCTTTATAGATTCCAATTTATACAACATTACAAACTATGTAATACCTTAAAACCTTAATCATGATGAAAAAGTTCTTCAGTTACATCTAATTCCACATCTTCAAATGACTTGCATGTGCCATACCATTCCAAAATTCTTGTAAGCAATCTATTTCAATTTAAAGTTGTTTTTGAAGAAAATGTTTTTAGAACCTACATAATGTTGTGACCTTATGGCAAAAATATTTATCAAATTTGACAAGTTTCAAAGCATTATATGCAATTGCCTTCCCCACTACCTTGCACCACCCCTTGCTTACTCAACAAAGATGCAAAAACATGGATGGGGTCATGGGTAAGTGTGGAAGAATGTGTGCAATCACAAAATCTATAGTGCATATGTTAGAAGCGGTAGAAGCTAGCAAGCATCATACACAACTAATGTGAAGAAGAATTGTTAAGGGTTCTTAAAATAGAAGGCAATAAAACTTGGAACTCTAAGATGGAATCACACTTCAAAAATTACATTAAAATTGATGCAATTAAGGATGTGATAAACTTGTGGTAGAAAATAAAACAAGATTAGCATGATAAAAGGAATGCCTCCCATAAAGTTAGGTCATGGTCTAAAGTGTCAAAAAAAATGTCCTCATTTTCCCATGAACTAGAAATAAGGACCATTTGATATGGGAGTGAAAGGGAAAAAATGGTATATAAACCTTACAAAAGGTGAAGCTCCACCATTGTCAAAACCAATCGAAGTTCCACTTCTATTGAAACTCCATTGTGTATCCACCTACTTCAAAGATCAAAGGTCAAAACTCATTGCCAAAGTAAAAAACCTAGCTAATATTATTAGAATTTTATTAAAATGTTATTTGCTTGCATCCCAAGTTTTTTCCAACATGCTTTCCTTGTTCAATGTTTCATGCTTGTCACTAACTTTTGCTCAATACATCATTCACAAAATAACATTCCCCTCACTCACCTTCACTCAAGACATGTCTACTTCACAAAGTACAAAAGAAATTCAAGACATAGGAGGAAACTCCTTTGATCTTGAGTTTTAAGATTGAAAATAGGTGAAAAGGTTTTGTTTGATTGTAAATTGTAAAGACCCACGTTTGTGCCGAGATCTCACATCTCCAACTTGGAGTTTCTTTTAAACTTGTGCCTTTTCACTAATACATTATATCCAATACTAACCTAGTAGATTGGCAAGTTTGTAAGAATGAGGAGACCTTTGATGATCTCTATGCAAATAGGCATGAAATTTTTTGTGGTTTTAACTAATGTTGGGCGAGTATCACAAATACGCTTGGGCATCACCCGAGTATCACTTAGGCATCCCAATCTGATCCCCTTACAGTATCACCATGAATGATATCTTGATTGAAAATCGAACTACCGGTTCTCACTTGTGTGAAAATTGGATGTGAAACCCGATTTTTTTTAAAAACAAAAAAATGATAACCAAGTAAGGTGTAACCCCTTACCTGGGTTAGGGTTTTAGGGTTTAGCTGCCATAAAAAATAAGTACACAATGAAAAAGAAATTATGAACATTATGTTTTTATGCAGAATGGAACAACGTTCTATTTACTAGATCTTGCCCATCATTCATGGACCATGGGTTTGAACTTTGGGGGTACGGTGTTAAATCAACCTAATTTAATTAGGGTTAAAGAAAGGACACTTTCATCACTAGACCCACATCAAAATTTGCTTATTAGGTCTAATTTGCCTTGGGAGATGGGAGATCAAGGGAGGGTTAATATTTGGTGGTAGGTACTTATTAATGGTAGGCCAAGTCAGATGGTAATGATGTTTGGAAAGTTTATTTTAAATGATAATTTATTTAGAAATATTTGAAAAACCTTGAACTAAAGGTCCTTTGATTTTGAATTTTTTCAAAAAGCCAAAGTTGATTTTTAATTTTTTTTTAAAATAATAATAATCTTAATTTTAACTAAAAATATAAAGTATTACCTAGTTTGTGAGAATCGGCAAAGATAACTAGTTGTTTTCAAATTTTTGAGAATCGACATTATGAGAATTGGTTTATTTATTTTTTTAAAATGTTGATACCCTTGCCCAATGTTAAAAAAATAATAATAAATAAAAATTTGGGGGAGAATTATACCTTTTTGTAAATTACTTTGTGAAAACCAGACCCAATGGGTATCAGAAAATTGTGATTACCACCCCACATTGCTCTTAACCATAAAACAAGATGTAAAATCTTCATCTTTAGTGGATAAATCAATCCATTTTCCAACTACAATTTGTTGTTTGGTAGAACAAAGTTTAGACTTCCAACATTTAGGAACCATCTTTATCAACTCAAACCAACTACCACATTTTTCCTTTGTAAGTTGGTAACCAACTTTGGTTTCCTCTCAACTTTGAAGTCTAAAGTTTATGGATTCCATCAATTGCCAACTTTTGTAAGCCCCATTTGATCCATAATTGTTTTGCTCTAATGATGGCTACTTAAAATTCTTGTGTTTGGAAGCTTTTCAACCAACATATCCCCACATTGCATATGGCTTCCAATTTGGTAGGAAGTTTAAAGCAAATGGTTTTATTAAATGCTTTCAAACCTTTTGAATTTTTTTTCAAGATCCTAGATTTTGTTTATGAAATATAACTTTACATTATTAGGATATCATTTATCCACTACAAGTCTAAAATCCATTTTTGATGTTTTGATGGGCTAGACCTACTTATCCTTTGTCTTAAGATAATCTTTAAATTAAATTCACCAAGTTCAAAAGCCAACAACACCCACTTGCTCAACATTGCATTAAAAGCTATACTAAATCCACCAAATTCAAATCCCCAATTGTCGTTTTTGTGCATCAATCAGTCCAATTGATTCAAGTCCCAATGTTGTGGTCTTGCTTGCACAAAAGATAATTGCATTACACTTGTGGATTGCCTTTGTTGAGCCAACCCAAATTGCCATGAAAAACCAAAAAGTGGAGCTTAGAATTAATTTTTTTAAAAATCAAGATTAGGTAGACTTGCTCAAATATGTTTTCAAATTATGCATTGTCTTCCATCATCCTTAATATCTACAAGCAAGTTATCACATAAGGACTCTACCATTTATGGCAAGTTTGAATTTGAACTAAAAACCTCCCTCAAGTTGGATTCACACCAAGGGTTGCACCTAGGGTGAAAAACTTAGATAACAAACTTGAATTTTGCATTGTTGCATAATACTAGTGACAATGAAATAATGAAAAACATAAATTGACTTTGTGAAAATTATTTGACTGAAAATATTGAATGACATTGCATGCAATTTGAATTGAATTCAAATATACAAAAAAGGCCATACGATGGGTAACTATCACATATAGGTCCAATGGGGGGGGGGGACTGCGTATTATGGGTACCTTTAGATTGCTTTGAAGGGCAACACAAAAATAACCCTTATCCAACTTCATTTTGTTGCACAAAATCCATCGTTGGTTAAACAACTATTTAGTTATGCTATTTTAAGTTTTGTTTTATTAGAAGTTATTGTTTTGTTTGCCCTAATGATGGTGTTTTTAATTTGATTTTTTTTTAATTGATATTTTGGGGGAAATAAATACATTTTTGCTACACCTTATTTGCAAAGTGAAAAGAGCTACACTTTTTGCCCTTCATGGGCAAAAGGATATGCTCAAAAAAATTATTTTTTAATTTTCCAAATAAAATGAACACTTCAAGGCCATATGATTCGTATGTTTGAGCCCTTCACTTGCCACTAAGAGCATACACATAAAAAATAACAAAGAAAGGGAGTATTTAACCTTTGCAATTGCTTTGATAGTAGAGCTTTAAACATTCATTGAGGAAGGAAGAAGCATAACACAAAATAGATTTTTCTTTACTTTTAAATTGTTTTTGAATTGTTTGATTTCTTGTCACGAATAATTTTGATAATGCATACCTTGCATGCTTTCTAATTGGTGTTAATTGGTGATGAAACCAAGGTTAAAATATGAAATAAAATGGATAAAAAAAAAAGATGCAAAGATAAAATCAAGCTGACAAAGGTCATAGGCTGTAAGTTTATTTTATTTTTTCTTTGTCGTGCGTTTATGGCCTTCAATTTTTGTTTGCTCATTAATTGCTCTTATGTGGTTTTACGCCACTAACCATTCATTTCTTTCTTTTAAGAAATGCGTTAAGAAGTAAGCAATATATATATATATATATATATAACTTTCCTAACTTTCATTTGATTTCTAGCCTCTTATAATTTATGAAGGCAACAAGTTTTTGCTTGATTTGATATGTTTACTAGCATATCAAATGAAGGGCTTATAGTTTAATTAATTCAAAAACATTGCTCATAATGGTGATATTGTACCTATTTGAGTCCTACTAAACCTATATTTTATAAAATTAAAGTAATTAAATTAGGCTAAAATACTTTACAAAAATATGTAACATGCTGCATGTTGAATCTACTTAAAATAACCTTTATGAACTACCTGCAACTTGGTAGTTAAATTTCAAATTAAAATTCCATAGAATTGAATTCAATTTCAACTTAAAAGAAACATGATGCCAATTGGTGAACAAGATATTGAAAATATGCTTGTCACTTCTATTGTTCGTGAATATGGTATTAAAAGAAAATAACTCCAAAAACACCAAAATTGAAAAAAACACCTTTCCATTCCATTCAAAGCATATTTCAAACTGAAATCTATTTTGGTAGGATGAGACTACGAAAGAACCTTAAACCCCTAAACACATTTACTTTAGATACCAACTTTAATGTTATCATCATAACAAATAAACACAATTAGTAATGTTGAATTGAGATTGTTGCCAAAAAAAATGACAAGGCCTTTGAATATGGGTGCTTTATCTTTTTAAGAAGCTATTTGGTTATGCCTTCAACAATATCCCCAATATCTAGAAGAATTTTTTTTAATAACAATTATTCCATTTTAAATTATTTTCCAAATTTGCCAAATTCATTTTGGGGGTTCATCAACTCAATTCTAACATGGCAAACAATATTGCAATCCATTTATATACTCACACATATATTATGTTGGAAATGTTGATTGATAAATTATAATTCAAAAACTATAATTGCATAAACAAGCTTGGTATGAGGGTCAATTGAACCCAATGTGGGTTCACATGTGGATTTCACATAAACTTTTAATACGATGGGTTTGTATATTTAGTTCAAGCAATTAAAAATTCAATAACATGTTTATCACTAAATAATATCATTCTATGGATCATGCAGACAATGATATGTGGGAAACAATTTTATAAGTTATATTTGTATAATTCAAATATTAGTCAAATTGCAAGAATAAAATTTAAAATTTCATTTGCATATTAATTTAATCCATTATACCTTCTAAGTCCTCTTGATACATATAAATTGAATTTTTATTCCTATTGATGTTGAATGCATGGAAACCTAGAATATTAAGCATTTCCCCCCTATTGTATGTCCATAGATTTACACATATGAATGTGAATTGATTTTTTTGGGAAAATTTTGTTATTTCTTCAACAAAAAAAATGGGAAAATTTTGGAAAATGTGTTTTTCTAATACAAATTCAACTAACTTTGCTAAATTTTTGGAAATGCTTGCCAAATATCATTTGATATCACAAATATGTGAAATTTGTTGTACTTTTGCAAAATTTTGAACCCCCCCCCAAACCCTTTAATTTTGCTCACTTTCACCATATTTAGACATTAGTTCCTAGCTTGTTTCACCAAAACATAGAAAGTTTCCTAACCTTTTCTACTTAGAAGAATTGTAGTCGAATTTGGCTAAAACCTCTTGTGGATGGTCACTAGCCCACATACCTCGCAATTCAAAAGCAAAAACCCTTGCTTGTAAAAATGGGGAATTTTACATCAATTCACATGCTTAACTTTGGTCAAAAGGGACATTAAAAATTACACTCATAAAACTCAATGACATTTAGCTCCATCCACAAATGTTGTCTGAATGAATGAACTTTACCAAAATCACCCAATCAATGACTCTTGATAATGGAAGTTATATACATTAGCAATTTAAAGGTTTTTGATGAGTTTCCCAAATTTACAAGGTGATATTAATATATCATATTTTGGCAACAACTTGGCAATAAACTTCATAACTATCATTTGGAACTTTTTTGATTTCAAATTATCTTGAAATTGAAATTTCTACAAAATAGTAGGGTACCTTATGATTGAATGTTGTAGATTTTAACATTGAAATGTGATATTGATTATTGCTATACTACTTCATATCTCTAAAAACATATAAAACACATGTGAATATAAATTACATTCAAATTATTGACATTTAACACATTCAACATTGATATTTTGTTCTAAAGTAGTAATAATAAGATTTTTTCAATTTTTTTTTCTTTCAAAGGAACTTATCAAAAACCATTTAAATTTCTTTTTTACATGCAACCATATAAAATGGAATAATGCATTTTAGAATTTGTAAGACAAATCTAGACTAAACTTTATGCAAATATATTGTAAACAAACTACTTTACATCTTGGCTGAGTGAATTTTCCAAAACTCCCAAAAGAAAAGGGGAGAAAACAAAATAATAAATAATAAATAAATTATAGTGAGGGGACTCCTTATTTTTAAAGGATGAGCTTCAAACCAACACCTAAAGCTCACCTTGCAAGTGCCATGGTAAGTTATAGAACCATATTGCTTTCCTTTGAAAGATGGGTTGTATAGACCCTAGTACTTGGGTAGGCTCTTATCTTTATACCCACCAAGCGGTAGTTGGTATGAAAAGTTTAGGGCTAAGGTAATGAAAAGTTTCAAAGACATGTCTTAACCCATACCTTTTATTTGGATCATTTTTTTGAAAAGGATGAATAGTGGGCAAGCATGGTTGTTCCCTATGTAACAAATAGTAACCATCCACATCCATCTACCTACTTAGTAGCCATCAATTGGCCTTACCTACTTACCTACCTATATAGTAATGATTTTTCTTTCCCTTACCTCCTTACCCACTTACAAGCTCACATGGAAACCATGATGTGTGATAACATAAACTTTCAAGAAGCTACTACAAAGGTTTTTTTACTCTTTGGGTTAAGGTTGGAGTGTATGAAAAGGGGGAGGGTGGGAAGTCCAAATTTGGTGTTATGAATGTAACTAAAATATAATAGTTGTAAATGTTATTCATATTCTTTGTCTAAGGAATTTGGAGGAAATGGGGAATTGTCATTTCATGATCTATCAATCATGGGTTGCAATGACAATAATTATTCTTATTCTTTTAGAATAATGTAATAAATTATTCATATTGAACTGCTTTTAAAAAAACTACCATGTAGTATATATATCTTTGTAATATTTACGTTTTATCACGCAATCAAAGGTTTTTTTTCCTTTCAATTTTGTGTCGTGAACAATTGGCATAAATTTCTTTTAAAATTAGCAGAATTTTCACTTAAAAACAGATTTTCTTTTGAAAAAAAAGAAGAAAATGGTTAGGAAAATAAAAACTATGAACAATCAGCATGTGCAACGGAGTTTATCAAATCAAATTTGTCATAGAACAAAATTTTCAAGCACATTGAAATTTTTATTTTGAAAGGTTTCCAAGGGGGACATTAATTGTTAAAATTCTCAAATACTTGCATCAAACAAGGGTTTTTGAGGTATTAAGTGAGGGAATTTTGTTTATCCTCACTATTTTATTACTTAATTTTTAATATGTAAATACTTAAGTTGACCTATATTTAATTATAAATTTTTTTTGCATGAAATTTCAATACTATATATTCATTTAATTTTTTGTTTTTAGTAAGCCTAGAGTTGAAAAGGAAATCAAGATTTTTCTTTCAAAGGTGGATGATTTGTTTGTGTTTTATGATTTATTTTTCTTTATTTTTCTTCATCTTATTGACAAATTTTTAAAAATCCTATTGTTGTGCCCATTAATATTTTAGTGGCGTTGTAGTTCTTTTCCCATTTTCTAACCAATCCATATCCAAATACATTGGTCACATTTTTCACAAAATGCAACTTGAATTCAACAAAATTGTGAGCTTTTTCATTCTTGCAATCATGTTAAAGCAAAAAAAATGGGCGCACAATATTTATCATTATAAACATTAAAAGTATTTGAGTAACACAATGTTATTGTATGCATGTTATAAACAAGTTTGAATTGGTCTAATGACTTCAAGACCTTTGCAAATGTTGTTCACCAAACACCAACTTCTCAACAAAATGGATCCTAAGGCAACATATTTCCTTCGATATATATATATTTTGGATAATCAATGCTTGAATTTATCCTATGTATATGACAATCCAT
>Ga0209208_10004728_pt1 | contig 19179 bp, 9 predicted proteins | sample S1TSphfallax_3_FD_187694 | JGI IMG/M metagenome (GOLD analysis project Ga0209208, IMG submission 187694) | Host-associated microbial communities from peat moss isolated from Minnesota, USA - S1T2_Fd - Sphagnum fallax MG (SPAdes) (version 2) | ecosystem: Host-associated > Plants > Peat moss >... | reverse complement strand
GAGTGTTCTCAATTACATAACCAAGTGTAGGAGAAATGGATTGAGCCCAGGTGATCAATCGTATCATGTCCGTGAAAAGACCAGATCTTGTGTCACTCAAGCCTTCTCCAAATCCAGCCGCTGAAAATCCTTGACATTCCCAACCTGAAATGATGAGGTCGATAAGGCCAAGTAATTCCATATGCTTCTTCTGAATTAGTTGTATGTTAGAGGGCAAAAATGTGAAACTAGCCTTCCATGCAGTGGTTGCAAATTGTTGTGGAAATCTTTTTGTGAATTCCCTCATTCTTGATGCCGCCACTTGCCTTGCAATAAGATCAATGTCTACGTAAAAATACTTCTGAACCACCATCCCTGACTGTAGTAGGGCTTCAAGACCTGTACCAATACCACCAAAGAGCTCTAGTAATGTAATCCCTTCCTTAGGTGGTGTCCAGGTGATTGGCTGATGAAGTAATGGCTTAATGGGTTTGCCATGGTTTTCCATGCTTTCAAAACTAGACAAAGCTTTGACCAAGGGCTTGTGGGCTACTTTGAACCTTTCTAAAACCTTTGGTCCATGTTGAATGTTAGTAGGAACCACCTTCAAGCTTTCAGTAGCTTGAGCATAAGCTATCTCCTCTTCATCTCCCTCTATCCATTTGTGGCTAACTTGTTGGATGTAGGAAATGGTGTGTGCTTCCTTGAGCATACAATGGTGAGCCATAGGACTATGGTTCCCATGCAAATCAAGGGGTATGTATCCCAAGTGGTGGCCATCGGTCTCCCAATCCATTCGGTAGTATGCATGTTTGAACTAGTTAATTGTGAAACTTGGTGGAAATAGGGCTTCTTGCCTAATGAGCACATCATAACTAGTGGCATTAGTGACTAAACATCTAACTTGTAAGCAAAGTCCCTGATCTGTACCTTCATTGAACTTAAGTGTAATCAAATCCGAACTTTCCCCAAATACCTCCTCTACGCTCCCACTAACAGTGCAAATCTGCCACAGATTTCCGTAGATTAGAGTCAAACATGCCCATCTTCTTGGCGAATTGAACTCCAAAAATCACTAATTGGGCACCTGTGTCAAGAAATACCACTTTGGGTGTATGTCCTCCCACTTGGATTGCTAACCTAGTATTGTCGACAATGGCAACTTTAGTGGCGATGGAAGTTCTCTCACTAGGCACCACCTTCAGAAATGAATGAGAGGCTTTGTGGAGAGAATGGCTATCCACAACACCTTTGCTGAGTAACAAATCCATAAGTGAGGTGTTCTGAACTCCCTTCTAATATGTGAATGTAGAATTAGAAGTAGGAAAGCCCACTAGTTTAACCATGCTAGAACTAGTGACCAAATTACAAATGTCATCTGCAACACGTGAGGTAATCGCATGTCTCTCCAAGGTGTTGGATGGGACTTCTGTAGCATGTGGCTCAGGGATTGGAAGAGGACCTGATGTAGTGTTCAAGGTATCCTCTAAAATTGCAATTATGTCCCTGGTGCTTAGCTTCAAATCTTGAAAACTAAACAATGGTGTACTCACAAGCTTTTGCGTCATTGCATACATTTGAAGTTGGCATTCCATAAGCTGATCAGTGAAAAATTGTGTGTTTTCTTGATGTACATGTACTCCTGGGACACGAGAATTTGATGCCCTAACAACTTGTGGTGTAGTAGTCTCCTCCCCCCTCGCCAACAAGGTGCGTTCTTTTTCCATGTTGAGAGGACAAAAAGATTGTGGCATGACTACTCGAGCTCCTTTAGCCCTAGTAATAGGGTTTGAACCAGATGCGAATCCATCAATTTGAATTACCTGCCTAGTGGCAAAAACTCTGGGTGCCACACTAGCTTCATGTGCCACGACATAGGAAGGGCACAAAGAAGTAACAAATTTTGGTGTGAGACTAGAATTGTGTGGAGTGGAAAGAACATACTCCCCAACCATGGCATCGTGTGGAAGGCCATAGAATGACCTAGGAGGTCCTTCGCGTGATCCTGAACCTTGTACAGGTTGGGCATGACTAGCTGGTTGGGAGGACTTGCCTTTTAGATTAGCAAGTTGGGCCCTCAATGATTCGAGTTCATTTTGTAAAGTTTGAATTTGAATTGCATGGGCTTGAAGCACCTCCCTCTTATCAGCATTTTCCTCCTTCTTCTTAGCATTTTTGTTGCAATTACCCTTGGTGGGCAAAGCCTGAGTGGAAGGCTGAGGTGCCTTGGCTTTTGGTTGAGGGACAACAGAAGATGCTGGTAGATTTTGCCATTGTAATCGAAGTTGCTTCCGCTCTGGGAACTTGGCAAAATAGACAGATTCCTGATGTCCCTCTTTCCCACAATAATCACAAAAGAGATCCTCGGAAGGAATGTTACATTCACTAGCTTTGTGGGCAAGATTGCTACAATAGTTCCAAGAAAGTAGGATGGGTGTAGTTGAGTGCACCGCTTTAGTCCTTGAAGAAGAATGTGATGATCTAGTTGGCGCAATTGGTGTAGGTTGAGGCCTTAAACGTGATGGAGGCCTCATAGTACTGGCCTCATAATGTGCATGAGCCAATTCTAGCTTTTCAGAAATGTTGTACACATCCAGCAAAATGTACGAGTCTCGAAATTCTGCAAAGACCCATTATAAAACCTACGTGTGCAATGTTGGAGTACCTTCCAACAAACGAAGATACCGGTGGGCAACTTCTAGGTCTGTGATGCTCTGGGTATCTTCTTTGAGTTTGAGAAGCCTCTTACAGAGTATCTTGAAGGTTTCATCCTTTTGTCGTGAGAAGGTGGTGAGTTGTAGAATTTTTTCAGAACTTTTGACTGGAAATTCTAGCTCAAGAATTTGAAAGAATTCCCCCACTAGATCAACAAAAGCTGGCGCATTAGTGGTGAGAGGAATGTTTGTAGTAGCAACAATGAGTTGTTATGGAGAAAGGTTTATTGAGGTAGGTATCGGGTCTGGATTATTCGGCACAGTCCCATGATGTGCAATTGTAGCTTGCAATGCACCTTGAAAGGCGGTGGTGATGGCTATGGCGTAAGTTGGATTGGGAGCTTGGGTAACACCCAAAATCCTTACAGAATGTTGCTTGTAGACATCCAATGCCTCATAGTGCACATAACGGGCCAATTGTTTGAATGCAAACGCCTCGGTGTAATTAGTGCCATACTTGAGTTCCAATTCACAAACCACAATTGAAAAAGTTGCCTTGAACTCCCTCAAAGAAATAGTACATGGCCTTTCGCTGAACTTCTCAATTCTCCCCGAGGAACTGCTAACCTCCATGGTGTATATGGGTGTTGAAGTCATAGCTTGCAACGGAGTATACGGTGATGGTGTGAACATAGGTGCAGCAACAGGCGTACCCCACTGATTAACCCCTCCAAATGGACTTTGATGTATTGTTGATGTAGTGTAACTTGAACCTGAATTCCTAATAGGAGTAGTATTAGATGACGATGGTGTTGTGGATGCTTGATGGTATCGTCGTGAAGATTGTGAACTCAAAGATATTGGTTCAAAGAATTGCATGTTACTTCGTAATTAATACCTTGGCTCTAGATGAGTAGTAGTATTTTCATCATCCAAGGACATGGTGTGTCCCATGCCCCAAAATTTTGTGATAGTACACAACACTAACTAAAAAATTCTAACACAACGCACAATTTGAAGAATACAATGCGTTGTTGCGAATGATGTAGGACGGCAAGACGTAGGACGTAGGGCGCAAGACGGCAGGACGCAGGACCACAAGATGGCAGGGCATAAGACGGTAGGGCTTGAACGAATTATCCAACGAAAGTCGAACGGACATCGAACGAACCAAGGTCGCAGCGATGGCAACGTTGTCACTTGTAATGCTGCAACATCGATGGCACTATAGCTCACAATGTTGTTGCTACGACTTTGCCATTGCCGTGGCGCTACTGCTATAGCGATGGTGCTACGGCACTGTTGTTTCGTGGCACTGTTGCTGTGTGGTGCTGTTGTAATGATGGCGCTGGTGCTGCGCGGCACTATTGCAGCGATGGCGTTGTTGTCGCGCGGGGTTACTGCTGCTGCGTGGCGCTACTGCAACGATGGCGTTGTTGCTGCGTGGTGTTGTTGTTGCATGGTGTTGCTGTTGGAACGATGGCGCTACAATGCTGCAACTGAAATTTTTTTTTGTTTTTTTTTCTACTCTATAGCTTCAAGAGAGAAAATGAAAGCGAGAAAGAGAAAAATGAGCGAGATTCGAAACCTGTTTCCTAGCTCTATTGGTTAGCATAACACTAGCTCCTTCTTGTAACAACGCCAACTCCCTTCGACAACACCAACACACACACCCTCCAGCAACAGTAGTAGCAACAATAACAATAATTCAAGAACTTACAAGCAAAAGAAATTTGTGGCTTTCAACATGGAGCACAAAAAGTGGAGTTTTTCTAAAATTGAATTGAATTGCAAAGAAGGAATGAACATGTATGTAGATGGTGGTCGTGTAGTAACCACCGTGAGCATCTAGAAAATCCAAGTAGACTATGAAGGCAACTCTCATACAAGGAATCTTAGAAAAACTAAAGGAGAAAGGAAGGGCTTGGCCCTTTTATACAAGCACCAAAAAGCTGAAACCCTAAACACCTAATAATGTACAATCACTTAAGAACATACATTAACCTTATAACCGTACATTAACCCTAAAAGATATGACTGGCATGCCCGTAATCGGCCATCATGTATGAGGCCGTGCATACGGGCATGACACAAAGAACCTATCTTGGTAGGTAGGTAGGTAACCCTAGCAAATCCAACAAATCCTAGGCTGCTTGGGAATTTTTTAAAAGAAAACTACCATATCTTGAAAAAAAAGCTAGAAGTCAGCACATGTAGACAATGTGTTCCAACAGGTTGCCACAACTACGTAGGATTCCAAAAAAATGCATTTGTCCACCAAGAACGTCACGAGTTACTATTAATTAATGTTAAGGATCCTAGCTAATCCACCTATTGAAGGAATCTTTATTAAAAAAAACCCTAATTAGTATCGTTTTAAAATGTCAATATTTGTTGGGGCCTTTTTTCTACCCTTGAATCATTTCAAGGTCAATTACACCTTTCAATGTGACAACAATACAAAACCACTTTCAAACAACATACAAATTATAGTGCAAAACAATAAAAGTCAAAAGTGGATTTCCAAAATTTGAAAAAAAAAAAAAAAACAGAACAAATATTTCGATACATTGTAGACAAAAAGATATTGCATTTCCACAAATATAATATTTTCTTTGACAAATTTTGCCACTTGAAAAAATTTGACAATTTCAACAAGTCTTGAAATATTATAATTACTATTAAGGCTAGTATAGTTTTTTTTGTCACTAATATTTGTAACTTGGTGAAAAAAATGGGTGCAAAATGTATGAATTAGGGTTTTTTTGGGGGAAATAATGGGTCCAAGTCACCACATCCTAAGGAAAAAATATATATAGCTTGTTAATTGCCACATTCACACAATGAATTCCAACAAGTCACCACTTTGTCGAGGGTTGGGGAATCCCAAATTTTTGTATTTCGACCTTTTACCTCTCTCCAAATCTAGTTAAAACTTCATATGCAAGATGGCCAACCCACTTCCCAAGTTTTCAATTTTCAAGTTGTGAATAAGTCCCTAAACAACTATGTGGAATGTCAATTCCAATCTATTAACCCAATGGCATTCTATGTACACATAAACCTGAAGTTACAATGTTCAATTCTATACACACTTGGTTCTTTCCCATCTCATATTGCCATATTTTCTTAATGTAATATTTTTTCCTTGAGGTTCACATGAATAGTGAATTAATTGAAACTTTTACTTCATAATATTTTTTTTATTAAAAAAATAGATTTTAACAACTCTGAAAATATTATGATTAATGTCAAAGCTACCAAGGCATTATTATAATTTTTGACTAATGTTTGCAACTTAGGTAGAATAAAATTGGTGCAAAAGGTACACATTGTTCTGTTATAAAAAAATGGGGAAATCACCACATACTAAGGAAAAAATAAATTTGAGTTAGTCACCACCTTTTATTTGGGGGGTTAAATTTGAATTAATTGTCACCTTTATTTTTGGGGGGGCGGGGAATCCAATTTTTTCTACTTTCCTTTTGTTACCTTCCGTGAAATTTGGCTAAATCCTCTTAAGGAAGATGGTGAATTGATTTACTTTCCAATTTTTAAGTTGTGAATAAGTCAAAAAATAACTATAAAATAGACTATTAATTACAATCTTGTATCCCAATGGCATTTTGTATAGAAACAAACCCAAGGTGCAAGGTTCAATTTCTTACACGTGGTTGTTTCTTTCCTCCTACTCTCTACTCAATCCTTCTCTGTCCTACCCTCTCCTTGATCAATTTTTGTTTTGAATCCACATGAATCTAATTGGGTTTTAAATTTTCATTTTCAAAAACAAATTTTAAAAGAACACACAAGAGATTATAATAAGTTATCATTTTATAAGGAATCTACAATTTTTTTGTTATGCTCTTTTACATCTAACGAAATTTGGCTAGACTTTCTTATGGAAGATGGCCAAGCTACCAACTATACAAATTTGAAAAAAGCAAATCATGATATATGCTAATGGGATAGTCTATTTTTTTTTGTTGTCTTTTCCCCATGAGGAGGAGAGTTGAGACCATAAAGTGGCCATATTATATATGAAAAGATAACTAAAGATCTTGTGTATCATATTTGTCCAAAATACCAAAACTTGGTTAAATATTCTTACAGACAATTGCCATTCTTTTTACATCTTTTTATGGATACCCACTTTGGCTATCAAAATTCATCCATATTCATTCTTGGAATGGTATCATGGCATTCATGTGGTGACTTTCATTCACATGGTATAATCACAATGCAATGAATAATTTCATAGTTTTGAATGGATGATTATAAAAATCATTATAATTGTTTCAATTTAAACTTCCATCTTTTTCATCATTATTCTTACCCCCTTTTCACATAAGCTTAAAAAAAATCCCTTTAAAAATGAATTTAAATATAACCTTTCACATAAATCAAAATTCATAAACAATTTAATTAAAATGATCATTTTTTTAAAAATGAATATAGTCACAAAAGTACAATTTGGAATCACTTTAACATTAATATTACCCTTAAAGTATTTTGGGTGTTTTATTTAGAAATGAATTTTATTGAAGATTAATTCACATTTTTCATTTATTTGTACATTTTTTATATAATTTTTTAATTTCAATTCTAATATAAGAACAATGTAAAACTTGTATGCATTTTCCAAGTTGCATTTTTAATATTGTAAGTGATTAATGTTACTTTCCAAGTTTCATTTGCAATGATGCATCAAAATTTTAAATTAAAGTGGAATTCCATGAACCTTTCATATTCAAAATTTTCACAACAATTTCATAAGACTAAATGAAAAACATATTAAAATGTGTTAAAAATTCCATTAAAAAAAATTGAACACTAACTTCCTAGGCAATTGGTATTTATAGTCTAGGTATTGCTAATGAGAATTTTGAAAGGTAAATTTCATTTCCATTTACTCCAAATAATGTATCAAATTGTTTTATTTGGAAATCATGTTGGAGAAGTTGTATGAAAAATTGAATCCATACATGCAATATTTTTTATTTAAGTGTAAGAAAAATAACAAATTGTATGCATTTTCCAAGTTTTATTTATAATATTATGAATTATTGTTACTGTTTAAAATTCATTTATAATGATGCGTCCAATATATATTAATTTATTGTTGATTTACCCAAAGCTTTGATATTTCAAATTGTCACAAATTTGTTATATAAGACCCAACACTATCACATTCTTTTTTGGTAATCATTTATGTGGACAAAAAAAGACATATGTTATTGTGCCTTTTCATGTTATCTTTAAAAAATATATCACTAGAAATTTTTTCAAATATATGATTGAGCTTTTGATTGGTATTTTAATCACAAAGGACAAAAATGACTAATAGCCCTAAAGTCATTATAATAGCCCTAAAGTCATTACAATGAGTTGTTGAAGACAATAATCATTTAGGACTTGATGTGTCAATGATGTGGCACATTTCATGCATTAGTCATAATTTTCTTATTAAAAATTATAATAATTGATAATAATATAATGTAAATAATAAAAAATATTCTTATTTCCATTTTTTCATCCTATCAATTTTTGACACATGTCACCACCTAAGGTAGGTTAAAAATTTAAATTAAATGGCTAAATAAACCACCTAATCTACCTAAGTAAGCACCTATCCTAGGTAGTTTAATTATGGAATATTTAGTCAATATTCCATTGTTGACCGCAACAATGTCATTTGTGAAGTTTGATTTTAGGACCCCAAAGATGGAATTGAATTTTTTTACTACCAAGCCACCTCACTTGTTTTGTAAATGATCCATTATTTATTTTATTTAGACCATACTTCATTTTAAAATTACACAAAACCTCAAATTTGATGATGCATACCTTATTAATAAATTGTTTAAATGAAAAAATGAAAAATTTATTCATAAATTTCCTTCAATAATGTACACAAATTATTATATGTGTGTAAAAGTGTCACTTCATTTCAAAAGAAAAATATTTGAATTTTTTACCGAGTAATATTTTAATGATCTTTTTTTGGAAAACAAATTCAAACACATGATTTGTAAATGGAAAAACCTTTGTGGGTAGTACAAGATTAAATAAATATATATATTTCATATTTGAAACCTTCATTTGATTTCTGAATTTATATTATACAAACTTTCTTCCAATATATCATAATTTTAATTTAGACATATGAATCCAAAAAAAAATCCACATAAAATATTTTTAAATGGATCATAAGTCAATTATAATATCTAAATTTATATATAATAAATGTTTTTATATAAGTCATACTAAATTGACGTATATATTTAATTCAAGTATTTTAATTATAATTTTAAATATTAAATAATATTAAATATTGAATAATCTTTTGAAATTATAAACATTGTTCAATTTTGCACATATATTTGAATATAATCGTGTGATATTTTTTAATACACATACAATATATATATTTTGATTTAAATTGATAATAAAAATCTAATGGAAAATAAAAAATATATTTATCCCATGTGACATTTCTATTTCATTTTAAAATTATAATGTATAAAATTATTTTTAATATATCATTTTTTATGACTAAAATTTGTGTCAATGTGTAATAATCGATTTACGCATATAAAATATTCTAAAATGCATCATATATCAAATATTTTCGAGGAAATATAATTAAATTTTTTATATTACTTATGTTTATAATATTAGTTGAAAACAATTTATTACATGTTGTAATTCGTTATGTGAGAACTTATATTGATAGTCATTTTCGAGTCATTGTAAAGTAATTTAATGATCACATTAGGTGTGTAATGACACCATTTTTTTCATGTCATTTGGATAATCATTCTTTTGTTATATTTGAAAAATGATTTTATTTTAGTCACATTTTCATATGATATTTTGGACATTCACATCATTTTGTCATCAATCGTGTATGCCATATGGATGAAAACTTGTAATGAAAAAAGAGCATCATCCCTCCTAGTATCATGTCCTCATCTATTAATCAAATGCACCATTAATATATGACTCTAATTTTTTACAAGTAGGAATCGAAATAATATCCTATTACTATAGTCAATTATTAATCATTTAAAACATTTAATCATTGATATCTTGGTTGCAAAGGACAAGATTTTTTCTAGTGTAGTGAAGTAATTTTTTGAAATTATATATTTATATATGTGAATGGCTTGAAGCCATAAACTTTAGATGAATTTAAATAACATATTACAAACCCCAAAAATACATATCCTCCATTTAACAACAACATATCCATTTATAACCTACCAACCTACATGTTTATATCCTATTTATAATGTAACATATATTGCATCAGAAGTAGGTTAAAATGAACCAACACCCACCAACACACCATCTATTAGATGCCCCTTATCATGAAGTTGTGGATGAGTTTCAACTTAGATAATTTATGGCTCCACCTTAGTATTCTAGTCTATAAGAAATAAGTCTTGTATATAAGTAGGTAGGTAAGACAATTCATGATTCTTAGGTAAGTGAATAGTTAGACCAAGACTTGGTAAGGGTTGGTTTTACCGCTTACTTAAGTTGGTAGGTAATAAAAAAATGATAGAAGGTGATTGCCATAGTTTGATAACTAACAAGGACCCAACCCAAAATTGTATCCTCGTGTCATTCTCATCCATCCTACATGGTGTGTTGGTGGGTGTTGGTTCATTTTGGGCCCCAAACCAAACATACAAGATAATCTCGTAACCTAGATTTTGGTAAATCTCACATAATCTTGTTGATGGCATCTTTCCATAAAATATGTTGACATGTGATTGAAACATTTTGACTTGTGAAGATTGTTTGGATGATGCTCCAAGCATTATTCCTCATGGTCCAAACATTTTCACTTTTGGAATTGCTTGGCTCATGGTCCAAACACTTTTGATTTTGGTCTAGGCTTGGACTCATGATATGAACATTTTTGCTTATGGTTGAGGTTTGCTTTTATGGTCCAAGCACTTTGGCTTATGGTTGAGGCTTGGTCTTATAGTCCAAACACTTTTGTTTATGGTCAAAGCCTAGTCATGTGGTGTAAATAATTTTTCTTATGTTCAAGCTTGGGCTTCAATATTTTGAAAATTTTGCATGCCTTAATCATTTCCCATCTCAAGATAAAATATCATTTATCTCCAAGCTCTTCCCTCTTTATGCCCTTTTGAAATGCTCAAACATATATTGATTTTTTTTTAAAAACTTAAGGTTAGGGTCTTATGCCAATTTGCTTAAGCCTTGATTTATACCTTGAAATCACAATGTGTAGACCTTAGACATTTTCACTATTTTATATTGTACATTCTCATACATTAAAAAAGTCATAAATCCTATGGTTCTACCTTAAGCCAAAACAAGTTGCTCCATCTTGTGATGCTTGTTTGACCCTCTTGGCATTTTGTAATGGTGCCATCATCACGTCATTTGTGCTCATGACGAATGACAAACAAAGACTATGATGGTGTTACCAACCATGAAGTAATAGCTACATTATGTGCTAGGCTTGGTGTGTTTGGTTTGTTGGGGTGATGGCCCTTGGCACTAGAAGAAAAACATGTATTTTTGTTAATCTTTGCAACTATATTTTAGTTGCAAGGGTGAAAACATGGTAAAGTATGTCAAAAAACTGTAATCATAGTCACATTTATGGCATAAACATGAAAAAACCTATTCAAAACTTCTTTAATTTTACAATAAGCTATACATAAAGTGCAACAAATTTTCATATAAGAAAAATGGATGAAAAGTATGTTTTAAATTAGTTGAGTTTTCAAAAGTTTGAACATACTTTTATATGAGAGCTTTGATAAATTATGACCATGATATGAAAAAAAATTAAACACATTAATATATATTTGTGCTCTTTCCATTTGAATGTACAAAAAATCCAATTATAATTTTACTTTCATCGCACTTTCATATACTTAAAGTAGGATAATGACACTTATTTTCCTATACTTGTATTTATAAAAATATATTTAAATACATATTAAAACATGCAAGTATTAAATATTTTCCAATTAAGTCAAATATCTTATTCTTATTAATCATTAAAGTAAAAACTATTGATGAGTTCAATGTATTAAGTCTTAGTTCATGGATACTTTCCAACAAAAAAATTAAAATCTTTCATTGGCATATTTTACCATGCTTTCACCCACAAACAACATTTGTGACTAAAATCTTCTTAATTGCCTTGAATGCGTTGCATGCAACATTAGTTACAAATGACAAGGGGTATTGAATAAATAAAAAATCAACAAATATAATTTCATCCTTTAACTCCATTGTATACATATTGTCACATGCGATTAAGATGCAAATATTTTAGTCATTAATGAAGGCAAATGATGTGATGCCACGTGTCCCAATATTTAATTATTTAATATATAAAATTTATTATTACTTTGAAATAATGTGGGACATTCAATTCAAATGTTTGAATGACCTTATATTATGGCATGTGGCCCAATGTAAATATGCCATGTGGCTCGTTAAAAATGAATTTAATACAAAATATTAATATTAGGTTGGTAGGTACCTGAATAGATGCCCACAAACTTAAGTAACATACCTACATACTTACTTAAGTGACAAGGTAGGTAAATAGGTTGTACCTTCCTAAACTAAATCCCTATTTATATATGTAGGTATTTCAGTAGGTAGGTACATAAGTCAACCTAAATGAGTAGGTCAAACTAGGTACATACTTAATTTAATAGGTAAATAAGTAGGTTGGGGACGTACGTAGTTTATAATTATGCATGATTTTTCCTTTTGTTTTGAGTTAAGCCTTTTCATTAGTTTATCCCATTTGCACAAACTTTTTAATGTGAAAATGGATGCCCACCTCCCTTGTTTATATAGTGTTCAAAATAGGAATGAAGAACACACATTATGGGATCAATAAGTTTTGAAATTGCAATTTCTTCATAAACTAAATTGCATTTCCAAAATTTTCCTCATGCGTTTTGTTTTTAGTTTCTAGATTTATAAACATTTAAAGTACATGCCTAATTATAATTTTTTTTATTATAAATGAATCCCTATGAAAATCATTTATTTTAAAATTAATCTCAAATTAATTATAGTAATAAATATATAATTACATTTAACATTGTAAAAATTCATATCAATCAAATGAATTGTTTATTTCTATTGGTAATTATTAATTATAGATAAAATAATATGTTGAACATACATTAATTCTTTTAATTAGTATAAAAATACTCTAAGAATATTTATCACAAATAACTAATTCAAAAAATTCAAAAACTTAAAACTTAAAATAATTTGTAATAATTCCTTTAATTAAAATCATTAAAATATTTATTTTAATTACATTATAAATTTTCCAAAATTTTCCTTAAGATTTATACATATAAATTTCAAATTCTGAATAATTATGAATATTCTCGAAAAAAATAAGAATTAAAGTGATAAATTTTATATTATAAATTATGAACAAAATCTCAATTGTAAATTCATTTTACAAGTATTGCAATTTTTTAATTTCAAATAAAGTAAGTAATTCCATTGATTTTACAATGATTTTATGTTTCCATATAATAATAAGTACCAATATAAAATTTTATTTTCTTATACTAACCATTTACTATAAATAATTAAATAATACATAAAATTATTTAATTTATCCTAATTTTTTTAATATATTAATTATATCAGTTTTGTACATTATTTTAATATTATTATGATATTGTAATAAAAGTATTAATTATAGGGCATAATTTCTCAACCATAGAAATATCTAACTAATTATTAATAACCAATTAATTAATTTTTCATAACCAAATAAATTAATATAATAAGTGAAAATTTCAGCAATTAACTTATATTAACCATCAATTATATATATTAAGTGTTAATTCTTTAAATCTAATCATGTAATTAAAAACTAGCTTGAACTAACTATTTTAGCATAAGTATTCCCATTATTTTTTCGTTTTTATAGTTAAAAATAAATGTAAAATATAGATAGTTAGAAATAAAAATGACAATAATTGAATTATTGTTGTAACAAGTTGATAGCCAAGGTTAGCTATTTTATTTTTAGTTTCCATATGATTATTTCATTCATTATACCTATTTATGAACTATTTAAAATTATTATTAGGTATTTTCAGTAAAAATGTTATTCCTTTGAAAATAATTTAGACTTATTTAGTAGTTATTTCAATATTTTAAAAGAATAAATGAATATATGAAAATATCATAAAATAAAAATATTTAAAATATTTAATAAAAAATAATATTGATATTGATTTTATAACATATGTAATTAATAATTATATGTAATATAATATTATAGAAATAATTATAAATGTCTTTTGTAATAATTTTAAGAATTATAATAAAATAACTTGGATGAATTTGTAAAATGGGCACAATATGTTTACCAAATATTTTATGTAGAAGTTTAATGTTCTTGATATATACATATAATGTATATATAATATTAAACCAATTTATGTTAATAATAAAACTTGAATACATATGTAATATGAATCATTATATTTGTAAATTGTAATATACCTAACTATATTATTTAAAATACAAAAAATACACCTTTGTATATGTATAAAGCTATAATTGAACTAGTCACATCTATAACTAATGGGACATAAGTTGTTCTTCATGAATAAAAACCAAAATAGTCACAAATTAGTTGTAGCATAGTTGCAAATATGACCAACACAAGAAATAGTTGCAAAAATGTCCTAAAATACAAATGATTCATTGTTGCATTTAGTCGCAACTAAAGTGGTTGCACTTTGGCTTAAATCTCTTAGTGCTAGTAGGTAGTAGAATGCTAACATTTATTGATCGAAAAATATGTGATATAAAACAAGTACTAGAACCTTGTAACCAGAAAAAAAGCCCTGGATTAATGAAAGGTTATTTAATGTCAATTCAAAAATCTCATAATCAAAAGTAATGATTATGTTTGCAGTTTATCTATTTATTCATTTAAAAACTCAGAATTCAAAATGATGGATAATATAATGTATTACTAGATGTTTTGTATATGGTGTAATGCATGATGCAAACATGTGAATCAAACAATTTTTTTTTCTTCAAATTATTTAATACTTAGTTAACAATAATTTTCATACATCATTATACATTTCTTCATGTTTCATTATAAGTAATGAAGTGATGAAATCATGTTGTAAAAATTGAATTTGTTTGACCTTCAAGATTGTGAAAAACATTGTAATCGCTACATGGTTGAATCTAGTAAATTTTTATAAGTACTTAAACATATTGTCTTATGTGAATATAATTTGTATCATAGGGAGAGTGGGTTCTATTAGTTATGGATGATTGGATTCCTTGTGAAGGCTAGGGTAAGCCAACTTTTGCAACATCACAAGGGGAATGAACTATGGGTCTCAATCTTGGGAAAAGGTCACGCAAAATTGCATGGTTCCTATGAGGCTTTGGAAGGGGGTGTAGTAGATGATGCACTTGTTGACTTGATTGGAAATGTAGGAGAAGAAATTGACATGTTTCATGAATCTTCATAGTTAGATTTTGTGAGTGGGCATCTTTGGTTCCAATTGTAGAGATTCAAACAAGCAAGGTTTTTGCTTAGGGCTAATACTGTTTCATGTTTTGATTTGCATGTTTCAAGTGGAATCATGCAAGGCCATGGATACTCCTTGTGGTAGGTTAAAATGGTTTGTTTGTACCTTCTTTTGCCATTTCAGACCTTGTGGTGTTCCACAAGCCTTGTTATGTTCCTCTTCATTATGTTTATGCTACCATTGAATTATATATTTTATAGGTGTGTTTGTGGTTTGTCAATGAGGTGTGTATTGAGTTTTATTCCAAGTCCAAGAAATAGATGGACACAAGTTTGTTCAAATTTGCAATCCATGGGTCAATGAGGTTGAGTGGAATGGCCCTTGGTTAGATTTGTTTATAGAATGGACTCCATTTAGACCTCAAGTACTATTGGTACAAACACATTTGGCATGTTATTTAATGTGGATGTCCTTTGAAGAATAGTTTACATGTGGACATCATTAAAATTACTTAGTGAAATGATTGCTGAAGGCATCATTTCTTGTAAAGGCATTATTTAAAGGTGGTTCCATTTGTGATTTTCCACATTAAAGTCCAAATCTTGCAAATGGGTTGACCACCACATTTTTGCAATTTATTTCTTGTTGGTGTTCAACCAATTTTATAACCACAACTCAATCAACCCTACTAAGATGCCTCCTAACTAATTTTTATGATAACACCATGTTGTAAATGTTGTATTTTAGATGTCATGGCAAGATTTTTGAGTTCATTTTCCATCCCTTTGCGTTTATAAAATGTATCCACAAAAGATGTGGTTTTTTATACATGGTTAATGGCAAGGTCTAATTATTGTTGAATGCCAAAACTTTGACACCTAGCACTTCAACCCACAATTCAATCTCAAGGTTGTTGGTCCACATGCCCATGTTCCTATTGATGTGTTTGTCACCTTTATTGTGATGCACTCCCAAACTCCTTCATGGACTCAAATGTGAGTCAAATGGGGAAAAACGGAAGAATAAAGAGTCGGGGCACGGTTCCTAGCTCGCAACATTTTGGAGGGGTAGAGGGGTGTGTTGGAGTTCCAGGATGGGTTTAGGTAGAATGACAAGCTTCAACTACTCACACGGACCTACACAAAACCAACACAAGGTGGTAGTGCATGGTTGGAGCACTTTTGGTGCTAGGACGAACCATGGGCAACTTGGATTCACAAAACTGAACATAACATGGATTTGGGGGAAGCCACCACCTTCCCACTTATAGTATACTTTGCACCTCTCCACAAGGCCCACATCCAAATGGCATTTTGTCTCGAGACTCCCAAGTGGGAGTCCCAAAATTCCCAAAGTTGGGATTCCTGTGACTTTGGGGCTTAATAAGTTTGCGTGAAGACCTCGAATTGAGATGAGGTTTAGAGCAAAGTTGTATCCCTCGTCGAGATCTTTCCAACGGTATGTTGCACGCCACTTACACTCAAGGAAATCAGGTCGATTCTCTACTTTTAATGGTCAGGAGTCAAATTGTCAATTTGACTCTCGGCCCTTTTTTTGGCCATAACTTGTGTTTTAGATGTCCAAATGGGTGATGCAAGCCCATTCTAGACATTTACATTTCAATATCTTTTTAATGATATAATGAAATTTTCAATTTGTTGAATTTTGACCCCTGTGATCATTCTTTGAACATTCGGAAATCCACTAGGATTCCAACTCCCAAAGTGGGAGTTCCTTTGGGAGTCTAAAGGTCTATTCCCTCACATTTTTTTACACTCCTGGGAGCATGCAGCATGATTCCCGGGCCTCCCTCTTGGCCCACAACCTTGCAACCCTTTACTTTGCTCGCAAGCCCAAGGTTAGGGTTTTGACATTCTCCCCCACTATAAGAAGAGGTCAATGTCCTCATTGACACTTATAAATTGTTTCTTTAATGCAATTTTTTTCATTTGGATCCTTGGCCATCTATTGCCAACTTTTGTAGCAAGACCTTGCTTCTATGACGCACTCCCAAGTCCCGGGGTGAACCCACTTGAGGGTTCACCAAAGTGTAGTTGTGGAAAGTTGGGACTCGGAAGGCATTCCTGGCTTCCAACTCTAGAAAGGGGTAGAGGGTCAAGTTGGGAGCCCAGGGATTAGACTAGGAAGAAGGTTTAGTAGATCAAGCTTGAATCTGCACCAAAACAAACCACCCACGTGGTTAGTTCGCATTCCGGGACACTTGGGTGTTGGGACAAGCCATGGGCACTTTGGACCACGAGACACACCACGGCCCGGACTCGGGGGAAGCCACCACCTTCCCCCATATAGTATTCTCTGTGCCACCCTGCCGAGACTACATCCAAATGGCTCTTTTTCCCGGGACTCCCAAGTTGGAGTCCCGAAATTGTCCCGAAACTGTCCCGGGTGGAGTCCTGGGACTTTGAGAGCTCATAACTCCCAACTTCCAGGTCTGATCACAACGAGGTCTAAACCAAACTTGTAGCCCTCGTCGAGATCTTTCCAACAACATATCGCAATCTCAATTCGGACGTCGGAAAAAGGTTGATTCCAGACTTTTAGTGGTCCAGAGTCAAACTGCCAGTTTGACTCCCGGTCCTTCTTTTGCCCATAACTTGGGCGACAAATGTCCAAATGGCCAATGCGAGGCCATTTTCGATATCTACGCTTCAAGAAATTTCTAATGACACCAAGAACACCCCAATGCGAGGTGTTTTGAGCCTTGCTATCAAGCTTTGAACATTCGGGAGTCCCGGAGGACTTCAAATCCTCACTTTTTCCAAGTGTTGGGCTTCACCCCCACACTTGGCCAAAGTAGGGTTGCGACAAGTAGAAATCTTGTTGGACCAGCCATGGAGGATGATGATTTTTGTGAGGAAATCCAAGACATTGGGAATGCGCAGACTAACACACACTTGGAAGAAGGGAAGCCCCTCTTTGTTCAGACTGGCACAGAGATGGAATGGCTCGGAATCAGAAGAAGGGACAGGGAGTCAGTACAACATCATACCTATTGTTTTGGGATCAACCAAGAACACCCCAATGCAAGGTGTTTTGGGCCTTGTTGTCGAGCTATCGCAACCCTTGCTTTGGGCTCGCGACCAAGGCAAAGAGGTTGCAAGGGTGCGGGCCAAGAGGAAGCCCGGGAGTCACATCAGAGACTCCCGGGAGTGTAGGAGAGTGTGAGGGAGTGAGCCTTCACACTCCCAAGGCAACTCCCAAGTTGGGAGAAGGAGTCCCGGTGGACTCCCGAAACTTCAGAGAGAGATTTGAGGGGTCAAATCTCAATGGCTGGTTGCGCTCTTTATATCAATGGAAAGCTCTTGAAGTGTAGATGTCTAAAATGGGCTCGCATTGCTCATTTGGACATCTAAAACACAAGTTATGAGCAAAAGAAGGGCCGGGAGTCGAACTCTCGGGAGTCTGTCCCGGGAGTCGAACCCCCGGGAGTCTATCTCGGGAGTCGAACCCCCGGGAGTCTATCTCGGGAGTCGAACCCGCGGGAGTCTGCCAGTTTTGACTCCCGACCACTAAAAGTCGAGAATTGACCCGAAATACTTAGCTGCAGATGACGTGCGACATACCGTTGGATAGCTCTCGACGAGAGCTACAACTTTGCTTTAGACTGCACTTCGATCCGAGGTTTGCTCGCAAAGTTATGGGGCTTCAAAGTCCCGGGAGTCCCGCTGGGCGGGATTTCGGGACTCCCGCGCGGGAGTCCTGAGAGAGAAAAGTCATTTGGATGTGGGCCCCGTGGAGCGTCACAGAGAATACTATAAGGGCGGAAGGTGGTGGTTTCCCCCAAGTTCGGGCCGTGGTGAGTCTTGTGTGTCCGTGTTGCCTGTGGCTGTCCTAGCACCAAAGGTGCTCCAACTTTGCACTAACCACTTTGTGTGGATTGTGTGCAGGCCTGTGTGAGTGAATAAGCTTGTCAATTCTTCCTAGTCCCATCCCGGAGCTCCAACACGCCCCTCTACCCCTCCAAGTGTTGTGAGCTA
>Ga0209208_10004727_pt1 | contig 19184 bp, 10 predicted proteins | sample S1TSphfallax_3_FD_187694 | JGI IMG/M metagenome (GOLD analysis project Ga0209208, IMG submission 187694) | Host-associated microbial communities from peat moss isolated from Minnesota, USA - S1T2_Fd - Sphagnum fallax MG (SPAdes) (version 2) | ecosystem: Host-associated > Plants > Peat moss >... | reverse complement strand
CTAATGGTAGGTAGAGGGGTCTTCTTGGATGGAAATTGTAATGAAAGCTATCCAAATGAAAGGATGAAATAATCCATTAGTCGTAAGTTAGTCATAGAGTAGTTGCAAGCGGCTTCAAATGCAAACAATAGTTGTAGATATAACTAACAGTAGTTGTAAATGTCAAATAGTCGCAACTAGTCGCAAATTTGTTGGTTGCAAAATCCCAAATTTCTACTAGTGTTACTTAGAAAGTTAATCTCTCCATACTTATTATAAAATATTATGAATAACATAAATACCTCCTTGTCACCATGGGAGAAATTATTTTCAAAGTGATTCATGCATTATAACACGTCATATTGGCAAACTGGCCATTCTTGTTCCACATTAGTTGCAAAGGTCACATTAGAAAATTTTCATTTTTTTTATTGATTAAAATGTTAATGTGGAATTATACAACTAATGTTAAAAGCAAATACTATAAGAACCCAAAATGCACGAACCCATGTAATGGGCAAAATCAATGATCACTTATAATTTGTACCCCATTCACATCATCAAGTATAACAGTTGCATGTATGTTGCCCCCAAGTTCTAAGCTATTTCATTTTACAAATAAGTTGGTTCCACTTCATCAATAACCTCAATAACCTTAACATGTTATTAAAGACATTGATTTTTTTTAAAAACATTCACACCCACAAGCAAACAACATTTTATGTTCATGTTCCAAAAGTAGAATTTGACATTTTAGATTTTCATGCATGAAGCCCTCCACCCATAATGGACCATCACTTAGAGTTTCACCAAAGGACATATTCACAATCAAGGCACCCTTTTTTGGACACAAGACACAAGGACTTTGTTTTTGTTATCTTCCAAATATAAAATACAAATGGAATAAATTTAAATGAAAAATATTGGATAATTCAAATTATGATCATTTGCATGGTGGTGGTGATTTTTCACATGCACATGTAATTATGCATAAATATTTTGGTAAAAAATCAAAAATGCAAAAAATGAGTACATAAGCTTTTATATACATGTTTTCTTGCATGAAAATTTCATGCACATTTTGTTGACACTTGGGCCCACAAATTCTATACCTAATGAATACAAAAATAAAACCAAATTGCAAAAAAAAAATCTTTGTTGTCTCTTCATTATGGATTCTATAGTCTTCAAAAAAGTTATGTTGTATATTGTTTAGTTAAATGCATTATATGAACATTACCAAACATAAATGTATGCATTACTTGTCCATAAAAAAGATTGAAATCAATTACATTGTTTAATACATTCTTTTTTATTCCTTTAAAATGAAAATTACAAATAAGACAAGGATTCAAATTATTTGAAAGGACTTTAAAATGACATCTATTTTATATCCAATATATTCTTGGATGTTTTATTAGATTAAATGACATCACTCTAATTATAGTCATAACAATCCACCATAATCATGAAATAATAAATGTAATAAAAATCCAAAATAATATTTAGTAGTTTTTTTTTTGTTAAACCATCCTTTTGGGTACCTTGATTGTGAATATGCCTTAAATTGAAAGTAAGCCATACTTTCTTTGTGACACCTAGTGTTTGTATCCTTCTCACTTATACAAAAATCAATTATAAAATTCCCATTGATGTTAGTTCAATGGGCCACCAATTTAGGATTATTTGTTAGGTGCCCCTAAAACCAACTTGGGAAAGGTTCACAATTCTATTCCTACAAACCAACCAACTTTTGTTTAGAATACTTGATAGAACATGCCATACACTTTTCATCTAAATTTTGTACACTCCAAAGGTAGAAAATAAGATCATGCATCGATGGTATAGGCAAAGATTGGATAACTTAATCACTCACTTCATTACACCCATGTTTTTGTTTTATTTAATTAGTTAGGTGCTATGTTTTTGGACTCTACTTTCCCAATACCCATTTTTTATAAAGATGGGTCAATGTTTTGGTCAAAGCCCAAATGAAGCAAAGCTTCAAACTTTGCATGGTTGTGTAGAGGAACCCCCCTGGTCCTGGAACTTCCATGCCTAGCACCCCTGCACTTGGTAGTTGGGCAACTTCAACCATCAACTTTGTGTGAAGCCCAAAAGAAGATGATGAATTTGAGGTCTTAATAACACATGTGTCTTCAACATAATTTTCTTGTGTTGCAAGGTCATTATATTTACCATGAAAATGAAGCATTTTTCAACATTTCATCACTTAAGGTGTTGAACACACATTTTGAAAAGGTCGCCTAAAGGCACATACCTAGACATAGGGTGCAACACCTTTTTCAATACAACTAAACACCACAACTTAACATATCTAAACACCCAAACATTCATTTCCTTGACTTGCACTTCAACACCATGTTTTCAATGCGAGCCTACATCAACAACATGCCTTTAGGTACATTGAACACATGTGAACAATCCATGTTTAACAAAACCACTGAACATCATAAACCAAGTTGAACCACATGTTTCACTTGTCTTTCACAAGTAGTTTGTAAACACATTAACACTTCATAAAATGTAATAAGATGCACCCAAACCCATACTTTGCACTAATATATTGTACTTGAACATGTGGGTTGTTCTATTTGTAGTTCTTTTGGGACTAGACACCACATAAAAATGACAAGTGCAATGGTAGCATAAGGGGATCTATCCACATGATGCAATTGCAAAATAAACAAAAAAATTGACATTCTTGACAATTATGCATGTGTAATACTAAAAGTTGACCAATTGTTAAATGCACCTCAATTTGCATCAACATGGAGAAGATAATACTAAGTCGTTCAATAATTTCATTCACCATGAACTTGCCATATTTCAAACCCTCATACTCTACATTTGTAGTGTTAGACATTACACTCATAGTAGGGGGAGGTGATTCAAACACCAATTGTAAAACATCTATAAATGTTTCTTGAAACAACATAAAATCCACACCATATTTCACATTCAGAAATTTCCAACTAAGTTCAATGCCTTGGTAACTTTCTGCATCAACATTTCAAAAAAACAAATTGAGCCCACATATATATAAAAAAATTCTTATTACAAACATATAAAAAGGCTTGAAAGTTCAACGAGAGAATAGAAATTCACATCTTGCAATAAGGTGACATCTTTACCCTAGTGCATCACCATCCGAGATACTCGACCTTTGGTCTTGCAGACCTAGAACATTTCCCTTCTATCAATGAATAATAAGCTACAAAAGTCACCATCCACCACAAGGGTTGGATTGTCTAGGGTTGCTCAAATTGTTTCACCACACACCCATACATCATTGCTCAAACCTTTTCACTACACATTCATAGTAGTGGTTATTGTTCAACCCATCCCTTTCTCTACGATCCATGTTTCTTTCTATGATTTTTAAGGGACATAATGGGCACGCACACATAGTAGCTCTAATTAAGCAACTTGAAACTTCATTCACACAAAACAATTTCAATCCACACATTCACAATTGTCGTGTGATGGGGGAAAAAAAGACACTTTACTAATGGCATAACATAATTGAATTGACCATTTCCTAGGTTAAGGTTGGACCCAAACTTCAAATTTCATAAATTTTGGCATTTGAAAATTCAAATTTTCTAAACTTTTGATACAACGATCATTTAATTTTGAGAAAATTCGAATTTTATTGAAAGAAAATTAATTATGGCCAAAATGGTAAAGGTACTATGGTAACAATTAAGAATGTATGGATGTATGGATGTAAGGTTTAGGGTTTACAAATTGAAAAGATATGAAAACTCTTGAGATCACTATTTGTTCCATCCTTTTGCACACAACTACACATGGTTGTATTTGGAAGGGCTATATTTGCATAAAGGTTGAAAGTTAGTTCTACACATGAGAATGAATGAACATCTTGGACATGTTTAAAGTGGTGCAAAATGGTAGAATAGTCAAATTTGATTTGGCACCAATGTCAAGACATCGACAAAAATACAATGGTAGTAGGGCATGTTTGTGTACATTGAACACATTGACACATGCAAACAACATCAATCATTGTACTCTTCTCAAATGTTTCTTATAAGAAAAATTGAATACACAACTACTTTTTCAAAACAAGATGACAACATCCTTGTTGTTAATGGAACCTAAATATTGTCTAGGTGAACAACTTGGAATTAAATAAATATTTGATTGGGTTTCATGTGAAATTATGATAGTAGTTGTTGCCTTATTTATTGGCATGGAAAAGGTGTCATGGTAGTATCCATTGGTAAAATGTTGTATGTTTTGATGTTAGGATTATAATTGCAACTTGTGTAAATTAAAAGAATAATTCAGATTCATTTTTTTAAGCTTTCGTAGTTGCATAAATTGAACCTTTGAATTAAGGTTTCATTTAGGGCTAACTTTTTTCCTCTCGTATCACAAATGACATCTTGTAACTAATTCAAAGCACTAAATTATATTAATATTCATTTGATTATTGAGTTAAATAAGATATTACATGTAATTTACTATGTCATTCATGGATGAAATGCATCCATGAACATCCATTTTGAATCCATAATGGAAAATATTCATCCATCAATTTTCACATTTTATCCGTAATAATATTTACAAAGGTTTTCAATAAAATTGTTTAGAAAAAATGGTCATAAAGAAGAAAAATAAAATTCTCCAAATAAATATGATAAAATGATATGTCTCGTCACCTTTAATTTGTTCGATAGTTTAATCAAAATTATGACCTTGCATTATAACCTTATAAATAAATTCATATTTGAAACTTCTCTTGCAAATTTTGTGGCTATTTTTAAATCATTTTTGTGTGTGGTTGGATTTAAATTTAGGCATGTTTTGTTATAGTCTATATTAAAATGTGTGATATATTTTTATTGGTGAAATTTTATAGTATGTTGAAGCCTTCAAAAACTTGAAAGAAACAAAAGTTCAAACTTTTTACAAAGGGAAAAATATTGAATTTGATAAAATAGTCAAACTATATTGGTGAATTTTCAAGTATTAAAAATAAAATGATGGGTATTGATAATCAACATCATTTCAAAGTATCTTCCTATTTTTAAAATCAAAATTCCATTCATTAATATCAAGAAAAATGTAACTAGTCACAGGATGAAACAATTACTGACACGCTCCCAAGTCCCAAATTAGGTGTTGCAACCCCACTTTGAGGCAAATGTGAGGATGATACTCACACTCCCAAAAGTGGGAACTTGAAGTCCTTTGGGACTCTCGCAACTTCAGAGCTTGATTGCAGAGGTCAAAACACCTTGCCTTGAAGTATTCTTTATACTGTTGGAAAAGCCTTTAAGTGTAAATGTCCAAAATGGCCTTGCATGAGCCATTTGGACATTTGCAGCACAAGTTATGGTCGAAAGAAGGGCCGGGAGTCAAACTGGCAGTTTGACTCTCGACCACAAAAAGTCGGGAGTCAACCAGATCCCAATGTGTGCAGATGGAGTGCGACACACCGTTGGAAATCTCTTAAAGAAAGTTACAAGTTTGCTTCAAACCTCATCCTAATCCGAGGTCTGAGCCGGGAGTTATGAGTTCCCAAAGTCCCGAGAGTCCAAATCGGGACAATTTCAAGAACTCCTCCTTGGGAGTCTTGGGAACAAAAGCCATTTGGATGCAAGTGCGGCGGAACAATGCAAAGAATACTATATGAGGGAAGGTGGTGGCTTCCCCCGAGTTCGGGCCGTGGTGAGTCAAGTGAGTTCGTGTTGCCCGTGGCTTGTCCCAACACCAAGGGTGTTTCCGAAGGTGAACTAACCCTCTTGTGGTTGGTTTTGTGCAGGACCGAGTAACTAAATAGTTGGCCCTCTTCCTAGTCTAATCCTGGAGCTTTCAGCACGCCCCTCTCACCCCCTTAGTGCTGGGAGCTAGGAGCGGCACCAAGTTCCAACTACTTCCGTTCTTTGACATAGTTGGACCCTTTTTGGGTCTAACAAGGAACTTGGGGGTGCGTCATTAAGCCCAAGATTGTGGGGACTTGAGGGCACACTCCTAGCTTTCAACACTAAAAGGGGTAGAGGGGCATGTTGAAACTTCGGGATGGGACTAGGAAGAGGGACAAGCTTTAGTTATTCACTCGAACCTGCATCAAACCAACTAACAAATTGGTTAGTTCGCATTCTAAAACACCTTTAGTGCTAGGACAAGCCACGGGCAATTCTGGACTCACAAGACTCACCACGGCCCGGACTCAGGGGAAGCCACCACCTTCCCCCATATAGTATTTTCTGCGTTGCTTCGTCGCACCCGCATCCAAATGGTTTTTAATCCCGGGACTCCCAAGGAAAAGTCTCGAAATTGTCCTGGTTTGGACTCCCGACACTTTGTGAGTTCATAACTTTTTTCTCAGACCTCAGATTGGGATGAGGTCTAAAGCAAACTTGTACCTCTCATTGAGAGCTTTCCAACGGTGTGTCACACTCCATCTGCACACACCAGGGTCGGGTCGATTCACGACTTTTAGTGGTCGGGAATCAAATTGCCAATTTAGCTCCTGGCCCTTCTTTTTGCCATAACTTGTGTTGTAAATGTCCAAATGGCTCATGCGAGGCCATTTTCGACATCTACATTTCAATAGCTTTCCAATGACATGAAGAATGCCTTAAGACGAGGTGTTTTGACCCTTGCAATCAAACTCTGAAATTTCGAGAGTCCCGGAAAACTCCTAAGTCCTCATTTCAAGAATGTGAGTGTCATCCTCACACTCTTCCAAAAGTGGGGTTGCGACAATTACTTTAGAAAGGAGAGTCTTTCAAAAAAATTATAATTTGATCATGATTAAATATATCAACACTTGTTGATTTCTTAAGTGGCTTATTTTGTTCAAATTTTCCACACTCAACACATTTTTAAATATGTTGTTTATTATATGACTACATATTTAATCGATTTTTTACTTGTGTTCTTCTATTAATTAACCTAATATATTCCACTTGAAAAATCTATAATTAAACAATTAATTTTTTCCAATGTATTATTTTGGAAGGTTCCAACTAATGAATCTTATGTTTCTTGTGAAAAAAAAATTGGAATGACTTTGAAAACATGTTTTTTTTCCCATAAAATGCATTTTTCATAAATTTATAAATTAGAAAAATAAAAATAAAAACCTTACCACTTTTGGGAATTAAAAAAAAAAATTGAATATACTTCCAACATTTTCAATTTTTGAACAATCCAATGAAATAAGTTAGGACTATTTAAATTGTGATTACTTCAATGCCTAATGAGAATAAGGTAATAATTTTAAGTATGATAATAAGGCAACTAGTTAAAAACTTTGAAGAGGAGAAGGCAATTGTTGCCAAGAAACGTTAACAAGCAAAACGATTGTCCCATTCGTATCAAATACCACATTAGAAGGCCTTTTCAAGGATGAATGACAAAGGTTTGAAACCTTGAACCATACCTTAAAGAAACATTTGAATAAAAGAAAGATCCTATGACAAAAAATTAGGAAATAATGGCCTTATAAGTAAACATAACAAGGGTTAAAGAAGAACAAGAATATGAACATGAAATAATTAATGTTGAAATCAAGGCTTTAAGACCTTATCAATACATAATTATCATTTTTAAGGACATCTATAATCGTGAAAGGGAAGATAAGGAGTAACTTACCATCAATATATAAAAGTTAATTGAAAAAATAATTAACACCTTGTTAATAGGCAAGTTAACTTATAATTAGTTAATTTAAAAGGTTTTCAATCATTTTTATCTATCAATGGTAGGTAAAACAAAATTACCATTTTTTAATTACCTAGCAAATGAAACCACTAAATTTAGTTAGTTCTAAAACACTACAACATAATAAGTCCATGTACACCAAGTGATTTCACTGGATTTTGAGTGAATTCACTGGTTGTAATGAATGAGGATCAATGAAGAAGCAATAAATTTACTAATCTAATGAATGGGGACTAGTGATCTGCACCCACGTTTTGTAGTAATGAAAGCACATGATGGCAAGTAACTTGCCATCACACATTTGTTAACTTAAATGAATATTTGAATAATTGTCATAAAGATAAAAATAGATAGGTCCCATGTGAATATGGGTGGTGCATGTCAAGGATAAAACAATGATAAGATTCGAAGAAGATTAAATGGCTTGAAAAATAATGAACTCAACAATGAACAATAATTAAATGATTTTATTGTTTAAATAAGGCATGATGCAAGTTAGGCATGAAATGAACTATGCATATAAAGGACACAACTTGTGTTAACAAAATTGAAGGGTAGTGCCTTTTGAACCTTTTATTATATTATCCAATAAAAACATTTACAAGATCATTAACTTTCTAGGAGGTTTTGCCAATTAAAATTTCTATAATTTTTTATTAAATAACCTTTTTGAAACTTATGTCAAACATATCTTTTATAATATTTCACCAACTATGTTTTTACAAAAAAAATCATTTTTTATAAACTTATTTTATAAGCTAATGTTAGTTACACATTTTTCATGGATATTTTTGAAAACTTTTAGAAATTTCCAAACAATGTTTTCATGAATATTTATGAAACTTCAAAAAAAACTTCAAAAATGTTATTTGAAAAAAATTGAATAAAAGAAACCTTTTTTATAATTTAATGTCCATGACGTTACCTTTTCTTATAACAAAACATTCCACAAAGAGCATGGAAATGAGTCATAATTGATAAAAACGTGTCACATAGTTTCTATGACGTAAAATAATTGTTGTACTTGAAGTAGAATTTTCAACAATGCTCATAACCAACAATAATAACTAACATCTTTTATTGAAAACCAAACTAAAATGGTTGCATGTATTCATTCGTAAAACAACCTTCAAATTTGACTTTTGAATGGCCTGCACAGGCAAATTCAAATTTGGGGACAATTACTAAACAATTACAATGGATCCTTTGGCACCCTCGTGGTCCAAATGATTCATTTTGATGTCATTGATGTGATTTCCATGGTTGAGGTCACCAAAATGTTTCATTTGGGATATTTGTAATTGAAAGTTTTTATTTTTTAGATGATGTGACTTCAACCTATTGGTTGTTCATGACTTCACATGAATGATTAGAAGATAGAAAAAATGGGTTTTCCTTATCATTTATATAGTATTTAAGAATTATCAAAAAAATAAAATTGTTTCCTTTGGTTCTATGGTGGCTTGAATATTTTAGAAATTTCTTAGACATGATTTTCAAAATTCTATAACTTTCAAAAAGGTGATGATTAGATTATTAAAATAACATTTTGATTTATCATTAGTTTAAATTTAGATGGATATTGCTTATGAAATTCTTAAACCTTCTACAATGCATTAATTGAGCTAAAAGCAAGTTCCACGTACATTTATTAGCAATGTATCCATGTTAGTGGACTAGGTATTCCAAACATCCATGAAAAACTCATGAATCCAAAAAAAATTGACTTCAAATTTTTGTTTGCCATCCATTTAAATTAATGGAGATGGTTGAATATGTTTCCCAAGAATGGTAGATTCATAAAAAGGTTCAAAAATTGAAACATGGAATATTGGATGGATTTTCATTAATGTCAAAAGGTGTAATTGAAATGCAACTAGGTTTATTTAGCTAATAATAAGAAATGATCCAAGTTGTTAGTAATCCAATTTCTTTGAAAACCTTGTAGATTGTAAATCTTGATGAAATACTCAAACTTGATATCCAACTTTATAGTTTGGATGTTAGTTCTACAATTTGTTGCAATCGTGAAATCAATTCATTTCAAATGTCAACCTAGTTTTTTAACAAGTTATTTTACAATTGAATAATTTGTCTTACCTCCTACCAAGGTATCAAAACTAAAGTGTCATCCTTAATTTGGAAAAATGGAGTGTGATTAGCTAATGAATGATGTTATATGTGAATTCAACCAAGGGTAAAAGGTCGACCTATTCATCTTAATGGTAATTGATTATACATCAAAGGTATTGTTTCAATACCTAATTCACCCTTTCAGTTTGACCATTTGTATGGGGATGATTGGCTAAAGAAAAAATGATTTGAATTTTTAAAAACTTGAACAATCCTTTCCAAAATGTGGATATGAATTGAGATCCACAATTTGAAACAATGCCTAATGGAAAGCCATGATACTTATATATGTTGTTGAAGAAAAGTTTTTTAGCACCTTCACTTGCCATTGTTTTAGTGGTTGGGATAAAATGTGCCACTTTTGTCAACCAGTCAATCATAAAATAATAGAGTCAAATAGGATTTGAAACATGGGAAATTTGTGATGAAGTCCATAGAAGTGGACAGCTATGGACTTTCAAGGATTGGGAATGATTGTAATAAACCATATGGCCGATGGCATGGTGTTTTTGCTCACACACATTACCCAAACATAGATCAATTCTTTCATAAATTTCCACATTTGTGGCCACCAGAAATCCCTTGAAATAAGTTTGATGGTTTTGTTGACTCCAAAATGCCCTACATATGGAAAGTCATGGCGTGTTTAAAAGGTGTGTAGTTGTGATGGCCTTGATGGAACATAAAAAAATCATTACAATAAATTTAGGTTTCAGATTCTTCAAAGTCACATATGTCATTTTTGTGACATAAATGTTATCTTAAATTATTTGTGAAGAAATGATTTTGAAGGTTGCTTCATATTTATTTAATGAATTTATTGTGTATTGGAAAAAAATAATTTTGACATAAAATTTAATTGTTTCGACTTCAAGAGGATGAACTTTTTTTGGTTGAAGGGAATGTGTCTTTGTTTCAAGGTGAATATGAACAACATGATAATGCATTTGGGCATATTCACAATCAAGGTATCCAAAAGGATAGTTTAATGAAAAAGGACTACAAAGGATTATTTTGGGTTTTTATTACATTTATTATTTCATGGTTATAGTGGATTGGTGTACAACTATAACTAGAATGATGTCATGTTAATCTGATAAAAAATCCAATAAGAGATTAAATACAATATAAAATTTCTTTTGAGTCCTTTAAATAATTCGAATCCTTGTTTTAATTGTAATTTTCATTTTAAAGGAATCAAAAGGAATGTATTCAACAATTCAATTGATTTTTAAAAAAAATCATGGATAAGTAATGCATACATCTATGTTTAGCAATGTTCATATAATGCATTTGATTAAAAAATATATGATATAAGAATTTTGAATGTTACAAAATCCATTTTGAAAGGGTTGTAAAGAAAATATTCCTTTTTATGCCAATTAGTTGATTTTTTGTATTCATTAGGTTTTTAATATGTGGCCCCAAGTGTCAGCAACATGTGTAGGAAATTTTCATGCAAGAAAACATGTTAAGTTGTATATAAAAACTTATGTATTCATTTTCACCGTTTTATTTTATTTACCAAGACATTTATGCATAATTGCATACACATGTGAAAACCCACCACCACCATGCAAATTATGATAATTTGAATCATCCAATATTTTTCATTTAAATTTATTCCATGTAGAGTTTATATTTGGAAGATAGCAAAAACAAAGTCCTTGAATCATGTGTCCAAAAATGGGTACCTTGATTGTGAATATGCCCAGTTGGCTTTACTTGTTGACTTCCTAGATGATAAATGATTATGAAATTGAAATGGCTAATAAACATGCTCCATCTTTCTTGGAAACAATTTAATATTCAACCATTCATAAAATATTCAAGGTTTTTGTGGTCAATGTAGACTATGATTATGTGTTACATTGTTTCAAACAAGTGTCACCATGCCTCAAATGCATTGATAATAGCCAAAAGTTTTTTATCATGAAATTCATAATTTATTTTGGTCATTGAAAACTTCCTTAAATGGAATACAACATGATGTGGTCATTCATCATTCTCATATTAAGATACCATGGCACCAAAAATGAAATTTAAAACATTTTTTTCTTGAAAAAAATGGTTTTGATGGGTCTACATGAATCAGACTACGAGATGTGATGAAATCATTATATAAGAATTTGAAATTTTTCACAACATCTTCATCCCACTTGAATTTGTGCTCATTTGTAAGTTATGTCAAAGGGGCAACAATCTTCAAATAGTTTTTGATAAAAAAATCAATAAAAGTTTGTAAATCCCAAAAAAATTAAACATCACAGATTGAAGATGAGGTTTGCCAATCAATGACAATTTAAATTGTCTTTGGATCCATTGACAAGCCATTGCCAAAGATGATGTAGCCTAAAAACTTTACTTTTGATAAATGAAAAATGCATTTCTTCAATTTAACACACAACCTTTTTTCTCCAAAATTTGTTGAAAACAAGATGTGCATGTTTTTCATGCTCCTTTTGGTTCTTTGATAATATCAAGATCATCCAAATAAATGATCATTAAGTCATCTAGGAAATTTTTAAATAGGTCATTCATCATGTGTTGAAAATTTGCAAGGGCATTTGTAAGACCAAAAAACATGACATTATATTTGAAATGGCCATACCTTATGCAAAATATTATTTTCCATTCATCACCTTTTTTATGTGTACAAGATTGTAAGCACCTTTCAAGTCAAATTTTGTGAATATTTTTGTTCGACCAAGTTGTTTAAAAAATCTTAAAATTAATGGTAAGGAATAATGATTATTTATGGTGACTTCGTTGAAATTACAATTATTCGCACATGTAAAGAGACCCATTTTTCTTCTTCATGAAAAATATTAGTGTGCTTGCACTTGATATACATATCGATTAATTCAATTTTGAATATTATATGAAGTTCTTGGAAAGATTTTGTTTTCAGTGCATTTTTGTCTTCAAAACTCTTTGTTGGGGTGGCATAAAACGTAATAGGTGCATTCCTTGTTGCTTACAACAAAAAACTTACATGTTCCAATGAATTTCAATTGAATAAATTTTTTTTTGGGTGTCACTTAATCTTGTAATATACTTTTCTAACTAACCAATCAATATTTTGGTTATGGATTTTGAGCCATGAAAGTCTTAAGATTATTGGATTTGAGGGTGATTTGATGATATTGAACATGAGGTTGGAAAAAAAATTGTTCACATGTATTTTTAAAGTTTGAGTTTCATGGGTCACAACTTTCGAAACAAGGGTATGTCCATCAATTACTTCACATGGTGCTAGAATTTTTTTTCATAATGGCTTAAGGTATTATTGTTTGCCAAAGTCTTCATCAACAAAGCATGCCACTGCACCACTATCTATTTATTTTTTTATATGTATGATGTGTTTAACAATATGTATGTCTATAAAACATACATATTATGAGACAAGGCACAAGGTTTAGAGGTAGAAATAAACCTTTTGTTTCATGTGAAATGTTATTATCTAGTCACAAGCCCTTATTGAGATTGGACAAACTCATTTTTTGCTTATATTTTTCATTAACTATGTTTCAAATCTTGTATGTTTTCTTATTTTGGACATTTTTGTGCAACATGCTTAGATTATGCACAATATAAGTAAAGCCTTAGTTATCATCGACGTTGTTTTTCTTTTAGTGTGAGAGGCTTGAAGCATGTAACATCAACTTGCATAAGATCTTCACTTAACACCTAACCATGGGTTGTAGGAAGTGTGTTTGTAAATGTATTTGTTAATGGCCATGTGTAACATCTCAATCACTTTTCTTGTCACCTTTCAAATAACTGATTATTGCATGTGATGGCTTGAGCGATGAATTCACTTAAGGTGTTCACCCTTGGCATTATGAACATCAAATTTTTCATGTCATCTCATAAACCTTAATGGAATTAATCAATGTAACTTTTCATTCCAATTAACATTGCATTCTAATACGTCATGATTTTGTAATATCAATCTTTAAGGATGAAATCCTTGTTGTAGGTTTTAAATTTGTGTGTTTGCAACTTCTTTTCAATCAACTTCACCAAATGTTGTATTCAATTTTATAATGAAGGCATCAAAATCATACCATAAAGGCAAAAAAGGTTCAAACAACAGTGTGAACCATGACAAGGCAATTCATGAAAATAATGTCCTATAACAAAAAAACAAGGATGCAACACACACACACACACACACACCTTCAACTGCATGAATCATGAGGCAAACAACTACATGCTACAAGGAAATGCACATTTTGCATCATAGAATTTCCTATCCAATATTTAATTGTAATTAACCTATGAGTCTCCAAGGATTAGATCAGGCCAACTTCACATTCGTGAGCTCCATTGGTCCTTCTATGGCATATCCAAAGGTGGTAACCCAAACACCACAACAAAAGGTGTCCTTGTACGCCAAATGATTTCACTAGATTTTGAGTGAATTCATGGTCTAGTGAATGGGGATTAGTGAAATGCACCCACATTTTGTAGTAATGAAACCTAATCTCTAGCAAACATGGATTACAAAACATATAGAATGCAACATTGGTGCAACAAAACATAACACAATGTGGTGCAACCACAATAACATGTACCATAGCAAGTGTAACACTTGTTTGGATTTTTCATGTTTTAAAGTCGTAATTTATTTTGAGGTTGAAATTGTAAGATTTGTGTATACAGTTGTATTTTTAATATAACATGGGAACATGTGAATAAATTTGAAATCAATCTAATGAATAAAAAGTAAACAAAAAACTCATTAAACATTGTAATGTTTATTTTTTAAAAGTACAAAGACTTGTAAATAAATTTCAATTTTTCTGAAAATGACTTTTTTTGCCAAATTTTTTACATGATTCTTAATAAAATAGTATGAAGATTTATTTTTAAAATTTAAAGGAAATTTTCGAAGATTTTTTCAAAAATATTTCAAGAATATTCTAATAATATTTCCCAAAATGCAATCACAAAAGTAAAAAAGTAAGCATGTGTGTCTCATGTTATCCCAATGGTAACCAAATTGACACAATTCCAAATGCCCTATTCATAATAATCCCACATCATCAAGCAACACAAGGCCTAAAACTTTAGATGACTTGGAATAGATTTCAAAATTAATGAACTTAAAAAGGTTGACAAACTGATGCATAACAATTGATGCATAACTCTAGGACATTTTCCAACGTACTCACCCCATAAACAATACCAACTTTTGGCAACATACCACCATTTTGGAAGTCCCACCCAAATGGGTTTTATCTCCCAACAATAAACCCCAAAATAATCTCAACCAATAACGGAAATTCCTAGCCATATTACACTAGATTTGCCATGAAGACCACTTGAAAATCCCTAGAGCCTCTCATCATAACCTTTACTTGCGACCTCTAAAAATTATTTATTTTCATTCTACTAAAGTGCATACATAGCAAAAGAAATGTGTGCTTCATGTTAAAATAATAGGCCCTTGACATTGGGTATTCCTCCCAAGCATAATGCAAATATACCAAGCTCTAAAAACATCACAACCAAAATCAAAATGCAAAAGTCCTTCCCTTTTCCAAGGCAAAGGCAATTTATATCAAAAAGAATTCTCGACATCCATTAATAATGTCTGCCAAAAGTCAACCTAGAAATTCCATTGCACCTCCAATATTGAAGAATGACAAAATAAATAACATTTGCATCGAACACTTTCGTAACAAAACAAACCGTTGTTCATAACTTACAACAAACAAATCACAAACAAAAAAAGAAATGCACAACACCACCCATAACCATTAATTGATTGCCAAAGATTTGTTGTGTACAACTTTCGACAATTGATGACATTGTTTCATTGCCTTAGGTTTTCATCCTCCCCTCCTTTTTCATTATAGTCCCATGTAATTTGACTTGGGAAGCACTATTAGGGTATCAATCATGTTGTAAACAAATGAAGAGATGAACTTGTTGAATAAAACTTTGAAACTTTGAAATTTTGATCTTGTTTCATTAAACTTCTTGGACATATTGATTTTAAGTTCCTTGTGGAAGTGGAACGGTGTTAAATATCTTATGATAGTTCCCATTGGCTTCATGAAGCTCTTTGATTTGATGTTGTAAGTCGTGTACAACTAGAGTTAATACTTGAAGTCAATCTACTTAAAATTGGATGTTTATTTCATGAAACTCTTGAAGTTATTGTTGAAGATTATGCAATCTTGTAGCAATCATGACAATGAATTTTTCCATTGTGATTCACCAAGATGAATAACAAAGCAATAAGGAAATCCCGACAAACTATTGAAAACAAGACAATTTAAAGACTTTAATTTTTTTTAAAGACTCAATAAACAAATTTTTTTGACAATGAACAAAAATTACGTGATCTTATTACTTAAACAAAACATGATGTAAATTAGGCATGAAATTTATTATAAGTATAAAGGTTACAACTTGTGTTTATAAGATTTAGGGGTAGCACCCTTTGAACTTTAAAAATATCATCTAATGGAACCTCCTAAAATATTATTGACCTTCTAGAAATTTTGGCAAATTAAATACTTTATAAGTTTATATTAGATAACCTTCTATACACTTCTATCAATTTATTTAAATTTTTTTTATAGAAGTTTTTAGTAATTCTACGTCTTTTGAAAACTTCTAAACATATTTTTCAAGGATATTTTTTATTTAAAAGAAAACTTCCCTTATAGTTTATTTTCCATGACAAAAAAATTATTTCTCTACCATAATATGTGTGCTATCACTACTACCAAAGTGGGGTGCAATTTACTAACTTAAATCACTATGGAACCTTAAAAATGAAATAACTTCATTGCATTTTACTGATTTCACCCTGGTGAAAGTTATTTCACTATAATATCATTATGTAGACATCATGTTTCATTACTAGTTAACATAATTCACTATTACAATTTATTATAATAAATAGGTTTATTTCTATGCTTTTAAAAATATTTTATCTATGCTATTTTATGATGTTCCTTGTATTATTTTAAACTACTTTAGTTATTCTAACTTATATTTTATGTTATTATAGGTTATTATAAATTATTGTACCCTGAATTATTATGTGTTATTTTATCTTAAGGTATTTTAACTAATTTATTATAAGATTTTAAGTTATTCTAAATTAAATTATTCAAGGTCATTATATTTTATGTTATTATAAATTAAAATAATATAAATATATATATAATGACCTAAGGTAAAAATAACTTAGAATATAAAATAATAAACTATGAAAAATAATTTTAAATACCCTACAATATAATAACTGCCAATATCCTATGATATTATAACATAAAATATTATACAATAATTTATAATACAATAATCACCAATAGTTGTAATATAACATATAATAACCAACAATAACTTATAAAACAATAACCATTAATAAAATAGCCATCAATAACCACCAATAACCATTAATAGAATAGTCGTTAATGGCTTACAATGGAATAACCACCAATAGCCATTAATAGAATAGTCGTTAATGGTTTATAACGGAATAACCACCAGTAACCATTAATAGAATAGTCGCCAATGGCTTACAACAAAATAACCATCATTAATATAATAGCCACCAATGGCTTACAACAAAATAACCATCAACAACCATTAATATAATAGTCATCAATGGCTTACAACAAAATAACCATCAACAACCATTAATATAATAGTCATCAATGGCTTACAACGAAATAACCATCAATAGCCATTAATAAAATAGTTACTAATGGCTTATGACAGAATAATCATAACTTAGGGTGAAATAGCCTATAATAACTTAGAATTGTCAATAATAACATAAGGTGAAATAACCTTCAATAACCAAAATTAATTTATAATAGTTACAAGTCATTTAAATTAAAATAATTTACAATAGCAAAAAATAACAAAAAAATTAATAATAGCCGTAAATAATTGTAAATAATGTAGGGTGAAATAATTTAAATTAATAAAAAATATTCATATAATAATTGAAAGTAACTTAACATAGGTAATATTACTATATTAAGAAAAAGAAATCCATTTATCAAATTTATTTTTTTCAAAAGAATGGTCATTGAAATGTTATTGAATAATGATATTCAACTTTCTTTTTGTTCAAATGATTTTAAACTTTCAACAAGAAATAAATATAATTATGTACATTATTGAATTTTTTTAAAAAAAATTCGAATCATTTCATTTGAACAAAATTTCAATAAGATATGAATTTTTTCAAAATTTATGTTTTTGTAATTTAAAAATGAAATATTTGATAAATACAATGTAATATAACTTATTATTACAACAAATGAGGTGGCTTGATGGTAAGGGTGTTTGCCTCCATTCCAAAGGTCAAGGGATCAAACCTCATGGGTGGTGTTGTGTGTGGTCAACAATGATATGTTGACCGAATATTCTTGTATCGAATTTCTAGAATAGGTGCTTAGGTTGATTACATGACCTACCTACCTACCTAGGTTAGGTTTTTCACCTAGTGTAGGTAGTGACATGTGTCAATAAATAATAAGTTTTAAAAATCATGAAATTATCAAATAATATTATATATTAAATAATTAAAATTTAATTGATTTCCATATTGGTTAGTTAATTAATCAACAAATGAATGATTTGGTAAATTTGTATTTCACTTGAGAGTAACCTTGTTTCATTAGGTAAAAGTGTCCAAATTCATTCAAAATCTAGTGAAACTTGTAGTGAATTAGGACGCATTTCATAGTAGTGTATGCACTTTGAAGTTTTGGAAAGATGAGGTGTGCATGCATTTGGTGGATGACAATATATATATAATGTGTGTATTTGTGTGAGCTTGGGTAGTGGTAATTGAATAATGAATATATTTTGTAGAGAGTGGTAACCATGTTACTCATATAGGGGTGCAATTATGTTATTATAAGAAAACAAGGAGTATTTCCTTACCATCTAGAGGAGACCCCATGTGTTAATTATTTAAAACAATTACAACATATTGTCCATTTTAACTTTTTGCAAAATTTGGGTGGAAAATATGACATAACTTTCACAAGTTGAAAGAAATTTTGTTTTCAATGAAAAATGTTCTTAAAAAATAAATCAAAATTCTAGAAGCCTAATTATTTATGAATAGTTTTGCATGGTATTTTGAAAGTATTTTATGTTTATCCAAGACAACATGTCTTCCTTCCACACATGAAACCATTGTTTTGTGTATGTAATTTTGTGTAACAAATTATGGCATACACAAGTAACACGAATGTGAATATTTTGTTAGTTGTATTGAGCTCGATATAATTATTGACAATCCACTAATATGTTTGCATTTGGAAAATTCTAAAAAGTTTATCCACATTTTTAAATACCTT